>Ga0209536_100005300_pt1 | contig 20091 bp, 20 predicted proteins | sample DeeMarSeWOR28_12_FD_187461 | JGI IMG/M metagenome (GOLD analysis project Ga0209536, IMG submission 187461) | Marine sediment microbial communities from White Oak River estuary, North Carolina - WOR-2-8_12 (SPAdes) (version 2) | ecosystem: Environmental > Aquatic > Marine > Intertidal zone >...
AGTTGCCGCCCAAATCCATATTTGGATCCGGTTTAATAATGTCGCCCTTTTTGTATTTCAATCTGTAAATGAATGCAGCGATAGTTGGAAGTTTTGCAAGAAGATTCATACCATCCTCATAAGTTGCAGCCCAGTACTCCATCTTATTTAATCCGGCATTGTATTCTTTTACAAATACTGATTCGCGCTGCATTGAAACAATAGCAGCTGAGAACATAGACATCGGGTGAGAGTCTTCCGGCATTGCTCTTAAAATATCGAACACATATTCTGGTACCTTAGATCTTTTCTTAAATTCCTCTGCAACTTCTTTTGAATCTTTTTCATCGGGAATTTCCCCGGTCAACAGCAAATAGAAGAAACCTTCAACGAAAGGCATTTCACCGCCGGGAACTTTTGGTAATTTTTCCATTACTTCTGGAATTGTAAAACCTCTGAAGCGAATTCCTTCAAACGGATCAAGGTAGGAGATATCGGTAGTTAAACATTTAACACCTCTTGCTCCACCAATCACTTGTGAGATTGTTACCTCACCAACTTTTACATCCCCGTGATCTTTTAATAATTTTGTTGTACGAGGACGCCATTCCTCAATTTTTTTCCCTAGTTTTTCTTTTAAAGATGACATTTTTCCTCCGGTGATTTTAGTTATAATTCAATGTGTAGTAAATGTTCTTTGGAATTAATGAGAAAGTAATTTTTATTAATACAGGCAGTGCAGGAATCAAAATGAGAATTTTTACTGAGAGATATTTCAAGAAAGCCCCTTCTTAAAAAATTGAAAAATTACTTAGTTCAATATATCAATTATTTGTGCCATTAATCAAATATTATCTCTTTGAAATTCTCAGCAGCATATACCTTTCTTTTTATAGACTGCTTTAAAATGGAGGCTCCCATCCAATTAATCGCCTCCTTCTCGCCATGGACAAGTATAATATTGTCAGGATTTAGTTTTTTAACAATTGAAATAAGCTCCTCTCTTTTAGAATGAGCTGAAAATCTGAAATTCTTTATTTCACATTTTACTTCTACTTTTTCATCTCTTTCGGTCAATTGAATTGTTTCACCTTTCCGGGATTTAGAAATTATACTACCCGGGGTTGATGGATCCATATAGCCAACTGTGAATATTGCCGCATTTTTTTTCTGCAGCCATCTTTTGGCAAGCATAAAGGAATTTGTAGATTCAATCATCATTCCGCTTGAAGCAAGGACGATAGAAGGAAATTTAAAAAGTTCGTCAAAGTCTTTTAATTCATTCAGATTTTTTTGCGGGATCTCACAGAGCACAAACTCTTTTTGATTTCTTTCAACAACATAACGATTGAAGTCATAAATACGACTAATCTTATTTCCAATTCCTGAAGTATAAATATCAACCGGGGTAATTTTATTTTGTTTCATTTGAAGCCAAATTGTAGACAGCATTTCCTGAAGTTTTCCGAGTGCAAAGACAGGAATCAAAACGGAACCGTTGTTATTAATATTTGCATTAATCGATCTGGAAAATCTTTCTATTTCATCATTCCAGTAATTTATTGCTGAAGAATCTGTTGCACCGTAAGTGGATTCGCAAATCAGAATATCAATTTTTTCAGAAGGTAAATTTGCGCCGGTCAAAAGAGTTTGAGAAGATAGATTTATATCACCAGTAAAGAATATTTTTTTATCATCCGAGCTAAGAAGAATTCCTGCTGAACCAATAATATGCCCAGCATCATAAAACTCTGCTTGCATTTTACTGTTGCTATTCGAAGAGTTAAGAGTAAATTTTTCATTGTAAGATTTATAGTTAATTGACTTTATTAGCAGATCAACTTCCTCCCGGGAGTAAATCTTAATATCACGTTCATCAATTTGTCGTTTAAGTATTGATATGGCATTGTGCAGAGTTAATTCGGCTACCGCCCGTGTTTGAGGAGTGGTAATAATTTTAAGGTGGGGAAATTTTTTAATTAAAAACGGAAGTGCATTTAAATGATCCTGGTGTGCATGAGAAATTAAAACGTAATCGGTTGGCTTATCAAATAGCATATCAAACTTTGGAAGTGAATCAAATCCTGTTTTTTGCGGGTGCATTCCGCAATCGAGTATTATACCGATACCCTCAATGTTCAGGTAGTAACAGTTGGCACCTATTTCACCAGCACCACCAAGTGGAAGAAATTCAATCATCGGGAAAATTAATTTTATGGTAAAAGTAAATTAGTTTTTTAACTCATCAGTAGAAAGGATTTAAAATAAAAATGCCAGACTTATAGTCTGGCAAATTTATGTGGTTATCTACTTACCTCAGCAAAGTCATCTTAATTGTTTTTGAGTAGTTCCCGGCTTGCAGTTTTGCAATGTACAATCCACTTGAAAGATTTGTGCCTGAAAAATCTGCACGATAACTTCCAACTGTTTGGTCTTCATTGACAAGAGTAGCTACTTCGTTTCCAAGAACATCATAAACTTTCAACTGAACAAATGACTCTTCAGGAATACTATACTCAATTTTAGTTGAAGGATTAAACGGGTTCGGATAATTTTGAGCTAAGTTAAAGTTTTGTGGTAATCCGCTTATTTGTTCAACAGATGATATGATAGCAGAATTATAACTTGTGCTATTTACAGTTATCGTACCACTGTTTGGTGGATTTGAACCTTCTGCTTCAACATTTACCTGTGCACCACTGATTGTCACAAATGTATATCCTACACTTGTGTTTGCACTGATAGTTGTTTCTTCTCTTATTCTTAATGCATTATAACTTGCTCCACCCGGGAGTGTCATTGTTCCGTATGCATCAACAATTGCATTCAGGGATACGGTAGTAACAGTTGGCGGAAGCCCAGTAATAGTAGTTGTTGAAGTATAAGTTTGCATCCACTGGGAATTGTAACTCGTTGGATTTTGAAAAGTATGTCTGTCCGGATCGTTTTCTAGCAAAATTGAAAAGCCAGGTAGTAGACTTACAGTTATTGCACTTCCCATATTGTCTACAAAGCCATCCACTGTTGAATAGGTCCAACTTTCAGCATCAAATCCCTGATAATTTAACATATTGTATACGCAGAAATCTGCACCTGAAAAATTACCCGAAAATGGTGTACTGGCAGGATCCACACTCTCAATATCCACGGTTAGATTAGTTTGCAGTCCTGTGAAATCCCAATTGTTTCCACCTCCGGGAGAACCTATATCAACCATTGATTGCAATGTATCCTGATGAATTGTTGTGCTGTTGCCAACCGCAAAAATATTTAGAACATCATTTCCAGTTATTGTTATCTGGGCAAATGATGTAATGCTTGCAGCTATAATCAGCAGAAGAAGTTTTTTCATTTGAAGCCTCCAAAGTTTGTTTTTTGAATTATGTATTAATTGAATGCTAATTTGTAGTCAAATGCAATGGTAAATTACATTCAAAACATTTGGCAAACCCACAGTTTTGTTTTCTTAAGACTTTTGTTCTTACAATAAATATAATAGAATAGTGGGTTAAGATGAGTAGTTTCCTCAATAATGACTTTCAATATAGTAATTTGATTTAATTGAGACAAGCACGGGTGGGACTTTATATTTTCCCGACCAAATATTTTATTTTGGCAGAAAATTAAATCTTGGTTGCCCAGATTACATCAGCGAGAGTATCGTGATTTTTTTCAAGTGAAAATTTTAGGAGATAGTGTGGATTGAAACCTTTCATATACTTTTCGATTCTTTCTTTCAACCATGCAATTTCTGATTTTAATTTCCAGTGTTCTCCATCTGAAGAATAGAGAACAATAAACAACCTGTTCCTGAAATGTTTTCTTTGATGCTGGGATTGATTTTTATAAAGCCAAACGATCAACTCATCAGTTTTTTTTATTGACTCTTCAATTGTGTGAGGAAAATTTTTAGGAAAGATAGATGTCTTGTGATCAAAGGTAACGCCATCAATTGTGAAATCAACCAGCCTATCTTTTTCATCAAGTGCAGGTTTAACATTCGGGAGAGAACAAAATATTTTTTCAACAGCTTTAGCAGACCAGAAATTGTACCACCTGTTCAACGCATAGTTCGCTATATTTTTGTGATTCTTGTCTTTCTTAAATCTGTTTTCTATTTCTTTTAAAACTTCATCAAAGCTGCTTATTCTATATATAATGTTTGTAAGCTTGTCAAACTCATCATTCTGTTTCCTGCCCCATTTATAAGGATAGCTCAATCTTTTCTTTAATTCTTTTTCTATCCGTGAAAGATTAATATCCATAGATGAAAATTCTAGTCTACTTTTTGAAAGATCAATAATTTTTCATCGTCCTGATAAAGATGAAGCTTCATCTTTTCAATTTTGTAATTGTTTACCATTCCAAGTGCGATAAGAAATTCCTGTTCAATACCATCTGAACAAAACTTTTTTGTGGTAATAATATCTGAAAATTTAATTTGATCTTCTTCAACTGTAAAACTTCCATTCATATTGTTGCAGCCGGTATTCCCTGTTACTTTGTTATCCTTCAAGTGAATTTCAATTGTTGGACGAAGATCAGTTTGTGTTTTTGGATTATAGTCCACTCCCTTTATAAATTCAAGTATCCAAATATCATTGATAAGAGGATCGACTGCTTTATTACTAGAAGAACAAGAAACAAAAAAGATAGTTAGAATAAAGAATGTAACTATGTTGAGGCTTTTCATTCATCCCTCTAATTTTTTTGAAATAAGAAAATGTACTCATGCTTAAAAATGTAAAAACCTCCTGCAAGAGCTCTATAGCGCCAGAGTTCACTCTGATTTCTTTTTGCAGTAGTTTGATCAAAGTTTTTTATGATTGTCGATTTCAGTTTGAAACCTTTGTTTAACATTTCCTGCATCACATAAAATCCGAGCGGAATCCATTCACCCGATTCATACTTATCTCCAATCACCACTGCACAATATCTTTTTTTATCGAGTACCGGATAAATATTCTCAACAATATTACTGTACATTTTTAAGAATGATTTTACTGTATTTGCATTTGACAAGTCATTCTTTTTTTTACTGAACTTGATGATGTCCCAATAAGGAGGGTGCATAATTATAAATTGAAACGAATTAGTTTTTAACGACCTTAGAGCATTTTGAAATTTGACTTTACTGCTGTCAGAATTGATAATTTTTGTTTTGACTTTGTAGAGATTTTTTTCTTTGCTTATTATCGATTTGGTTGATTTTGCAACTGAAGGATTAAGTTCAATGCCAACTGCATTTCTACCCAGGCGCTTGCATTCAATTAATGTTGTTCCACTACCCAGAAATGGATCGAGAATCCATTCTCCTTTCTTTGTGAACCTTCGTAACAGTTGATTTGGAATTTGTGGAATGAAGTTACCCCAATAGCCAGCTTTATGCATTCCGGATGTGTCACGCTTATCAAAAATCCACAAACTATCAGTTATAATATCTTCGTACTCCTTCCAACGATTTAAATTAAGATCATTAATTTTTCCTTCCTTCTGAACTGACAATCCCTTTAATAATCTGTTTAAATAATAGCTGGTTCGTTCAATCGTTTTCGTATCATGAATTTGTTTAAGTTCTTTAAGAAGAAGTTCTTTTTTAATTGATTGAACAGAACCATTCAGTTCATAGCTAATAATTTCCAATGAGAGGGTTTCAAGTTCTTTAATGAGATCGACTACATTTTTTTTGATTGAAGTTAAATCTTTCCCAGAACTAATCTTGTCAATTTTTGCAATCACATTCATAACGCAGGTTAACTCTCTTCCTTAAATTTTTTCTTCACGATTCCGGCAATTGTTTTTCCAATACTCAGAGAAGCTGTTGCTGCAGGAGAAGGTGCATTCAATACGTGAACCATTTTGTGAGCTTCTACAATCCTAAAATCGTCGACTAATTTTCCATCAGGCTCCAAAGCTTGTGCTCGTACACCAGCACCACCGGGCTCAATATCATTTTCCTGAATCTCAGGGACTAATTTTTGTAAAGCTCTTACAAATGCTTTCTTGTTAAATGATCTATAGAATTCCTCAAATCCCATTGAATAATATTTTGAAGCCATTTTCCAGAATCCCGTATAAGTTATCATCTGCGAAATATCATTGAATGAAAAATCTTTATTTGAATAACCTTCACGTTTAAAAGCTAGTACGGCGTTAGGACCCGCTTCCACTCCTCCTTTCATCATTCTTGTAAAATGAACTCCAAGAAATGGAAATCGAGGATCCGGTACTGGATAAATTAAATTTTTTACCAAATATTCCTTTTCTATTTTAAGTTTATAATATTCACCTCGAAAAGGAATTATTTGTAGACCAGGTTCAACCCCACAAAGTTTAGCAATTCTGTCACTATATAATCCGCCGCAGTTTACAATCAGTTTTGTTTTAAATTCCTCTTTATTAGTAATTACAACAAGTTCATTCGAATCATTTTTTAAGGAAAGAAATTTACACTGTGTTTGGATTAGACCTCCGGCATCTAAAAAGAGTTGAGCATATTTATTAGTGACTTTTGTGTAATCAACAATTCCAGTTTGGGGTACAAACAATCCGGCAATACCTGTTGAATGAGGCTCGCGATTTTTGATCTCCTGACTATTTAGTTTTTTTATTCCGGTTAGGCCATTTGCTACTCCTCTTTTATATAGTTCATCAAGAGAATTTATTTCTGCTTCATTCTTGGCAACAACTATCTTTCCGCATTTTTTAAATGGAATATCATTATGCTCGCAAAACTGGTAAAGTAATTCTCTTCCCTCCGAGCAATTCTTTGCTTTCAGCGAACCTGGTTTGTAATACAATCCAGAATGAATTACTCCGCTATTATTCCCAGTCTGATGCCTGGCTAATTCGGATTCAGCTTCAATTAATAAAACGCTTAAATTCGAATTATTCTGAATGGAAAGGGCAGTTGCTGTCCCGATTATGCCTCCACCAATTACTATAATATCGAAACTTTTTTGTGACATTTATTGTTTAACTTACTGCCGTGAATAGATGTTGACCTTTAATAATATATGTTGTAACATAAAAACAGGATTTTAATAAACTAGTCACTACGGTTTCAGATAAATTGCATTATCTTTAAAAAAACGAATGAAATTTAGGTAACTAATATATTAAACCAATACGGGATTTATCATGAACAAAAAACAAAAATATGTAATTGTAGCGGCATTGGCATTAATTGCAATAGCATTAGTTGTTTGGGTTGCTAATGGAGGAGAAATTTTATCCAAAGATGGAGTTTGGATTGAGCAGCCATTAAGTGATCTTGATAAAGCTTTAGGTCAACAACCAAAATTGGATTTTACTGAACAATTTATTCTTGGATTATTTCCGCATACTGCTGTTTTCGTTAGTGCGGTAGTTTTTGTTTCAGCGATTTTATTTTTCATATTAAAAACAAAAAAAATACAGGAGCCAAAATGAAAAAAATACTAAAAACATTTATTGTTGTACTTGTCTCAGTTACAATCTCTTTTGCTCAAGGCTTTAAAGTAAAAGCCAGCGGAGAGAAAACATTCAATTTTGAAGACAAGTACGGTAGAAATCAACTTACATTTTTTAGCACTACTCCGTTAGAGGATATAACTGGTGTTTCAAATTCAATTAAAGGAAAAGTTACTTTTAATGTTGCTGATATTAAAACACTCAAAGGTTCAATCTCAATGCCGGTTGCCTCGCTTAAAACCGGAATAGATTTAAGAGATGAACATATGAGAAGTGAAAACTGGATGGATGCTGAAAATTATCCAGACATCATCTTCTTAATTAAAAGCGTAAGTAATGTTATAACTGAAGCCGATAATAAAATTTCAGCTAAACTAACCGGTGACTTTACTACTCATGGAGTTACAAAAGAAATTGTGGTACCCATAACTCTTACTTATCTGGATGAAAGTGAACAGACTAAAAAAAGAGCGCCCGGTGATCTGTTGGGCGTGCAGGCTTCTTTCAATATAACTCTCTCCGATTATGACATTGATAATATGGTAATTGGTCAGAAAATGGCGGACGATATTGAGATAAGAGTTAATATTGTTGGTTCAAGTGCAATGTGATTCACTCCAAAATAATTTTGATGAAATCCGTAGCTCCTTCTGAGTTACGGATTTTTTTTTAATATATTGCGATAAATTATTTTTGTAGTAAGATGAAAAAAATCATAACTGTTTTCGGCAGCTCAAAACCTGTTAATAATGACGAGCAATACTTATCAGCCTATAAACTTGGCAAACGGCTGGCTGAGAATGGTTTTGATATTTGCACAGGTGGTTTTAATGGAATTATGGAAGCCGCATCCAAAGGTGCAAGGGAGGGAGGCGCAGAAGCCATTGGAGTTACTGTGAATTTGTGGAGCAGCAGAACAAATCAATATGTGTCAAAAGAAATTGTTTGCGATACTTTATTTGAAAGAATTGATAAGCTAATAGAACTTGGTGACGGATTTGTTGTGCTTCAAGGTGGGAGTGGTACCTTGCTTGAACTTGCTGCTGTATGGGAGTATTTTAATAAAGGACTTTTAAAAGAAAAACCGATTGCCTGTCATTCCAATATCTGGAAAGTAATTGTTTCTGAAATGAACAGTCAAATGAAACTTGAAGGCAGAAATTTTGAAATGGTAAAGACGTTTGACACCATTGATGAAATTATAAATTACCTGAAAGCTGCACTTTAAAGTATTTATAAGGCTTTACAACAAAAATTCTCAAAGCACGGTAAACTTTAAACTTTACTTGGGACTGAAAATTTAATTCTTTTAGGTTTTACCAGTCTCTCAAAATCAGAAAACCTCATCTTGATAAGTTCTGTATGACTGCAAGCATTGAAAGCAATTTCCTCATCTTCAGCCAAACTTTCAGCCACAAAGACTTCGATACCATAAATATTCCCAAACGGTGGCATAGCTCCAGCTTCGCAATCAGGAAACTTGTCGATAAATTCCTGCTCATACGCAAGACGAACTTCGGTCATACCGAGAGTTTCTTTTAGATCATCAAAACTTACTTTATATGAAGCCGGAAGCACAGCCATTGCCATCTTCCCATTAATTTTTATGATGACTGTCTTTGCTAGATCTTTTCCCGGAATGTGAGCAAGTGCCGCAATTTCTTGAGCCGTGTATGCTGATGAGTGTTTAATGGTTACATACTTTACTCTGTTTTCATCAAGATATGATTTTAACTTTTGTACAGGCATAAGTCCTCCAAATTATATTTAAACGTTAATCATCTATTAATTAAACTGTTTAAATAATATTAATTATTTACTATGATATTTCGTCCGCTAGTTCAAGAAATCTTTTATATGGAATAGCAGATAAACTCTCTGCATGGAATGCACCATTTGACAAACTAATCATTGAAACTTTTGCAGCAGTCTCTTCATCAGGTGCCTCATAGATATCGAGAAAATCATAGTGCCCAAGTAATGCATAGTGCGCAATGAATTTTACCTCCGGGCATTTTTTCTTTACCTGGTCAAGCCATTGCCTGCCAAGTTTTGCACGGTCTTTCATTTGTTTAGATGATTCGGGAGACAGTTTTGTGAGCATCACATAAGTTTTCATAGCTTAATCCTTTCCGATTTTTTTGAGTATCGATTTAAATTAAGCATACTCTCAAACATTTACAGTTTAAGAAGTAATCTCAAATTAAATGTAATAAGGAGAAGTGTAATTTTCAAAATAATAGGTGAAAAGATTGATTGGCAATTAGCAATCTTTAGGCAGGAAATGTTTACAGAATCATCAAAAAATATATTTGATTACTACAAAACCTCCGATAAGCAATACTGTAAAAGCTATAGCCAGCCAGTTAAAATATTTATCAATAAAAGATTTTATTTGTGGGCCAAATTTCCAGATTAGTGTTGCTACCAGAAAGAAACGAGCACCCCTGCTTATTATCGAAGCTACAATAAACATAATTATATTTATGTTGAAAGCACCTGAAGAAATTGTAATGACTTTATAAGGAAGAGGAGTAAAGCCTGCTGTGAATATTATCCAAAAATCATAATCAACGTATAGTTTTTGGATTTCATAGAAAGCTTCAGGTGTGAAGCTCGGTATATTATTAAAGAAGAACTGAGCAATACCTGTAAATTCATTTGAAGGAGTCCACCATAAAAAATGACCTATGGCATATCCCAGAAGTGCACCTGTCACTGATCCTACAAGACATATGGTTGCAAATTTAAATGCCTTTTTAGTTGATCCCAGAACCAGTGCAATAAGAAGGGCATCCGGTGGAACCGGGAAAAATGATGACTCCGCAAACGCTAGAATAAATAGTGCTGTTGCACCATACGGAGTTTCCGACCAATGAAGAACCCAGTCGTAAAGATTTCTAAGTAATTTCATTAATTCCTTTGAATGAGGCGCAAAGTTAGCGAATTCAATCCATTCTTGAAAGTTTTTCTGGCTTAATAGTTGACCAAAGTTGGTGAGTCGACGTTGAAAAGGAGAGCTCGGTTTTCGAATTTTCAACGGTTTATTAAGTAATATATCTAACAACAATTTAGGAGAGTACGTATGAAAGCGATGACTAAATCAATCGCGTTCGTTCTTTTGCTTGAAAGCACATTGCTTTTTGCACAGGCAAACAAAAATTATGATGGACCAAAACCGGAGGTCTATCAAGGTTCCCAATCTTTTGTGTTCATGTACACACCTTTTCAGAGTAATCTGGAACCAGTATATGTAGGTTCTGTTAGCACACCATTTGAGAATATGTATAGTGCAGATCTTGTTGGTGCTGGATATCAGTACTATGTAACAAACCAGATAGCTCTCGTATTTGGATTAAGTTATGGTACTACCTCAACTTCTTTTGAAGACGATACTGAAAAAGAAGAATCAAGTGAGACTGTTTTTGGAATTTCAGTTTCAGGAAATTATCATCTTGTATCACTTTACAGTGTATCACCCTACATTGGAGTTAACATTAACTATGGACTTTACTCAGGTAGTTACGATTACACACCTGCAGGCGAACCAACTGTAACAACAGAGTCTTCAGGAAATGGTTTTGGAGTTGCAGCTCAATGTGGATTTGACTGGTACTTTACAGAAGGATTATCTCTTGGTGGTAAATATTCACTAGGATTCCAGAGTTTAGGAAAACCTGAAGTAAAGACTCAAAATGGTACTGTTGAAGGAGAGAGCACTACTTTGTTTGGCATTAGTACGTTTAGTGTAATGTTGAATGTTCATTTATAATTTGTAAATTTTCAACACAATAAATCCTCTGGGAAAAGTCTCAGAGGATTTTTTACTTTAAACGAATAGAGCAACTCAACTGCCCCAAATACTTCTCTGCTTTTTTTACTCTGAAAAATCAACTAATTTTTTTAAAACCAACATAGCTAATGAAATCAGAATTTTTATAATAGTAAAACTGCCCTGATTGTTAAATCAAGTTGGGTGTTAAATTGATTTTTTTAAAAAAAATGTCTTAATTTTGGTTGGCTACTCTTAAATAATTTTTCATTCACAATTTGGGAGAGAGAAATGAAAAATACATTCACTCTTTTTTTATTCATCATTTTTATATATGGTTTATCATACTCTCAGACGTATGTTAAGCTTGGCGGCGGATATAATTTAAGTTTCAACTCTGAGGTTATAGGTATTAACGAGACATATTCTAGTACTGGTAATACTGCTTATGAAGCTGTAAATGGATCATTGGGGGAGGGCGTAAATATTGTAGGTGCACTTGGTTATAATTTTTCTCCATATATTTCCGGTGAATTAGGGGTAATATATAAACTGTCAACAGAGTTTGAAACAAAATATCAATATGAAAATGAATCTATCACATCTACTTATAGTGGATCATTTTGGGGATTTGTACCAACTCTTGTGTTAAATGCTCCTTTAGATAATGTAAAACCTTTTATGAAGGTTGGATTATTAATTGCAATACCAGCTTCCGAAATTGAGATGGTTTACAGCTCAGTTTACAGCTCAGGAGGTACAGCAAAAGGAACTTTTAGTACTGCAGTTGATTTTGGTTTGATAGGTGGTGCTGGAATTCTTGTTCCACTTAGCACAAAAATTAATTTTATTGTTGAATTTGATTTTACGAGCTTTACCTGGAAACCGACTGAAGCTGAATATACAGACTCCGAGGGAAATACTTTTAAATATAAGTTTGAAGATGAGTGGAATTCAGATGATGAATATACTGAGGGACCGATGTTTATTCCATTTAGTAATGTAGGCTTGAACATCGGGGTACAGATAGGGCTTTAAATTGTCTAAATAAAAACTTCTGAATTTGAAAGGCTGCTTAACAAGGCAGCCTTTTTTGTCATAGTTGTCTTTCCCTTTGTTTGATAGTATTACTATTTTTCCCCTCAAAAATTTTCAGAGGTTTAAATGCAATTCGAACGCAGTGCTGGTATTCTGCTTCACCCCACTTCGCTTCCAGGAAAATTCGGTATCGGTGATCTTGGTAATGAAGCATACAAGTTTATTGATTTCCTAAATGAAGCCGGGCAGACTCTCTGGCAAACTTTTCCACTCGGTCCAACAGGTTACGGTGACTCACCTTATCAATGTTTTTCAGCATTTGCCGGGAATCCTTTATTAGTCAGTCCTGAAAAATTAAAAGAAGATGGATTCCTGAGTGGCGATGATTTTAAGAAACCTCCTCAATCTGATCCAAAGAAAATTGATTACGGACAAGCAATCGATTATAAAAAATCGATTCTAAAAAAAGCTTACTATAACTTCAAAAATAATTCTAATAGATTGGAACAAGAGTTTGAAAAATTCTGCGAGTCACATAAAAGCTGGTTAAATGATTTTGCACTTTTTATGGCTTGTAAAGATCATCACGGAGGTGATGTTTGGAGCAGCTGGGAAAAAGGTCTTGTTCACAGAAACAAAAAAGTTTTATCGGACTGGACAAAAAAACTTGAAGACGAAATTCAATATCAGAAATTCGTTCAGTTCAATTTTTTCAGACAATGGAAAGCATTAAAAGAATACTCAAACGAAAAAGGAATTAAGATAATCGGCGATATGCCGATCTTCATTGCTTACGACAGTTCAGATCTTTGGGCGAACAAAGAACTTTTTACGGTTGATGAAGAAGGAAAGCTAACATTCGTTGCTGGAGTTCCGCCGGACTATTTTAGCAAAACTGGTCAACTTTGGGGGAATCCACTTTACAAGTGGGATGTAATGGAGAAGGATGATTTTCTCTGGTGGAGAAAAAGATTCAGCAGCTTGTTTGAACTTGTTGATATTGTTAGGATAGATCACTTCCGCGGATTTGAAGCTTACTGGAAAATTCCCGGTGGAGAAAAAACTGCTCAAAAAGGAAAATGGACAAAAGCACCCGGTGAGAAACTTTTTAAATCTTTGAAGAAAAATCTTGGTGAACTTCCGATCCTTGCTGAAGATCTCGGAGTGATTACCCCGCCCGTTGAAGCATTGCGTGATGAATTCGGTTTTCCGGGAATGAAAGTTTTGCAGTTTGCTTTCGGTACCGGAATGGAAAGAAAATTTCTCCCACACAATTTTGTTCCTAACTGTGTTGTTTATACCGGAACTCACGATAACGATACAACAAAGGCATACTTCGAAAAAGAAAAAACTAACAAAGCAAAAAATGATATTTATGAGCATGCTCAAATTTATTTGGATTATTATGGAGATGATATCATTACTGAATTAATTCGTGTTGCTTATGCTTCAGTTGCAAACATTGTAATCATTCCGATGCAGGATATTTTAAAACTTGGTACCGAGGCAAGAATGAACTTTCCAAGTACAACTGGCGGAAACTGGACATGGAGATTTACCTGGGATCAAATTGATGAAAACCTTGCAAAGCATTATTTCGGCTTGATCCAGCTTTATGAACGACCTCCAAAACCAGAAAACGTGGATGAAATTGAGGTCGAAGAGGAATAAATTATTAACAAATTAGAAAGAAAAAAGTTAGAAAAAGGTGATTTTTTCGGGATGAAATTCGTGAATCGATTTATTATTTAGTGAATCAAATATTCGTGAATTTCAAATAATTGATTACATAATTACAGGAGAACTCATTTGAAACAGATTTCAGCTCTTTTTGTCTTATTTATATTTTTATTTACTTCCTGCAACAATGGTCAAACAGCTTCTTCGGATGGTTTGGATTGGGAGAACAATCTAGAGCAAGCGATTACTCAGGCTAAAAAAGAAAACAAGGCAGTTCTTGTTAACTTCACCGGTAGCGATTGGTGTATCTGGTGTAAAAGATTAAGTACAGAGGTTTTTCAGCAAAAAGAATTTAAAGATTATGCTAATAAAAGTTTAGTTTTAGTTATGCTTGATTTTCCAAGGGATAATCAGCAAACTCCCGAAACCAAAAATTACAACAACGGGCTTGCAATGAAATATGGCATCCAGGGATTTCCGACAATATTAATATTTAATAATCAGGGAAAGCTTGTTGCTCAAACAGGCTATCAACCCGGTGGTGCTGAAAAATACATAGAACACATCAAATCTTATCTTTAAGATTATGAAGGCGATCGAAAGGTCGCCTTTCTCTTTTTCCCCAGACTAGCATATTAGAAAATACTGCCTAAAGATGGGAATTCATGCATTCCCCCTAATTTTCCATGCATTTTACATACACCAGCTTTCCGTGCAATCCATTCTAAATCAATAAGTTAACCTTCCATGCATTTGTTGGCATAATTGTTTAATAATAATTCCAGTTGATGAGAGGAACTGGGAAAAATAAATCATCATTTAATAAAAATTTTAGGAGTTTTGAAATGCAGAAACGAAATAATCTCTCCCGTTACATACTGGCTTTCTTTGCATTAATGATATTGGCTCTGTTTGTCAGATGTCAGGATGAAGTAGTCAATCCTGATGATAATGAGCCGATGACAGACAAAGCTGCCCTGGAAAAAATTGTTGATGAAGATTCCTCTCTAACTTCATTTGATTATAATTATGATGAAGAAGGGGTAATGGATTATCTGGGGAAAATAAGTACTGAAATTTATCCTTTCAGAGTTGGTCAGAAGATGAGACTTGTGAACAGGACCTTAAGCATCGATATACAGGACACAATTGCTTACGGAACTTTAACAAAAACATTCGAAGGATTACTTTTAATAGCCGCCTCATATGATTCACTTGCAAATGAACCTGATACGTTAATTAAAAAATCATTTACCGCTGTTGTTACCAGAAACTTAATCTTTAAAAAGATTGCCGACACACCATATCCGAGAAGAAACTGGATACTTGCAGCAATATCACTTCCCGAAGGAGGAACACAAAGCCCGAATATAGACATACAAATGATGTCAATTATTTTACCAAACGGTGATACATTAACCATCGACTCACCTAATAATTATTATATGAGAAGAGGATGGGGCTGGTGGAGAAAGATACCAATTCTGGAACCAGGTGATTCTGTTAAGGTAAGAGTTGAATTATTCAGCAATTACGAGGAAGATGATTTTGTAACACTTACCTGGGGTGCCAACAGATGGATCAAGCACAGAGTAAAAAGATTATTTGATTTGGTTTCCTCAACACCAAATGGAACAGGATACGATAAAGTTTACGAACAAACCTTTAGAACTCATCAATGGGCGGGATTCTTTCATGCAATAATTAATGCAATGCCGAGACAGGTAATATTTGATGATGCAACTCCTGTTGAGTCAGAAGCCTGGGGAATACCATATTTTGTTCATTAAAAATTTGAGATAGAGGAAAAAGAGCTTCCCTGCACACGTCCTCTCCACATCCCCCTCCTTTTAACGCGGGAGGGGGAAATTTATTTATAGGAAGCAACCAAAAAGCAGATATTGAATTGATAATAATAATTTTCAAACATAAATTTTAAATGCAATGAAAAAGATTTTAACATATTTGATCATTTCAACCAGTGTCTTCTTGCTCGTAAGTTGTGATAAGCCCGCACCAACACAGCTGGTTGATGATACAAATAACGATTATGAAGTTGAGCTTCTGAATAAGGATCTTGAAAATTATATTTCGAGCGGTTCAGACACTTCCGGAGTTACACAGGATTTAACCGGTCTTACCAATCTTATTTCGGTAAGTGGAATAAAAATTACTACATCAAAGGGAACCATCAGCACATCTTTAGCCCAGGCAATGTTTTTTGATAAATCAAAGCCAATATATTATTCGGATGGCAAATTGCTTGGTTACCGGACTATAATTCCCGGCATAATTAAATTCAATGAAACCGAAGCTAATATTGTTCCCTACAGGTTAAAATTTAGAGAAGAAGGAATTCAAAAAGATACGTTGATCGGCAACAGATATCTCCTATATAATATTTTCGGCGGTGTACCAGATCCATTTTATTTTAATTATAATGCTCAAGTGAGTTTTGAATTTTCTACGTTTATTGGAGGCAATACAGTTACCTTCCCTATTCTTACACCAAAGGAAATTACAGGTAATGTTGTTTTCACTGGAAAAAGTATTAATAAAAACCTTGAAGCAACTTTAAATTGGAATACTGATGGCATCGGAAAAGTTTCGATAATAATCGGACTCATTCGCCCGAATCAAATTACTTCAATTCCCGTATATAGATTCAGAACAAGGGACGATGGCGAAATCAGAATTCCCGCAAGATTAATTAATCAATTGCCTCTGTACAGGTTTGAAAAAATAGTTTTTACTTTCGTCAGAAGTTATGAAGGTTACCACGATTACGGCGATAATGATTTATTAGTGTCATCCCAAAGTATTCATAGTATAGTTATAGAGATTCCTTGAGAAAAATAATTTTCATTTTTGTGCTGATTATGATACCGAGTTATAAAATATTGCCTCAGAGCTCATCCGATTTGAACGGATATTTTGGTTTGCAGGATTTTATCTCAATCCCATTTTATAATTATGAGAGCAACCCCGATAATTTTTTCAATACAAAGGATTGGGGAATATCTTTGCAATATGGAGCAGAGTTTTCCGGGAGTTTTAATTCGAGCATTTATCTGCTTGGAATTTCAAAACGAATTGGCAATCATAGTCTTTCTGCAAGATACACTCCGGGATTTCAAAAAGAATTTTTATTCTCAACCGGCGAATCGATTGTCGTTAACGATACTACCACACAATCTCTGGAAGCAAATTACACTTATAAAGAACTTTTTGGATTGGGTTACTCGTATAAAATGAACGAACAACTAAGTGCGGGTCTTTCTTTAAGATTTTTTGAACAGGACTTTAATCAGCAAATAGTTAAACCGGTTTTTGGTGATACTCTATATCTTGTAACAGAAAATTTAAGTGAGGATTTAAATTTCTGGAAAGCTGATATTGGAATAGATTACTTTTTAAATGACCAGTTGCAGTTCAGGCTTGCATCTATCAATCTGCTGAATTTTGGTGATGATCCAACCACTGAAGAATTCCAGGGATTTGAAATAAAACAGGAGAGAGGTGCGTTTATCGCTGCAGGTTTTTTCCCATATAATTATTTGAATTTTAATTTTATCTATGAAACGACAAGCTCATTTCAGTTTAGTACAACAGGAAATGCAAACAAATTTGTTTATGGAGTAACGGCTTTTCACGATCAATATCAGGAGCCATATATAGCTGGTTTAGTACCTTCTTTTGGATACAGAACAAATTTATTTGAAGTCCTTCTCAGCGGAGTTTATTACTTTTCCGATAGAACTAATGACGCAGGTTTCTCCCAGTTTTATGAAGAAGGAATTGACAACATCATTAATAACAGATATAGCTATAACAAAATTGTTCTTTCACTTGCATTAAACATCAGCAGTACACCGGAGAAAAAGGTTGAATTGATTGATGTTCAAATAGTTCGTGAAATTTATCCTACATTTTACGATATGTACCTTGATAAACCATTCGCTTACGGTAAAATTGTAAACATTTCTTCTGAGCAAGTGAAAGTAACACCCTCTGTGAGAATAGAAGGAATTACCGAAGGTAATATTAACTCGCCTCAAGTGCTTGTTGAACCCGGTGATACATCAACGGTTCCTTTTTATTTAATTATTTCTGAAAGTTTGAATATGGAGAGGGCAACACTTTCAAATGCTGATTTTTATGTGAATGTTACATCGAATCAGCCGGATGATGAGATGCAGAAACCGGCACTAGTAAACAGTGAAAATGCATGGGATGGTAATGTAGTAAATCTTAGATATTTCATCAGCAAGGACATGAACTTCTCGATGAACTACGCAAAGAACATTTTAAGTGAAAATAAAAATATTCTGGACAGTTTGCTTGCCGAACTAGATGAATTTGAAAAAGCAAAATTGTTGTTCAATGAGTTTGTAAAAAAAATGACTTATGTCTCCGATCCTAGGGCTTCAGTTGAGTATGTTCAGTTCCCAAATCAGACTTTTGAATTAAAGGGTGGAGATTGTGATGATTTAAGTGTTGCTTATTGTTCACTTCTTGAAAGCGTTGGAATTCAAACTGCACTAGTCGATTATAAAAATGATCTACAATTAAGACACGTTAACGTTATGTTCAACACAAAACTTTCTCCTGAGCAGGCAGCTCTTATCACGAATAACGATTCAAAATATTTTATCCGTAAAAACGAACAAGATATAGATGAAGTCTGGGTTCCTATTGAAACAACTTCTCTAACAAATTTTGGAGAAGCCTGGAATCTTGGAGTTGAGAAATTTAATCGTGAAGCCTTGAATGAATTAGGACTTGCTTCTGGGAAAGTAGAAATAGTAGATGTTTATTAGAGAGGAAAAATTAAAATGTTACACAAAATAAAATCAGGTTTTATAATACAAATATTATCAATTGTATTAGTGTTTGCAGCTTCTATGTCTGCCCAGCAAATTCAAGTAAATAAAGTTGCAGGTGATGTTAAATATCTATCAGGCACGTCAGAAGTCTGGGCTAAAGTAAAAAAAGGAGAAGCCCTTCGAACGGATGGATATATTTCAACAGGGAAAAATTCTTCTGTCCATTTAAATCATTCCGGTGAATTAATAACCATAGGAGAATTGTCCGCAGTTTCAATTTCCAGCATTAAAAAAATGACTACCGATGAACTTCTGCTTGCACTTGCGATGGAAGATATGATTAACGCTCCGAAATCAAACGGAAAGGAAAATTCAGGAAACACGGCAGTTTATGGGGAGGATGAAAGTAAAAATAAAATTACAAAGCTTGGTGCGAATGATTTTGGGATTAAAAGATTGAATGGTGCAATGCAGCTTGCAGAAAATGGTTTAAGTGAATCTTCGGTCGTTTTTGCTAAAGAGACTTATCGAAAATATCCTGAGACAAAAAAGGTTGCTTCGTACAGAATTTTCTTTGCCGATATTTTATATGATAAAGGATTGTATGCTGAAGCTCTTGGAGAGTATCTGGAAATACAAAAACTGGAACTGAGCAAAGAACAAAAAAATAAGGTCGATTCTAGCATAAACACGTTAAATAAAATCCTGCTTAACGATTGATTTTACTAACTAATTTTCGATTTTTACATCAAGCTTTTCGGGAATAAGGTAAATAGAGAGTCATTTAAATAACTGACCTGATGATTATCAACAGCAGTACGATTTTTTAACTTCCACACAAAAAACCTCATTTCTAATTAAAATTCCGTTTTACTCCTTCATCAGGACTAAAATTAGTTTTCAGTTTGACATTACCACAAAAAAATGGGATATTAATTTTTGATAAATAACTACTTATTCAAAAAAGAGGTATAGTTATGAAGCAAACTTTAACCATTCTTTTTCTCTTCTCATTTGTTTTAATTGGTATCTCAAGCACACACGCACAATCAACAAAAATTCATCCATATCTTCAAACTGTTTTACTTGACGCAGCAAACAATGAAATGATTGATGTGTATGCGACACTTAAGGATCAATATTCATTTGATCAATTAAGAGAAGAAACGGCTTTTCTTACTAAGAAAGAAAAACAAAAGGAGGTATGTAGGATATTACGTGCATATGCTTCCGAAAAACAGCAGGCAGTTCGCAGTTTTCTTGAAGACGCTAAACAACAAAATCTGGTTAGTAAAATAGATATACTGTGGGCAGCCAACACGATTATATTTTCCGCTGTACCGG
>Ga0209536_100005301_pt1 | contig 20088 bp, 22 predicted proteins | sample DeeMarSeWOR28_12_FD_187461 | JGI IMG/M metagenome (GOLD analysis project Ga0209536, IMG submission 187461) | Marine sediment microbial communities from White Oak River estuary, North Carolina - WOR-2-8_12 (SPAdes) (version 2) | ecosystem: Environmental > Aquatic > Marine > Intertidal zone >...
TCCGGAACACCCTCTTCTCGTCGCCTTCGGTGGCCGCCAATCCGGTGATTCGGCTCGACGCCTCGACCGAGCCCACGACCTGCGCCGGCGGGTGCAACGTGGCGACCGAGGCCAACCCCTTCCTCCACGACCTGGTGCATCAGCACCCGGTCTCCTTCGTCGCCGCGAAGCTGACGCTGGTGGGGCTGGGCTCGCTGCTGCTCTGGCGCCACCGCGGCCGTCCGCTCTCCGTCGTCGCGATCTTCGTCGCCTTCCTGGCCTACTACGCCCTGCTCCTGATCCACGTCGACTATCTCGCCACGGTACTTGGTATCCTGCTCGTCGGCTGAAACGGGCCGCGGTGCCCACCCGGCGGAGAACGACATGGCCTACGACGAGGGCGTCGCCCAGAGGCTCCGCGAGGCCCTCGCGGACGAGTCGGGGCTGACCGAGAGGAAGATGTTCGGTGGCATCGCCTTCATGCTCCGGGGGAACATGTGCTGCGGCGTCGTCGGCGGGGAGCTGATGCTCCGGGTCGGCCCCGACGGCTACGACGACGCGCTCTCCCGGCCACACGCCCGGGCCATGGACTTCACGGGCCGACCCATGCGGGGCATGGTGTACGTCGCCTGCGAGGGCTTCGAGTCCGACGAGGACCTCGAGGCCTGGCTGGGGCGGGCGACGACGTTCGCGAGATCGCTGCCGCCGAAGTAACGCCGCCGCGCGCCTCGCGTGTCGCGGCGGTGCGCCGACGAAGTTCGGGGATACCCTCCACGGGAAGCGCATCTGTTAGGATCCCTCCAGGATCAGACGGGAGATCTGAGTTGGCGAAGGACGCCTGGAAGCTATTCGACGTCGAAGCCGAGATCCGCACACAGCGCTCCTCGGGTAGCCCCTACCGCGAGTTCCTGCGCGTCCCCGCACTCAGCTCCGGGGTCTATGCGCTGCCCGCCGGCGCCACCGATCTGCAGAGTCCCCACGACGAGGACGAGGTCTACTTCGTCATCTCGGGCAGCGGACGGGTGAGGGTGGAAGGGGAGGAGCGCGCCGTGGGCCCCGGCTCGATCCTCTACGTGGGCGCGACGTCCGAGCACTCGTTCTTCGAGATCGACGAGGACATCACCCTGCTGGTGTTCTTCGCCTCGGGCGGGCCGTCGGGCGACTGAAGCGGGTCCCGCCCGTCGGAGAGCCGGCGGTTGCGACACTCGAGCGCCACGCCCCAGGGGAGGGCCGATCGCGTAGCCTCTCTCGGGACCATGCGCTAGCTTTTTTTCGTTAGGAACTGGTCCCGCCCGCTCACTCCACCCGCATGCGCGATTCCAAGAGTCGGTTCGGTCGCGGTTTCGATGCCAATCCCAGGAGCGCGAACGTACCGTCTCATTTCGTTTGATTCACGCGCGTCCGCCTCCACCGAGGCGCCTGCCGCGGCAGGCGCGGAGCGATTCCCAGAATGAAGAAGATCTATGTTGGCAACCTGCCCTGGAGCGCATCCGAAGCTGAGGTGCGCGATTTCTTCGCCAAGTACGGCGAAGTCCACTCCGTGGCGGTGATCACGGACCGCGAGACCGGGCGATCCCGAGGCTTCGGCTTCGTGGAGATGGACGACAGCGACGCCGAGCGGGCGATCAACGAGGCGAACGGGCAGGACATGGCCGGTCGACCTCTGCGCGTGAACGAGGCGCAGCAGCGCTCCGGCGGCGGAGGCGGCCGCGGCGGCCCGCGCGGTGGTGGTGGCGGCGGCGGGCGCGATCGCTGGTAGCCCACCCATGGTGACGCGGCGCCCGCCGGGCCTCTCGGGGCCGCGGTCGGGCGCCGCATCCCCCGGCGCTCCCCCGGAGTGGAATCTCCGGGCCGGAGCCGGGCACGACCGGCTCCCGTCGGAGTGCCGATGAAGACTCTCGATCTCTGGTTCGAATTCGGGAGCACGTACTCGTATCCCGCGGTGGCCCGCGCCCGCCCCGTCGCCGACGCGGCAGGCATAGAGGTGAGGTGGCAGCCCTTCCTGCTGGGCCCCCTCTTCGCGGATCAGGGTCTCACGGACTCGCCCTTCAACCTCTACCCGGCGAAGGGCCGCTACATGTGGCGGGACATGGAGCGCCGCTGTGAGGGCTTCGGCCTGCCCTTCCGGCGTCCGACCGCGTTCCCGCGCAACGGGCTGCTGGCCGCACGGATCGCCTGCACGGGCCTCGGATCCGACTGGCTTCCCGACTTCGTTCTCGCCGTCTACACCGCGAACTTCGCCGAGGACCGGGACATCGCCAGCCCCGAGGTGCTCGCCGGCATCCTGGGTGCAATGGGACTCGACGCCGAAGCGGTCGTCCGCGAGGCGGGCTCTCCGGCCAACAAGCAGCGCCTGCGCGACCAGACCGAGCGGGCCCGCACGCTCGGGATCTTCGGCGCGCCGACCTTCGCCGTCGGTGACGAGCTCTTCTGGGGCCACGACCGCCTGGGTGATGCCGTCGCCTGGGCCGCACTCGCCGGGGAACCGACCAGCCCACTCACCACACGCGAGGGGAAGCCGTGAGCGGGAGCGCTGCTGGGGGAACGACGTCGTACAAGAGCTTCGGCGAGCAGGCGCTCCACTACTTCCGGCGCGAGCACGAGAGCATCCGCCGCACCCCGCTCTCCGGACCCGCCGCCTGGTGCGGCCGCGATCTCCGCCACGACACGAGCTGGATCTGCGAGCTCTCGGGTGCCGAGATCGGCGAGCTCGAGCGGGCCGTGCGAGGTGTCCGCGAGCGCGGTCTGTCGCTCCGCGACGTCCGACGAGACGACTTCCCCTTGCCCTTCCTCTCGCGCCGGGCCGCGAACTGGGCGAAGGAGCTCGGCGAGGGCCGCGGCTTCCTGGTCCTGCGGGGCCTGCCGGTGCAACGCTGGGGCGACGAGGACTCGGCGCTCGCCTACTGGGGCCTGGGGCTCCACATCGGCGTTCCCGGAGCCCAGAACCCGGAGGGCGACCTGCTCGGGCACGTAGTGGACACCGGCGACGAGGCGCAGAACCCCAGCGTGCGTCGCTACCGGACCTCGGGCGAGATCGCGTTCCACTGCGACCTCGCCGACGCGGTGGGGCTGCTCTGCTTGCGAACCGCGCAATCGGGCGGACACAGCCGCATCGTGAGCTCGGTGTCGGTGTACAACGCTCTGCTCGAGCGGAGACCCGATTGGGTGGACCGCCTCTACGAGCCCTTCCTGCTCGACGCGCGGGGCGAGGAGGGAGCGTCCGGCGCGCGGACCATCCCGGTCCCTGCCTGTCGTCACGCGGGCGGCCAGCTCCTCACCTTCTATCACAGCGACTACTTCCGCTCCGTCGAGCGCCATGCCGGCGTTCGCCTGGAGCCCCGCGAGCGGGAGCTCCTCGATCTCTACGAGGAGATCGCCCACTCCCCGGAGCTCGTGCTCGAGATGGAGCTCGAGCGCGGAGACGTGCAGCTCCTGTCGAACCACGTGGTGCTGCACGCGCGATCCGCCTACGAGGACGAGCCGGAGGCGGGTCGCGAGCGCCACCTCCTGCGGCTCTGGCTATCCCTCACGCGCAGCGGGGCCGACTGAGCCGGAAACGCGACTCGATCGGCGGCGGCGACCCGGGTGGGAGACGCCGCGCGCTCAGCCCAGCTCGTCGCGGACGATCGCGCCACCCTTCAGGATCAACGCGATCCGGCTCTCCGGATCGGCGAGGACCGAGACGTCCGCCAGCGGGTCTCCGTCCACCACCAGCAGATCCGCCATCGCCCCGGGCGCGACCACGCCGAGCTCGCCCGCGCGCCCCAGGATCTCTGCGTTCACGCGGGTGGCCGAGCGGATCACCTCCGCCGGCGGCAGGACCTTCGACCGGATCGTGAACTCCTCGCTCTGGTGGTCGTGGGTCTCGCCCAGGAGATCCGTTCCGAAGCCCATCGGCACGCCCGCGGAGCGGGCCAGGGTGAGCGAGGCGAGCCCGGCGTCGAGGACGTCCTTGACCTTGCGCTGACTCACCTCGGGAAAGCCGAGGCGCCGCCCCAGCTCGTCGATCTTGAAGTAGGTGACCAGCGTCGGCACCAGGAAGGCCCCGTGCTCCGCCATGAGATCGGCGGTGGCGGTGTCGATCAGATTTCCATGCTCGATGGTGCGCACACCGGCGCGCACGGCTCGAGTGATGGCGCCCGGCGTGTAGGCGTGGGCCATGGCGTAGGTGCCCCAGCCCTCCGCCTCCTCGACGGCGGCGCGCATCTCGTCGGGCGAATACTGGAGATTCGCGATGGGGTCCGTCGGCGAGGCGACGCCGCCGGAGGCCATGATCTTCACCTGCGTCGCGCCCCGCCGGAGCTCCTCCCGCGCCGCGCGTCGCACCGACGCCACACCGTCCACCACGTGGGAGAAGGCGGAGGTGTGGGCGCCGCAGGCACAGACGCTCGGCGTCTCGACCCGCGAGCGGAAGTCGCCGTGGCCTCCGGTCTGGCTCAGCACGCGGCCCGAGTGGAAGATCCGCGGGCCCTGGATCAGCCCCCGCTCGACGGCCTCGGTGAGACCCCAGTCCGCGCCGCCGGCATCGCGAACCGTGGTGAACCCCCGCATGAGCATGCGCTCGAGGATCACTCGCGCCTCCTGCGAGACGAGCGTCACCGGCCGCTGCTCCATCGCCGCCAGGTTCATCGTGGTGATCGCCACGTGGACGTGCGCGTCGATCAGGCCCGGCATCAGGGTGCGGCCGCCGAGATCGATGCGCCGTGCGCCCTCCGCGGCGATCGGCCCCGGCTCCACGCCGGTGATGCGATCTTCGTCGACAAGGACCGAGTGACCGGGCCTCGAGACCCCGGCATCGACGTCGAGAAGGGTGGCGTTCTCGAGCAGCATCCGGGCCAAGGCGAGCTCCTCCTCAGCCGAGTCTACCAGTCTCCTCGGGGCGGAGTGGCAGGGATCGAACGTCGCGCGACGCCCTCCCCCACGGCCACATCGTCCCCCCGCTCAGGCGGTGATCGGCACCAGGCGCAGCTCGACGCGGCGGTTCTGCTGGCGACCCTCGGGCGTGTCGTTGTCCGCCACCGGATAGCGCTCGCCGAAGCCCTCGGTGATGACGCGATCGTAGAGGATGCCCTGACCGGTGAGATAGCTTCCCACCGCCGTTGCGCGGCGCGCGGACAGGGCCTGGTTGTACGCGTCGGAGCCCGTACTGTCGGTGTGGCCGGTGATCTCGATGATCGTCTTGTCGTACTCCTTGAGCACGAGCGACACGCCGTTCAATACCCTGTAGAAGTCGGGCTTCAGCTCGGCGCTGTCGGTGGCGAAGGTGACGTTGCCAGGCATGTTTAGGACGATCTCGTCTCCTACCCGGGTCACGCTCACGCCGGTACCCGCCATCTGGTCCCGGAGCTTCGACTCCTGGTAGTCCATGTACGCGCCCACGCTGCCCCCGGCCACGGTGCCGATTCCGGCTCCGATCAGGGCGCCCTTCGCGCGGTTGCGCTTGTTCGACAGGGCGCCGACGCCGGCTCCCGCCGCGGCACCGAGCATGCCGCCGATGGCGGTCTTGCTCAGCTTCCTTTCACCCGTGTAGGGGTCGGTCGTACAGGCCGAGGCGAATGCGAGGACCGCGATCAGCGACACGCACCTGCGGCCGAAGCCGCCGCGAAGACCCCGCGAAATCAAGCCCTCGAGCGACTGGACAGAACTCATCGAACGACCTCCCATCATCTCTGATCTCCTCATCACCCCATCCTGCGGACTACGATAGCGGCTGGGAGTCTCGCAGCCTTGAGGGCGGCTCCCGGTGCTTGCTGGGACGCCCGCGGGCGAGGCATTATTCACCCGCAACCGGCTGCCGCGCCCGCTCTGCAGCGAAGGCCGTGGGGCTCGGCGGCTCCCACGCTCGGGGCCGGGCGACGGCGGAGTCCGACGTCGATCTCTATCTGCTCTACTCCGAGTCCGCGCCGCTGCCCATCGCCAGCCTCCGCGAGATCGCGCGGAGACGGGACGACGGCCCGGATCCCGTCGTCGCCGAGCACGGCGAGTGGGGCCCCTGGGTGGACGGCGGTGCATGGCTCCGCGTGCGCGATCAACGCATCGACCTGCTCTATCGGAGCGTCGAACGGGTCGAGCGCGTCCTGGCCCAGGCGCAGCAGGGCGAGTACGAGATCCACTACGGCCAGCAACCCCCCTACGGATACTTCGGACCCACAGTGCTCGGAGAGATCGCCATCTGTCGACCGCTCCGCGACACCGAAGGACGTCTCTCCGCGCTGGCGTCGCGCGTCCTCGCCTACCCGGAGCCGCTGCGCCGCGCGGTCGTGCAGGACGCGCTCTGGGCCGTCGAGTTCGGGCTCGCCTTCGCCGAGAAGTTCGCCGCGCGCGGCGATCCCTAAGGCGTGACGGGCTGCGCCGCCCGCTTCATGCGCCAACTCGTGCTGGCGCTCTTCGCCTTGAACCGCACCTACCTGCTCTCCGACAGGACGGCACTCGACGAGATCGACGATTTCTCCAGCGCGCCGCCTCGCTTCTCGGCGCGGGTGCGAGGGCTGCTGGACGAGCGTCGAGGAGCTCGAGGCCAGCGTCTCGACCCTGGCCGCCCTCTTCCGCGAGGTAGCCGCCAGCGCGGACGGGCTCTATCGACCTCGCTACCCGGTGCCACGCTGATTCCGATGGGCTCGGCTGCGGCTGCGCCCTTCGGATAAGCTGGGGCGATGGCTCGCCTCCCGCGGAAGCTCCGTAGATGACGGCCACTCGGCACGACGCCCGCGTCCGGGAGGAGTTCACCATCTCGGACTCCCGGCGCATGGACGCCCTGGGGATCGCGATGCGCGCGAGCGCGGGGCGCAGGATGGAGGCCCGGGCGTGAAGCAGGATCCGATGTCCGGAGGTGAAGAAGCCCAGCGGGAGTTCCGCGCCGCCGTGGAGGACGCGATCGAACGCGACGAGCCGACCGAGCTGATGGATGTCGCCCTCGACGTCGGCCTCCAGACGAGCGAGTGCGAGTGGGGCCAGTCCTGCTGCATCCAGCTCTCGCGGCACCGCAACGCCCAGGTCCGGGGCAACGCGGTGGCGGCCTTCGGCCATCTGGCGCGGCGCTTCGGTCGTCTGGATCCGCAGCGGGTGCGCCGCGTCGTGGACATCGCCCTCCGCGACCCCAGCGAGTACGTGCGCGGACAGGCCGAGTCCGCCGCCGAGGACCTGGCCACCTTCCTCTCCTGGGAGTTCGAGCATCCCGAGACGCGGGGACCCGGCTCGCCGTGAGCGTCGCTGCGCGCATCCGACGCGCCACGCCGGACGACGCGGCCGGCGTCGCCGCGATCTACGCCCCGATCGTCCTCGACTCGGCGATCTCCTTCGAGCTCGAGCCACCGTCGGCGACGGAGATGGGACGGCGCATCCATGCCACCGTGGAGACCCTGCCCTGGCTCGTCTGCCACGAAGGCGACGAGCCCCTGGGCTACGCCTACGCCTCGACCCATCGGGCGCGAGCCGCCTACCGCTGGTCCGTCGAGGTCTCGGTCTACGTCGCGGGACACCAGCGCGGCCGTGGCGTCGGGGCGGGCCTCTACGAGGCACTGCTCGCCCTCCTCGAGCTCCAGGGCTTTCACCGCGCCCTCGCGGGCATCACGCTGCCCAATCCGGCGAGCGTCGCGCTGCACGAGCACGTGGGCTTCACGGCCGTCGGCGTCTACCGGGAGGTGGGATTCAAGCGCGGGGCCTGGCACGACGTCGGCTGGTGGGAGCGACCCCTCGCCCCCTAGGGAACCCGGCCGGAGGAGACCGTCGCCTTCCCCTCCCTCGCCGCCGACCCGGTCGCGGCGAGCCTCGAGCGCGGCGCCACCCGCGTCCGGGATCGCCACGAGGCGTAGCGGCGGCGAGCCGCCGGCACGCGTGCTGGATCGCCCCTAGACTCGCTGCGTGCGAGACGCCGGCGGCTGGCGACGCCGCGCTTCCCGAACCCTCTTCGAGAGTCCCTGGCTGCGGCTGCGCCAGGACGACGTCACGCTGCCCGGTGGCGAGGACATCACCTACTCCTACATCGACCACGGCGGCTACGTCGTCGTGGTGCCGATCCTGGAGGACGCGCGCGTCGTGATGGAGCGGATCCATCGCTACGCCGTGGGACGCACGCTGCTCGAGTGCCCCTCGGGCGGACTCGACGGTGAGGATGCCGTCACCGCCGCCCGACGCGAGCTGGAGGAGGAGACCGGCTACCGGGCCGGGCGCGTCGTTCACGTCGGTGCGTTCTACGGCAGTACCGGGATCAGCAACGAGCGGTTCGACGTCTGCGTCGCCAGCGACCTCAGCGCCGACGGCACGATCCGCCGCGAGGCGACGGAGCAGATCGAGGTCGAGCTCCATCCGCTCCAGGGGCTGCGGGAGCGCGCGCTGCGGGGGGAGATCGAGGACGGTCCCTCGGCCCTGGCGATCCTGCTGGCGGCCGAGCACTGGCGGGCGACGCCGTGAAGCCCCGTGGCCGGGCACTCCCGGCAGGGGCCTTTAAGCCCCGTGCCCTCGGGACCTGGCTGGCGGCGCTCGCCGTGGCGCTCACGGCTGGAATGGCGAGCGGCGCCCCCACGGTGATCCTGCTCTCCTGGGATGGCATGCGACACGACGGACCGGACCGCGCCGGCGCGCCCGCCCTCGAACGCATACGGCGCGAGGGCGCGCGGGCCGAGCGCCTCCTACCCGTCTTCCCATCGAACACCTTCCCGGCGCACGTCTCCCTGGCCACCGGGACCTACCCGGATCGACACGGGATCGTGGACAACGTCTTCCTCGATCGCGGGCGCGGGCCCTTTCGCAAGTCCGACGACGCGAGCTGGATCGACGCCGAGCCCCTGTGGATCGCGGCGGAGCGCCAGGGAGTCCCCACGGCCGTCTTCTTCTGGGTCGGGTCCGCGACGGATTGGCGCGGGCAACGACCGCGCTACCGGGTGACCCCCTTCGACAGCGGCGTCGGCGAGGAGCGGAAGGTGGAGCAGATCCTGGGCTGGCTCGATCTTCCCGAGGCCGAGCGTCCGCGACTGGTGATGGCGTGGTGGCATGGAGCCGACGCGACCGGCCACGCCTACGGTCCGGACGCCTCCTCGGTGCGCGACGCCCTGCGTGAGCAGGCGTCCCATCTGGCGCGGCTGCTCGAGGGAATCGACGCCCGGAAGCGCTGGTCGGAGACCACCCTCCTGCTGGTGAGCGACCACGGCATGACGAACGTGGTCGGCGAGGTGGCGCTTCGCCAACGCGTCGAAGCCGCGGGGGTCGCGGCGCGCGTGACGGGCTCGGGAGCGGTCTCCCACGTCTTCCTCGAGGATCCCTCCGATCGGGAACGCCTCGAAGGCGAGCTCGCGCGCGTGGAGCACATCACGCTGCATCGCGGCGAGGCGCTGCCCGACGACCTGCGTCTGCGCCACCCCCGCCGAACCGGCGACCTCGTGGTGCTTGCGGACCCGGGCCATGTGTTCCGGGTCGGGACGTGGCGGCAGCGCACGTGGCGAAGCATTCGACGCCTCCTCGGCCAGCGGACCGGCAGCCACGGCTACGCGCCGGATCACCCCGACATGGCCGGTGTCTTCCTCGCGCTCGGGCGCGGCGTCCGGGCGGGAACACGTCTCGGTGTCGTTCGTCAGGTCGACGTGGCCGCGACGGCGACCCGCCTTCTGGGTATCGATCCACCCCGCGACTCCGAGGGCGTACCGATCGCGGGAATCGGCGAGTGAGGCCCTCTCAGAGCTCCACGGGCAGACCGAGGTGGTCGCGGTAGACGAGGTCGCGGTGCTCGAGGAGCGCCGGATCCAGCGCCGCCTCCAGCTGCGGGTCGGTCGAGGCGTACATTGCGCGCATGGCCGCGGGCATGGGGCAGACCTGCTCGGGCAGCGGCGACGCGATCCCCAGCATGGCCGCCGCGTAGATGTCCAGTGCGCTGAGCCGATCCCCCATCAGGTAGCGGCGCCCGGCTTCGCGCTGCGCGCGGAGCCTCGACGAGAGCAGCCCGAGGATCTCTGCCGCGCGGACCGGTGCGCGCTCTGCCGCCTCGCGGCCGTAGTCGTACTGCTGGAGCATGCGGCCGAGCGCCGCACGCAGCGGCGCCGGTGGCTGCTCGGCATCGCCCAGGCTGGCACGAAAGAGCATGAGTCGCCGGCACCAGCCGAATCCGCCTTCCCCCATCAGCTCGTGGGCGAGACCGAAGAGCTGCACCCGCTCCTCCGGATCGGCCGGCACCAACGCGGGCTCGGGGGCGATCCGCTCGGCGAGGCTCAGGATCTCCACCCACCCGGTCCGCGGTCGCTCGTCCTCGAACATGGCGATCGGAGCGTTGCGATGACCGGTCCAGGCATGCAGCGCGTCGTTCGGCTGCCCGCCCACCTGCCGCACGCGCACGAAGTCGATGCCCTTGGCGCGGAAGACGCCCTTCGCCGCCTCGCCCCAGGGCCCCGGCACGCCCGCGGTCAGCACCAGCCGCAGCCCCGGCAGCGACCGCGCCTCCTCCACCTCGACCCAGTCGCCCATGGGAGTCGCCCTCTCGTCGATCGAGGGCGCAGGGTATCACGCTACCCTCACGTGCCACGCGGCGGCTCGACCTTGATCACCCTCCTCTTCGACCTCGACGGCACGCTCACCGATCCCCGGCAGGGGATCGTGGAGAGCATCCGCCACGCCCTGCTGACGATGGGGGTGGAGTCCCCGCCGGACGACCGGCTCGAGCGCTACATCGGCCCTCCGCTGGCCGACACCTTCGCCGAGCTGCTCCCCGACCCTTCCGCCACATCCATCGGCGAGGCGATCGCCCACTACCGGGAGCGCTTCGGCGACCGGGGCTGGCGCGAGAACCGCGTCTATCCCGGGGTGCCCGACCTGCTCGACGCCTCGAAGGCGCGGGGCTGGCGCTGCGTCCTCGCCACCTCGAAGCCCACGGTCTACGCCGAGCGGATCGTCCGGCATTTCCGCCTGCGCCCCTTCCTCGACGCCGTCTACGGCAGCGAGCTCGACGGCCGGCTCGGCACGAAGACCGAGCTGATCGCGCACATCGTGCGGACCGAGCCGCTCGAGACGCAGCGCTCGGTGATGGTGGGCGACCGGAGGCACGACGTGGAGGGCGCCCTGGCCAACGGCATTCCCACCGTCGGCGTGAGCTACGGCTACGGCAGCCGCGAGGAGCTGGACGCCGCCGGTGCGCGCTGGCTCTGCGACGAGCCCGCGGCGGTGATCGGCACCCTCGAGACCCACTTCGCGCTGGAGACGTAGCGCCCGTCGTTGCGCCTCAGCGAGAGGTCGGGGCTCCGAGCGTCTCGCCGAGGGCCCTCGCGATCTTCGCGTGCCCGGCAGCGTTGGGGTGGACATTCCCCGGCTCGAAGTCCTCTCGGACCAGAAGACGGTAGAGGTCGGGGCCGCAGATGACGCCGGAGACATCATCGCAGATGGCCTGCACGCGCAGACGGAGATCCTGGAGCCGGACGTAGCGCTTGAGGCGGTGGTACACGGGCGGTGGCGTCATCAGCACCACCCGGTCCGCGCCATCGGCGAGTAGACCGGTCACGATCTCACGCAGAGCCGCTTCGTAGTCGTCGGCCGTGCGCTGCGCCGCCCATGCTCCTGCGGAATCGTTGGTGCCCAGCAGGACCACCGCTGCATCCGCGGGCAGTCCGGGGATCGCGAGCGCGACGTAGGGATTGGGAGCCGTCCACTCCCCGGCGCAGCTCATCGGATCGGCGGACGGCCTCCAGTCCCAGGCGGTGCTGCCGCTACACGCCGCGACCTCGATCGCGATTTCCTTCCCCAGCGACGCCGCAAGGAGCTCCGGATAGGGCGGTCCCTTCGGCTCGCTCACGTTCCCCGCGGTGATCGAGTCCCCGACGAGGAGCACACGGGCCGGCCCCGGATCGCAGGCCCACCCGGCGAGGAGCACGAGCAGGGCGACATGCAGCGGCCCCGGTCGGGAGCGCAGAGCCGTCACCCGCTGAGAGCGTTCCGGATCAGCTCGCAGACGCGCTCGATCGAGGCCGGAGGGATGCGCGGGTAGATCGGCAAGGAGACCGATTCCTCGCAGGCGCGCTCGGCCTCGGGACAGGTTCCGGCCGGTCTCACATCGGTGCCGAAGGCCTCCTCTCGATAGACCGGGCGCGGGTAGTAGTGACGCCACTCGACGTCGGCGTCTTCGAGGGCCCGGCGGATCGCGGCCGCGCGCCTCGATCGCACCACGAGCTGGCTCCAGGCGGGTGTCTCGTCGTCGCCGCAGACCGGGAGCCGCACCTCCTGGCAGCCCGCGAGCAGCTCGCGGTAGCGCTGCACGTGTGCGCGACGCTCGTCCAGCCAGCGGGGCAGGTGGGGAAGCTTCGCCCGCAGCACCGCCGCCTGGATGGCATCGAGCCGCGAAGTGGTCCCCATGGCCACGTGGCCCTTCTCTCCGGCGAGGCCGTGACCGCGGATCAGTCGCAGGCGCTGTGCGATCTCGGCGTCGTCGGTGGTGACGCAGCCTCCGTCGCCGGCGGCGCCGAGGCTCTTGGCCGGGTAGAAGCTGAAGCAGCCCGCGGTGCCCCAGGCGCCTGCGGATCTGCCCGCACGCACGGCGCCGATCGCCTGGGCGGCGTCCTCCACCACCGCCAGCCCGCGATGCTCCGCGAAGGCTCGGATGGGCTCCATGTCGGCGCAGCGCCCGAAGAGGTGCACCGGAACGATGGCCCGCGTGTGCGGCGTACACGCGGCCTCGAGACCCGCCGGATCCAGGTTGAAGCCGTCCGGCTCGACGTCCACGTAGACGGGTCTTCCGCCGGCCCGGACGATCGCCTCGATCGTCGCGAAGTAGGTGAACGGCGTGGTGATCACCTCGTCGCCGGCGCGGACGCCACAGGCCTCCAGAGCCAGCTGCAGCGCCTCGGTGCCGGAGCCGACGCCGATCGCATGACGCACGCCGATCAGCGCGGCCAGCTCGCGCTCGAAGGACTCCGTCTCCGGTCCCAGCACGTAGCGGCCCGAGCGCAGCACGCGGAGGACCGCGGCCTCGACCGCGTCTCCGACCTCGGCGTACTCCGCGGCGAGGTCGACGATGGGAATACGGGGCGCCATCTGGCACGGGAGGATAGCGGCTGCGAGCGGACGGCGGGCCTGTCCCCGGCCCTTCGAAGGCCACGGACGGCTCGGCGTTGCCATCGCTCTGCTTCCGGTCGGGACGGACGCCACCCGAACCCGCGGGCATGCCGCATTTGCGGGCGGGTGGGCGAAGTCGTAGGGTCGCGTCTCATGACCTCGCTCTCCCTGCGCTACGAGGCCGTGCGATCGGCCAGCGAGCGGCTCGCCGCTCCCCTCTCCGCCGAGGACTGCGGCGTGCAGTCCATGGAGGATGCGAGCCCCACGAAGTGGCACCTCGCCCACACGAGCTGGTACTTCGAGACGTTCGTGCTCGAGAGCGCGGTCGCCGGCTACAGCGCCTTCGATCCCCACTTCCGGGTGCTCTTCAATTCCTACTACAACGGCGTCGGCGAGCAGTATGCGCGCCCACAGCGCGGCCTTCTCTCGCGTCCGTCCCTGGACGAGGTGCTGGCCTACCGCAGACACGTGGACCGCCACATGCTGGACGTCCTCGCGAAGGGCCCCGACCTCGATGCCGGCCTCCTGGACGTGATCCGCATCGGTCTCCATCACGAGCAGCAGCATCAGGAGCTGATCGTCACCGACCTGAAACACGCGCTCTCCCTGAATCCGACGGCACCCGTCTACCGGGATCGCGACCGAAGTCGCGGCGTACAGGCCGGAGCGCTCACGTGGATCCGACAGGAAGGAGGCCTGCGCGAGATCGGGACCTCCGGATCCGGATTCGCCTTCGACAACGAGAGACCCGCACACCGGGTCTACGTCGAGCCCTGCGAGCTGGCGTCCCGGCCGGTGACCAACGCCGAGTGGGTGGAGTTCATCGACGCCGGCGGCTACCGGGAGCCGGGGCACTGGCTGTCGGACGGCTGGGCTGCGGTTCGGGACGGCGGCTGGAAGGCGCCGCTCTACTGGCAGCGCGGCGACACCGACGAGTGGCAGGTGTTCACCCTGGCTGGAGTGCGGGCGCTCGATCCGAGCGAGCCGGTCTGTCACGTGAGCTACTACGAGGCGGACGCCTACGCGCGGTTCCGGGAGGCCCGGCTGCCGACCGAGGCCGAGTGGGAGGTCGCCGCCCGGGACTGCCCCCGCGAAGGCCACTTCGTCGAGTCCGAGCGCTTCCACCCCAGGCCCTGCGAATCCGGGACGGGGCTCCGGCAGCTCCTCGGCGACGTCTGGGAGTGGACCCAGAGCCCCTACGTCCCCTATCCCGGCTTCCGAACCGCCGAGGGAGCCCTCGGCGAGTACAACGGCAAGTTCATGAGCAACCAGCTCGTGCTGCGCGGGGGGTCCTGCGCGACCCCGGCCTCCCACATCCGGGTCACCTATCGCAACTTCTTCTACCCGGACGCCCGCTGGCAGTTCAGCGGCCTCCGTCTGGCGCGAGACGCCTAGCCGGCCGGCGTGTCGGGGTGGATCCGGGAGGCCGCGCGTCCCGGATCGAGGCCCCGAGGCCGCAGATCCGCCTCCGTCGCGCGGCCGCGGGCTCGGCGCTCAATCGCTCCCGCCGCCCGGTCGATGAGTCCGTCTGGCGCGGCGCGCGCGAGGGGTGCGCGCCGCGTCGAAGATTCCGCTCGAGGTGGAACCCATGGATCGCCGCCCTGGAACATCGCGCCGGCCTCACAGCCGGATTGCCGCCCTCCTCACACCGTTCGCGATCGCCTTCGTCGCCTGCGCCTCTGCACCGCAGCAGGACGGCTGGCGCGAAGGCCTCGACGCCTATCGCGACGGACGCATCGAGGACGCGGAGCTCGTGTGGCTCGAATCCCTGGACCAGTCGGAGCAGCTCGGCGACGACGACCCGCGCCTCGCCCAGAGCCTGCGCATGCTCGGAAACCTCTACGTCAATACCGGACGCTTCGCCGAGGCGAAGCCGATCATGGCGCGATGGCTCGAAGTGGTCGAGCGACGCGGCGAAGTCACCGGCCCGACCTTCGCAGACGGCCTCGAAGCGATCGCGGGCATCCACCTGGTCGAAGGGCAGGTCGAGCCGGCCATCCGCTACTACGAGCGCGCCCTTCGCGTTCGCGAGCAGGACGGCACCGAAGGCATCGAGGTGGCGGAGACCCTCGAGCGCCTGGCCGGATGCTACGAAGCGAGCGGCCAGACACGACACGCCACGCCCCTCTACGAGCGCGCGATCCAGATCCGTTCGACCGCACTCGGCGCCTACGACGAGACCCTGCCCGAGAGCCTGCACGGGTTCGCGGTGGTCCAGCACGATCGCGGTCACTACCTCGAGGCGGAGCACTTCTACCAGCGCGCAGTCCAGATCCTCGAGGCCGAAGGCCGGGACGACGTCTTCACCTCCACCGTGCTCACCAACTACGGGAGCCTGCTGCGCACCCTGAGTCGCCATCGGGAGGCGCTCCACTACCTCGAGCGCGCACGCGCCATGCACGAGGCGCGCGGCGACCGCGACGAGGTCGAGGCGACCGCGACACTCAACCAGATCGCCGCCATCTACGCCGACCTTGGCCGCATCGCAGAATCCGTGAAGCTCCACCGCGACGTGCTGGAGATCCGGCGCCGCCACTACGGAGAGGACGCGGGACCGGTGGCGTCGAGCTTCAACAATCTCGCTCTCACCTACCAGCTGCAGCGGGACTTCGACCAGGCGGAGGAGCTCTTCCACCGGGCACTCCGGATCCGCAAGCGGGAGCTGGGAAGCAAGCACCGCAAGGTCGCGTCCATTCACAACAATCTGGGCCTGCTCTACCGGCACATGGGCCGACCCGAGAAGGCCGAGTCGTCGCTGCGCTTCGCAGCCGAGCTCTTCGAGGGCCAGCTCGGCATGGATCACCCGGAGACGGCCATGACGCTCCACAACCTCGCCGAGCTGCTCGCGAAGTCGGGCGATCCCTCCGAGGCCGAGGCCCTCGCCGCCCGCGCCCTGCAGTCGAAGCAGCGCGCCTTCGGCCCGAGGCATCCGCGGAATGCCGACACCCTCGCCGTGCTCGGCATGATCGCTGCGGCAGACGGCCGCTACGACGAGGCCGCGGAGCGCCTGCTGCAGGCCCTCGATCTCTTCGAGGGCGCCAGCCGGAACAGCGACCTGGCCATCGCCGAGACCCTGGGGAACCTGGCGCTGGTGCGCAGCGCCCAGGGACGCCCGGATGACGCCATCGCCCTCTTCGACCGCGCCATCCCGCTGTTCACGCGCGAGCTCGGCCCGACGGATCCGATCGTCGCGCGGGCGAAGCTGAACCGGGCCGCGACCCTGGCCGCGGGAGGCGACCAAGAGGAGGCGATTCTCGCCTATGCGAAGGTCCTGGAGGAAGAGGAGATCCTGCGCGGCCGCAGCGACCCGGCCCTGTCGAAGCCCCTGATCGGTCTCGCCTCGGCCCAGGTCGCCCTGGGACGATTCGATCGGGCCGAGCCACTCTACCAGCGCGCGGCGCAGCTGCTGGCAGGCACCGATCCCCTGGAGTCCAGGGCGCTCGCCATCGCCCTGGGCGGGCTCGCCGACAGCATGGTGCAGCAGCAGCGGCTCGAGCAGGCCATCCCCTCCTACGTCCGGGCCATCGAGCTGCTCGACGGCGACGACGAGGCGGATCCCCGAGAGCGGGCGGCGCTGCTCTCGAACCTGGCCTCGGTGTACGCGTCGCTGGGTCGCGACGAAGAGGCCCTTCCGCTCTTCACCGCGGCGCTGGCCGCCCTCGACGGGAACGACACCATCGAGGGTCGGCTGCTCCACGAGGAGGCGGCATCCCACGCCCGACTCGGACGACTTCCCGAGAGCCGGCGCGGCTACGAGCGCGCACTGGCGACCCGCGAGCAGGCCCTCGGTACCGACCATCCCGACGTCGCCCTCACCCTGGACGGCCTGGCAGTCGTGATGCTGCTGGAGAACGATCCGGCCGGCGCCGAAATGCTGCTACGTCGCGCGGTCGCCATCGGAGAGGACACCGACGCGAAGGGCGTCGACCTCGGCGTCACCCTGAGCCACCTGGCAGAGGCCCAGCTCGCCCAGGGACGACGCAGCGAGGCCGAGCGCACGTTCCGACGATCGCTCGGCATCCTCCAGCGGCGACTCGACGCGAGCCATCCGGTCGTGGTCGCGACTCGCAGCCGCTACGAGGCGATGCGCAGCTCCTCCCCGGACCCGGCCAGCCGCGCCGACTGACCGCAGGCGCTTCGGAGCCGGGCGCGCGCCGGAGGCCAGGGCCTCGACGCTCAGCCCTCCGCCACCTGCTCCAGGGCCGAGCGCGTGGCGATCGGACCGATCAGCTCGAAGATCGCCGTCGCGGCGACGACCACAGGCAGAATCGCCCCACCGATCTCCGGCAGGCTCTGGGCCGCGACGAGCGCCATCCCCAAGGCGACGCCGGCCTGGGGGAGCAGCGCCAGTCCCATCCAGCGACGGGATCCCGGCGCTCCTGGCACGGAGCCCCCGAGCCATCCGCCCAGCACGCGTCCGACGATGCGCAGCGCGACGTAGGCCGCGAGCCAGCTCCCGGCGTGCGCGAGTGCACCCAGTTCGAGCGAGGCTCCCGCGAGCACGAAGAACACGACCATGAAGGGCCACTCGATGCCCTCGATGGCATGGAAGGGGCGGGTATGGTGGCGCGCCAGGTTCGCTACGAATGCGCCCATCGTCATGGCGGCCAGCAGGAACGAGACGTTCAGGAGCAGCGCGATCCCCCCGCAGAGGAAGACGAGCCCCAGGGCCTCGTAGAGCGTCGGCTCGCCGGGCTCGATCCGACCGGTGAGGTACGCCATGGGAACGCCCAGCGCGGCCCCCAGCAGCAGCGCGCCGCCGAGGTCCCAGGCCCCGTGCAGGAGCACGTGGGCCGCTCCGTCCCCTGCGACGAGATTGCAGAACGCCAGCGCGACGCTGAACATAATGAGTCCCCAGACGTCGTCGACGGCCACGATGTCGAGCAGCGTGCGCGCGAAGGGCGTATCCGCGCCCGTCTCGTGGACGATGTCGACGGTGGCTGCGGGGGCGGTCGCCGTAGCGACCGCGGCCAGCACCAGGGCCACGGGGGACGGTACCCCGGCAGCGAAGAGCCCGAGGCCGACCAGCGCGAAGGTGATGAGGACCACTGCCAGCGAGATCCGGATCACCGGACCTCCGCGCTGCCGAAGCTCGCCCAGCGTGAGACGGCCGCCCAGCAGGAAGCCCACCATCACCAGGGCCATGTTGGCGACGACCGGAAACCAGGCCTCGGTGATGTCGGGCAGGAAGTCGAAGCCGGAGGGGCCCGACGCGAAGCCGAAGAGCATGAGGAGCGTCACCCGGGGCAGCCGGGTCCTCTGGCCGACGGCGTCGAAGACGAGGGCCGCCATGAAGATCGCGCCCAGGGAAACCAGCATCCAGCCGAGCGCGTCCACGCTGACACTCCAGGATCGAGTCGCGCTCATGGTATCGCCGATCGAGGTGAGTCGCGGCGCGGGAGCGGCAGGCCCGCCTGGATCGCGTCGGAAAGACGCTCGCGGTCCACGGCGCCGATCTCTGTGGGGAAGACGTGGATCACGCCTACGGAATCACCTGGGCGTCGCGCGCAGCGCTCTCCGAGCCGTATCAGCTCGTCGCCAGCCGCGTCGGGCTGACCGGCGGCGTGCAGATCTGGGGCACCGTGCCCGGACTCGCGGCCGCTCGGGCCGAGATCGATCCGGGAATCTCGGTCGTCGCCGTGAACGGCAAGCCCGCAGACGATTTCGAGACCCTCTCGCATGCGATCCAACCATCCTGGGAGAGCGGACGGCTTCGCCTCGAGCTCCGCGGCAGCGGCGACGAGCCCATCCGGGACATCACGCTGCGCGGCGAGAAGGCGTGCCGTTACACCCTCACCCTGCTCGAGGAGGACTCGGTGAACGGCCTCGCCGACGGCGACCGCGTCCTCGTCGCGGAAGGGATGATGCGCTTCGCGGACCGGGACGAGGAGCTGGCGCTGGTCGTCGGCCACGAGATCGCCCACAACGCCCTCGACCACGTGCGGGAGAAGCAGGTGACGCGCGGCATCGGCCGCGGCTTCGGCACCGTCTTCGACGTGGCCATCGGGCTGGTCGTTCCGACTGGCGGCGCTTTCGGCCGACTGGGAGAGAAGGTCAGCGACGCGGCCACCAGCGGACGCTCGCGCGACTTCGAGAGCGACGCCGACTACATGGGCCTGTACATGGCCCGACGCGCCGGCTCCGACATCTCGGAAGCCCACCTCTTCTGGCGGGAGATGGCCGCGGAGTACCCCGATTCGATCGAGGGCAGCATGGCGGCCTCGCATCCGAGCACGCCGCAGCGCTCGTCGGCTCTCACGGCCGCCGTCGCCGAGATCCGGACGAAGGAGAAGGCGAGCCAGCCCCGGGTCCCCGAGCGGATCCCCGAGCCGGCGAACGCAGACTGACCACGCCGCCGCCGGATATCGCCACTCTCCGAGTCGTGATGGGATCGCCCTGGGAAGGGGACTCCAGGGCCTGGAGTCGAGATGACGTCAGTCCGCGCGCTCGCAGCGATGCTGCTGCTCCCATTCGCGGCCGGGGCGAATCCCGAGACACTGGCCCTGGCTCGCCTCAGTTTGGTCTCGACGTCCGAGCTGGAGCTCCACGAGCTCTTCCCGGAGATCATCCCCACGCCGACCTGGGAGCTCGCCTTCGAGCACGACCTCGCGATCGTGAGTTCCGGGGGTAGCCTCCTCATCGACGGCTCGGGCGCCCTCTCGGAGCGGGGGACGCTCCTCCCGGGCCGTACCCAACTGCTCGAATTCGACATGCGCGTCCATCGCGAGCCGTTCGTCGACGAGGCGACGGGCTACGGCTTCACCTTCGCCGTGCCGGAGCCGGCCAGCGCGGGGCTCGTCTTCGCCGGGCTCACCCACCTGGGCTGGGGCTCGCGGCGCCGGACGCGCTGACTCGCTACGCGTCGATGCGCCGGTACTTGAGGCGATGCGGCTGGTCCGCATCCACGCCGAGCCTGCGCTTCTTGTCCTTCTCGTAGTCCCCGTAGTTGCCCTCGAACCACTCGACGTGGCTGTCGCCCTCGAAGGCCAGGATGTGGGTCGCGATGCGGTCGAGGAACCAGCGGTCGTGGGAGATGACCACGGCGCAGCCCGCGAACCCGAGGAGAGCCTCCTCCAGCGCGCGAAG
>Ga0209536_100005302_pt1 | contig 20084 bp, 15 predicted proteins | sample DeeMarSeWOR28_12_FD_187461 | JGI IMG/M metagenome (GOLD analysis project Ga0209536, IMG submission 187461) | Marine sediment microbial communities from White Oak River estuary, North Carolina - WOR-2-8_12 (SPAdes) (version 2) | ecosystem: Environmental > Aquatic > Marine > Intertidal zone >...
TACCAGAACCGCAAATTGGGCGTCGGCCGCGGCCTGACCATCGACAACTTTGCTATCACTATGTCCGGCATAACCCCAGATGGGCAGGTGATAAAAGCGACCCATCTCGGCCGTTATTACCCGGGCAAGTTGGAACTCGGGCGCGCCATAAACACTGATCATCTCCTTCATATCCATGTGGTGGACTCCGTTTCCATAAAGGAAGGGGGCACCGGGATTCTGGAGCTGGTGCATGACCAGGCTACTGAGTATTTCGGCGTTGCCCAGAGCAACCGCACCAGCTAACGTCACCGGGGCCGTGCCGCCCATCATCGGCGCTGGGGAGTGGGTAATAGGGATTTTGTGCTGGGCACAGAACAGTAGCTTTTCGGTGGCTTCTAAGGAGTGTTGGAGTGGGGTCGAAGGCTCAGAATAGAGCAAAATGTTTGGATATTGAACCAGTTTGTCCAGGCCACCGGCAGCCGAAGCGGCGATGGCCGTAATGGCTTCCATGTCGGCCTTCGTATCGCAAACAATCACGATGGGCTTGCTGGTGTTGCGTAACATGGCCGCGAATTGGTATCGAAAATAGGTTTCCTCGGGCACATCTCGCGGTACGCCGACCGACATCGTGAAATGAAGCTCGGGCAGGGCGTCGACTAGCCGGGCACAATCACCAACGTCGGCTAGGAGAAAGTCTCGCCGACTGCCGGTGCGAGGGTCCAGATAACGCAAGGTATCAGAGCCTGGGCCAAAATAGATGCCTTGACCATCCATTCTAATGGCCAACTGGTCGCTGCCTCGTTTATATAAATTAAACGACCCCGGAACAGAAGCCAACGCCCACTCGACGAGGGAAGGGGGTATTTTAACCAAATTCTCCTCGATCAGGGCACCAGCATCGCCTAACAAGCGGATAGCCGCCGGACTGTAAACATGGACCCCCGTCTGTCGTAATATTTCACAGGAGGCGCGATGAATGCGCAGGCAATCTTCCCGGCTCAGCATGGAAAAATTTGGTCGGATGTGGTTCGGGTTGGGTAGCGGATCAGCTTGTGTCCTTTGGTCATGGTGATATTGGTGCTCCATTATTCCTCCTCACAACACACTGGCAAAGCATTTAACATTTTAATGCTAAAAAGGTGCTTCCCTCTACTGATTATCGTCCAAAAAATTACAGTAGATTGGCATGTATGGGGCACATAGCTTACCCTCAAACTTGCTGGGCCGTTTGAACGATAGTTTTATTCTTGTATTTCTTGTCTTCCACGGTAAAGGGAACTCTCCTTTTTGGCCAACCAGGCCAGCGTGCGGGCCATCTCATCGTGGAAGGTGGCGACACCGCCATCGCCCGGCCGATCTAGCGGGTAGGTTAATATATCGGGCTGGGTCGCCAGAGCTATTTGAGCCGTGAAGGTCGAGGAAGTGCCTTCCAACAAGATCCCAACGCCATTACTTTGGCAGGCCTGAATGGCTAGAACCAGCTCCTGGATAGTGCCTAGCCGGGGTATCACCAGGTGAAGCATATGGGCGGCTTCAGCTCGGGCAATGGCCCGAACGTCATCCAAAGTATGGATCTTTGCCCCGGCCACCAATTGCAGCGACATCCGGCGCATACGCAAGTAATCACGTAATTGGCTTAAGGCTTTGATTTGAGCGTCGAGATCATCCATTATCAAGGGGTCCTGTACTCGAATGAGACAGGGCGAAGCTGCTTGCTCTAAACCGTAGAGAGCTCCCAAGACCTTTCCCGCGTCATTGCCATAGAGCCTTCCCAGGCTCCCTCCAGCATCCAGGTGGATGGTTATCTGGCCATGCTGACCGGACTCGACAAGCCTCTCTTGCAATTGGCGTATGAAGTGTTGGATTTGCTGGCCATCTGGCCCTATAGAATCTTCTGGATCGGTCCCACCAACGGTATAAGCCAGGGCGGAGACCTGGTCGTGTATGAGAAGCGACTGCCCGCGTTGGATGGGCATCTGCAGGGCTACGGCCGTCGATGGGATGGGTAAATCGAACTCCTCAGCAATGACCTCGGCCACAGTCAGGCCCCGTACCATGGCTACGGCCGAGGCTAATGCCTGGCTTAGACCGTGGCGAATGGCAGGATGGATCGGCCGTTCAACTGTGATCTGTTCTACAAGTGCCGATGCAGCCTCCGGTTCCGAGGTGGAAAGAAATCCAGTGATGATCGCCCGGCGAGAGATCCCCTGAGACCTTTTTTCCGACCGGGGTTTGGGCTTGCTGATGGTCACCGTTTCCATTAAAGATTCTATTCCGGTGGCCAAGGGGCGGAAAATGGTCAGCTTCTGTCCTATTAAAAAAGGGACAACGCTCTCTTTGATGGTGGCGATACCTTCGTCGACTAGAAAAGGGGATTGGAAGTCGGGCAGGTCGTTAGCTGGTATGTCTTCGCACGTTCCCCAAGTGATCTCTGAATTGTCGATCACAATTCCAACCAGGATCGCCCCAACTCCCTGACCGGTTGTGCTCAAACCAGGTAGAGTTAAAATAGAAGTGATGGCGGAAAGTTTCCCGAGTGGCGGGTTTGACATGGTTGAAGAAAATCGAGCATTAAATCAATATTTTGTGGCGGGTTGCGGGTTAATAACTCTTTTCGGCGTTATAGCACTGGCAGGATTTCTGATCTTACTATTTATTCGCGACCAGCAAGCGGCCCAATACCCTGGTTCTGTAGCCCTGTCCAATCACAGTAATTACAAGGGCTTGCCGTTTGAGTACCGCTGGGATAATTCTTATCGTACGTCTGGAAATTTCACAGATATTTACAACTGGTACTCGATTACCTTCGATTTGGGTGCTGAGGCACGAGCTAACGGCGAGTGTATTTTACTGGAGGGGACGAACGCCCGGTTGGTGTTCAGCCGTCACATTAGCGTATTTCTTTGCAACACTCATTTCGGCCAGATGATCTACGTCACTCGCTCTACATCATTAGCCGGCCGATCGGCGGTTCTTACCGGCGTCGAGGATCTTCGCCGGTCCCTTCTTTCTGCTAGACCACGTCCCGTAGATCAATGATCTCCTGATCTGGGATTTTGCTGAGAACAGCATCTACCTCAGGACAACTGACCTTTCTTATTTTGAGGACGACGTCCCAATAACCCTCCCGGCGGCGTGAGGGGTAGGTGCCTATTCCGATCACACCCATCATGTGTTCACCTAGCGCTTCACTAAGCTTGGCAAACTCGCCCGGCCGATCAGGCATCCGCATGGTCACCCGAACACCCTTCTCGGGCATGCCTAACATCTCTTGCAGTGCGTCCAACAGATCTGATTCGGTGATGATACCTACTACCACCGAGCCGTCTTCGATGACGGGTAAACAACCGATTTTGTGTTCATTCATCACCCGAGCAGCCCGTTCAACCGTTTTCTGCGGGGTGATGGTGTAGATCTTGTCCCCACTCAGCATGATATTTTTTACATTCAGTCCGGAAAGATAACGAGTGATGTCCCATACGTCCAGGCTGGCCAGCACATCAGGCGCCAGGGCAAAACTTTGACGGGTGATGAGTCCCTCAAGTCGTTTGCCAGCACCGGTCACAGGTAAGTGCCGGATATTATTTTCAGACATGATCTTCTGAGCCTCAGAGGCCGGGGTCTCGGGCGAAATCAGGATTGGATGTCGGGTCATACAATCATTTACAAGCATGATCAGCTTCCTTGTTTTAATGGTTGGGATTGCTTTGTGACAGGGATGTTCTCAGTGGAGATCACTGGGTCAAAGGTTCGTAAAGTCTCCTCCGGTATGTGGCAGAAAATCCGGTGGCCATCGCCAATTTCCCGCCAGGGTGGTAATTCTTCCTCACATATCTTGCCTCCATCCGGCAGTAATTGGCGTCGGGGACAACGGGTGTGAAAACGACAGCCACTAGGCGGGTCGATGGCGCTGGGCACCGAGCCTTCAAGACGAATGTGTTTCTGCTCTACCTTGGGATCAGGTATCGGCACGGCCGAGAGCAGGGCCTCCGTATAAGGATGATAAGGTGGGGCATAAATGGCGTCGGCCGGGCCAATTTCCATGATCTGGCCCAAATACATGACAGCCACATCGTCGGAGAAGAAGCGCACCACGCTCAGGTCATGGGCGATGAAGATCAGCGTCGTGTTAAATTCATGTTGCACTCCCAGGAGCAAATTAAGGATAGCCGCTTGAACTGAAACATCCAGGGCGCTAACCGGCTCGTCGCACAACACCAGGTCTGGCTTGCTAGCCAGGGCCCTGGCGATGCCCACTCGCTGCTTCTCGCCTCCGCTAAGCTGGCGCGGCAGGCGATTATAGTAGTTCTCGCCCAATCTCATGGCCCGCAACAATTTTATCACCTCACCCCGGATCTCTTTTTTGGGCACGGTCTTGAAACGCTCCATCGGCCGGGCGATCTGCCTGCCGACAGAGTAGGAGGGATTCATCGTCGAATCAGGGTTCTGAAATACCATCTGGAGTTCCTGGATCAATTTTTCATCCCGGGTTGAGATATCATCGGTGACGTCAAAACCCATAAAAACGGCTTCGCCAGAAGTAGTATCTTCCAGTCCAATGATGGTTTTGATCAAGGTGCTCTTACCGCAACCAGATTCACCGACAACGCCCAGGGTACGTCCTTTATCGACTTTGAAGGTCGCATTTTCCACCGCCTTCACATAGCGTTTGTCAGCTACGCCAACCATATCACGAAGAGATCCCCCCTGAACCTCGTAATATTTCTTCAGATCCTTCACCTCGAGAATGGTCTGGCCAGGTCCGTCCTCCCTGCCAACGGTTGGCAATTCGAGATCTTCAGAGGGACGCCATTGGCTGGGGTCGATCTCTTCGGCGAAGTGGCAACGGACCGCCACACCGTTTGGTAGATAGCGCAACTTGGGCCTTTCTCGCCGGCATCGCTCCTCGATATAGTCACAACGGGGTCCGTAAACACAACCGGCCGGCCGGCTATCGGGCGGCGGGACCCGACCTCGGATAGGATAGAGGATGCTACTGGCCTTGTCGGCCCCCAACTTGGGCACGCAGCGCATCAAGCCCTGGCTATATGGGTGCTGTGGGTTTTCATAGAGCTGTTCGACGGTCCCCTTTTCTACCATCTCGCCAGCATACATCACCCCCACTCGGGTAGATACCCGGGCTACGACACCCAGGTTATGGGTGATGTACATGATAGCTGTGTCAAAATCTCGCCGTAATTCGGCGATTAAGTCCAGCACGGCCGCTTCCACGGTCACATCCAAGGCGGTCGTCGGCTCATCCATGATCAACAGGGCTGGATTGTTTAGCAAGGCCATGGCAATCACCACCCGTTGTTGTTGGCCACCGGAGATCTGGTGCGGATAACGTTTCATGACGTTGGCCGGGTCGGGCATATACACCCGATCTAACATCTGGATGCTGCGTTCCTCGGCCTCGTCCTCGGCCATGTCACGGTGTACGGTCAACACCTCCTTCATCTGGTCGCCCAGGCGCAAGGAGGGGTTCAGGGCCTGCATCGGATCCTGGTAAACCATGGCGATCTGGTCGCCGCGTAAACGTCGCAACTCTTCCCCCGTTCTACCAACCAGATCCTGTCCCTGAAACTTGATGTGTCCGCGTTTGACGTAGCCATTGGCACCCAAGAAGTTGACGATGGCCCAGGCCACAGTGCTTTTACCACAACCAGACTCGCCGACGATGCCGTGAGTTTCGCCCCGATAAATATCAAAAGAAACGTCTTGTACCGCCTCGATCTCACCCCCCCGTACTTTGTAGGCGACGGAAAGGTTTTCGATATTGAGAACCGGTGCACCTTTCCTTTTACTATCAGTTGATGTTTCTGCCATTAGTCCTCCTTTACTTCTGGTACCGGGTCAATTCTTCTCGCAGGCCATCGGCAAAGAAGTTTAACCCAATAACCAGGCTGGCTACGGCGATTGCTGGCCAGATAACAGCGAGAGGGTTGGCGAAGATGAACTGGCGGGCATCAGCCACCATGGTTCCCCAATCCGGGTCCGGAGGGGGTAGCCCCAATCCCAAGAAACCCAAGGTGCCGATGGCAAAGATCGCATAACCCACCCGTAACATGGCGTCGACCAGGATTGGCCCCCGGGCGTTGGGTAGGATCTCCCTTAGCATCACGTAGCTGGTGCTTTCACCTCGCGTCTCGGCCGCGCGGATGTAGTCGCGAGTTTTGATATCTAGCGTGAGACTTCGCACCAAACGAGCGACGCCCGGCGTACCGGTAACGGTGATGGCCAGGATCACCACCAGAGCTCGAGTTTCCTGTTCCGCCCCAGCCAGGGCACCGATTAAAACCAAATAGAGGACGATCACCGGAAAAGCGATCAGGGCATCTAAGCCCTGCATGATAGTTTGATCCCACCAGCCACCCCGGTAACCGGCGTTCAAGCCCAGGATCGAGCCGACAACCAGCGAGCCAATCACCCCCCAAATGGCTACGCCAATGGGAAGAGAAACAGGTGGTAACTCAATCGACTGCAGCAGATTCGAGAAGCCTAGAACGGCCAGGCCAATCGCTACCAGGAGGCTGATGGTCCAGGCCCGCATTGGTTCGGATAAACTCAGGGGCTTGGCCCGGATCCAACCAAAGATAAAAATGCCTACGTATAGGATGGCCAGGGTCATGAAAAACGGCGTATAAAAGGCTATCGTTATTTCCCGACCGCCTAATTGGATTGTATCGGGTAATACAAACAACAGGATCAGGCTGACAGCCAACCACGCTCCCGCCAGGACAAACAAATATAACCGCCGTCCCGTTTGTGCCAGGGCCGACAACAAGGCCACGGGGCCTAAGAAGCTGACGACGAAGGCTATCGCTGCCGCGATGATAAAATAGTTACCCAAAGTCATTGGTGGTAAATCAGTTTTTAACAGGATGGGTTGGGTGCCGACCATGATCCGGGAAAGGATGTCTCGACCCAAATTGTCTGTGCCCAACAGGTTGGGTGAGGGGCTTTGGAGTAGCCACCCGATGATGATGGCTTCGATCAGAACCAACACCACGATTCCACCTATCTTAATATACCGATTTACATTAGATATTGCTAAAACAATAACGCCGGCGGCCGCTATCAGAAAGCTGATGAGGAAGATAGTATTTGGTGGCAACTGCTGCGTAAACATTGAGTCATTTTCAGGAAACGGCGTCCAGAATAAGGAAATGATGCCCACGATAATCCAGAAAGCGACGATGATCAAACCGACGGTGGCGATCCGCGATTCGAAGATGATGGAGACACTCTTCCAACTTCGTTGCCAGACAGATGGCCGTGGCGGTGTGCGTACCAGTGATTCTTCCATAGCCATAATTACTTCTCCAGGTAATTATTAATCAAGTCCTTGCAAAAAGTCATTCCGAATGGAGCTAGGGGAATGAGGAATCCCCGAAGCCTTACTCAGGAAAGGACGTTCGGTTATGACAAATGTGATAGGGATTCCTCTCTTCGGTCGGAATGATATCTAACAAACTCTCGTGTCTAGCTTTTTAGGCATAACGGATCCGCGGATTTAGCATAGTATAGGCAAAATCGCCGATGAGCCGGGTACCTACGGCAATAATGACGGTGATCATTGCCGCTGCTTCCACGGCGTTGTAGTCACCAAAGACGGCCGCATCGTAGATATACTTGCCCATGCCAGGATAGCCAAAAATGACCTCGACCACGACGATGCCGCCGATCAACCAGTTGACATGGAGCATGATCACCGTGATAGGCGCCAGCAAAGCATTTCGCAGGGCATGACGGATGACGATCCGGCTACGAGGCATGCCCTTGATGGTGGCCGTGCGGATATAGGGCGCATCCATCACCTCGACCATGCTGGCCCGGGTCATGCGAGCCACATAGCCCAACTCTACAGCCGTCAACGTTAGCACCGGCAGGATCAGGATCGAGGGATCTTCAAAGACGCAGTTAGGGCTGGTACAGATGGCCACGGCAGGCACCACTTCAAGCCAGATGCCCAGGATCAAGATTAAAAAGATGCCAGTTACAAATTCAGGCGTTGCCGTCGCTCCCAAACTGGTAGTCGATATGAAGCGGTCCAGCGGTTTACCTTCATTGATGCCGGCCAAGATGCCAAAGAAGAGGGCCAGCGGCATAATGATGATGAAGGCTACACCTGCCAATACCAGTGTATTGCGCAAACGAGGTCCCAGGGTCACGGCCACCGGGCGGCCATATTGCAGGGATTCACCCGGATCACCGCGCAATATCCCCTTGCGCAGCGGGATGTATTCCTGGGGTCCATCCCCTTCCTGGCGCAGGCCGGCTTTAGTTAATACCCAGACCGTTTCACCTGAACCCCGGACCCATTTTACCGCCCGGTTGTTATCGTCGACCCCCCAGTAAGTTTCAGCGCCATCCTCATCTCTTTGCCAGTCAATGCTAATGATTCGGGCGGCAGTATCGCCGTCTGGCTGGCGTTGCAGGGTCATCAGACGGCCATCTTCCATGCTCCAACGAGTTAACGTGCCATCGACATCCGCCCACCATTCCAGCTCGCCGGTAGCTTGGTTGCTAACGGCCACCAAATCATAGCCCACCTTGTCCTCTGCCCGCCATTCACTGCCAATGAGCCAATCAAGGTAGCGTTGTTCGGGTGGCGAATCTAAGCCGAGCTGGGCTTTGTAGGAGGCCAGTTGTTCCTCGGTGGCGAAGACGCCCAGGATTCGCAAGGCGATGCTGTCCGTTCGGGTTTCCAATAAGAAAAACAGGAAGATCGAGACCAGGAGCATGGTCACGACGGCGGAAATGGCACTGCGGCCGAGAAAACGAGCCATTCGTTTACTCCTTTTTATGTGGTGCAGGTAACCAGGGATATCATGTCCCACAATTACCTGCAACGACCAAGTGAAGCGTTAAACCATCGCCTAGAAGGATGAAATAGTTCTTAAACTCCCTAAAAATCGACTATATCTAAGCCCGATTTGACAAAAAAAGGGAATAGATGACCGGCCTATACAGGCCGGCCATCTTCGTTTAAAGATTACGCCTTTGCCGGATTTTCCCAGGCTTCATAGAGCAGGTCGTAATCTGTCGGATGCGCCACAATGTTCTCAAAGCGTTTGTGAGTGATGTTCCAGACGTTCTTCCAGTAACTATTGCCGATGGGACCCCGTTCTTGCATGATGTCCTCGATCTGGCACATGATGCTTCGGCGAGCCTCGACGTCCAAAGTAGCCTCCGCTTCACGCAGCAGCTCCTCGAATTCCGGATCGGTCCAGCGGGTTTCATTCCAAGCCCCGATGGCCTCTTCGATATACGCCAGCGGCAAAACCATGATACCCAGCGGCCGGTGGGTCCAGGAGGTGATGCCCAGGTCGACCTCGGTCCAGCGGTCCCAGTAGCCCGACGGCTCGGTGATGTCCAGGGTGATGTCAAAGCCGGCTGGTAAAGCCAGCTCTTTGAGGGCTTGGGCGATCTCCGGTTCGGCCTGGTCGTTCTTGGTGGCCAGGGTGACTTGCAGTGGCAGATCGATACCCTTCTCGGCGGCGTATTCTTCCATGAGCGCCCTGGCACCTTCAGGATCGTAAGGCGGAATGTCCTTTTCACAGTACTCTGGATGGGCGGGTGCCACGTGGGCATCGATGGACAAATCGCCCTCCCCGAAGAATGAAAGCTGCAAGATCTTCTCCCTATCCTGGGCCATCTTGAGGGCCGTGCGCACGCGGTTGTCATCCCACGGTTCGAGGTCGACCCGCATCCGCAGGATCAACGCCTGGGCTGTGCTCACTGGTCGGACAACCAGATCGGGATTGTCTTTCAAAGCCTGGAAGTCACTCGGGCGGGGATTATAGAGGGAATCCACCTGTCCAGACTGCAGCGCGGCCACGCCGGCATCCTTGTCGGTAGAGACATAGATGATCTCATCCAGGTATGGTAGCGGTTGGCCGTCCTGGCCATTTCGCCAGTAATCCTCCCGGCGCCTGAAGACCGCCCGTTCGCCTTCGGCATACTCCTCTAATGTGAAGGCACCGGTGCCGACTGGCTGCCTGACGATATCACCCTCGAAGTCCCTGGGCAGGACGACGGCCGGATAGTGGAAAAGATTTTCGGGCACGCCAATGTTGGCCGTTTGTAAGTGCAAGCGAACATGGTAATCATCCACCTTCTCGACGTCTTGCATGCCGCTCAGATAGGACATCAAACCCAACATCGAAGAGCCAACGTCGGGATTCAGCCACTCGCCGAAGGTGAACATCACGTCGTCGGCCGTCAGCTCTTGGCCGTTGTTGAAGGTGATGCCCTCCTTCAGGAAAAGGTCCCAGGTCAAGACGTCCTCGCTGGCTTCCCACCTGTCGAGCAAATAAGGCCGGGTGATGTTATCTGGGCCAGTCTCGGTTAGATATTCATTGATCTGGCGGACGATATTTGCCCCTTCAACCCAGGACAGGCGAGCTGGATGGTCCAGTAATTGTAACTGCATTGACTTGGTCAGCGTCCCGCCGCGCTGAGGGCCGGTGGCAGCGGCCTCTTCAGCTGGTGCTTCTTCAGCCGGCGCTTCTTCGGCCGGTGCTTCTTCAACAGGCGCTTCGGTGGCAGTGCCGCCTGCGCCGCAAGCCGCGGCAAAGGTAGCAACGCCAGCCGACATGCCTAACAAGGTTGAGATGCGGACGAATTCGCGACGGGTGATGCGACCCTGTTCTAACTTCTCATAGGCATCGGGGATGTAGGGATGGATGGCCTCCATCTGTTTCTTGGTAACTCGTGGTTTTTCCATTGGTTCTCCTCCATATAGGTGATAGCCGATAGAAGTACGGCTGGAGTTAGAAATTGGATTGGGCTTGTATCCCACCAATTCGACTCCAACACTCGGACAATTTGAAAATTTAATAAGGCTTATCTTGTATGAATATCACCTCCTTTAGGTATGCGAACTGGACTCTAGAGCAATCTTAAGGTTTATCATTTGCTCAGCAATATCGTGAGCCACGAAGAGGGAAACGACAGGATAAATAATAATGAGGCATCGATTATTGTCAACTTTGGGAGATGCTGCTTTTCGTCTAAGAATCCCCACTCTTTGACCCTCTTAATCAGATTTGATGCCGGGAAACTTACGTCAGAAACTTTTCGACGCTTTATTATAACAGAAAATCGTGTATTATTATAATAATTGGTTATTCAATTGATCAATAAAGTATTTGAATCAGGAGGGGTGATGATGGCTCAAGATGAGGAACAAGAAGTCAAAACTCAACTGTATGACCAATTCGCCCTGATTGGAAAGGCGTTGGGAAGCGCTCGTCGTCTCGAATTAATCGACTTGTTATCTCAATCAGAATATACCGTGGAAAAACTGGCCGAGGAATCCAATATGTCGGTGGCCAACACCTCCCAACATCTAAAGACCTTGCGAGCAGCTCGCTTGGTAGACGTGAGGCGCGAAGGTGTCGTGGCCTACTACCGCCTATCTGATGAGGCTGTTTTCCAAACCTGGCAGATGATCCGGGATCTGGGCGAGGCTTGTATCGCCGAGATTGAATGGCTTACCGGCCGTCTTTTTCAAGATCGGGATCATCAGAGATTAATTCCATTTGCCGAACTACTGACGATGTTAGAAGAGGCATCAGTATCTGTTGTGGATGTCCGTCCACAACGAGAATTCGAGGCTGGACATATTCAAGGGGCCTGTTCGATTCCACTCAAAGAATTGCCCTCGCGCTTGCCTGAAATAGACAAAGACAAGGAAGTTGTCGTTTACTGCCGTGGCCCCTATAGCACTTTGGCTGATAAAGCTGCCAAGACCCTTATGGCCAAAGGTTATTCTGTCCGGCAGTTGGAGCAGGGTTTTCCAGAGTGGCGAACCCAAGGATTGCCAATAGGGTCAGGGCTTGAATTGATACCCACATCCTAACTCTTGCATATACATCCTGGTTTTTGAGTTCTCTCGATTCAAGTTTTGCCACAGGATGTAGAACCGCTGCCTAGTCCCGAGAAAAAAACCAATCGCTAATAATTTCCCCATCAATAATAATGCTTGTCGATCTTACGAATATTCAATAATATTTAAATGAATTCTGCGAAAATCAAATCACGCTCGGTTAATATTTGCGATATTCGTATTAAGCATGAGATAAGCTCCAAGCGGGTACTCAAAGATAAACAAGTGCCAATATTCTGGATAAGCCGAAGTTGAACAGAAGCATATCATGCACCGATATTAAGGTTTAGGTTGCCATTCCATCCCCTAACCTGCATCAATGAGGGGCTTACGCCCGGCAAGACCAGGATTGGCGATTCTTTTTTTCTTGTGGCGGTGCACCCGTGACCCAGAGCTGGACCGAGCAGATCGGTGCCGATGGCAACGCTGAGGATGTCATTCAAACGATTGATCTGGCATATCACCTCATAGACGTCCAAGCGTAGTTGGCATCAGGGATTTTTAATGAATCGTTGGGAATCGATAACAATCACCGTTCATTAACAAGATGAAATGATTATCAACCAGAAGAAATAAGGAGATACCGATGAGAATCCTGGCTTTAGGTGGTGCAGGTGCTGTATGCCAGCACGCAACCCGTGACCTGGCAACCTATTCTGATTTTAATGAGATCGTTATCGGCGAATACAATCTGGCAGCCGCCGAAGAATTAGCGGCCGAGATCGATGACCCGCGCGTAAAAGTTCTTGAAATTGACGCCGAAAATTACGCCGGTATGGTCAATGCCTTCAAAAAGTTTGATGTCATTCTCAATGGTTTGCCTTGGAAGTACGATCTGGCGGTGACGAAAGCCTGTGTCGAAGCTGGTGTTAGTGGCTTGGACGTATCCACCGTGGAAGACCAATGGGACTTTGACAGGGCTGCAAAGGAAAAGGGCATCATCTTCATCCCTGGGGTGGGGGCAACCCCGGGAATAACCAATGCCATGGCCCGGCGGGCGGCCGATCAGTTGGACGAGGTAGACGACATCCAGATCAATTTTGCTGCATTTCGCTGCCCGGCCCCGGCTCCCGGCTTACTCATTACCTTCTTGTGGGAATTCCACCCAAAGACTGAGGAGCGGCTCTATTACAAGGATGGAAAGTTCCATTGGGTTGAGCCTTTTACTGGAGTTAAAATGGTGAACTTCCCCGGCCCTATTGGCGAACAGGAAGTCTGTTATATCCCGCACACTGAAACGCGCACGATGCCCGAGAGTTTGGGGGCCAAAGCCGTCTCTGTGCATGGTTGCTTTCCGCCCCACGCCATGCGGCTGGCAAAAGCAATGTTAGAGTCGGGATTGTATAGTGAGGAAAAGATAACCATTAAGGGCGTTGAGACCACGGCCTATGAGCTGATGTACGAGGTTTTGTTGCAATTGCCCGAGAGTAAAGAAACACCACTATGGGCTTATGGGCTGGTGGTGGAGGTATATGGCAAAAAAGACGGCCGTGATCTCAAATTCACTTACTGGAACCGGCACCCATCCCAAGATGAATGGGGCGGAAAAGCGGCCTACTACAAAAACATCGCCATCCCGCTGAGTATCGGCGCCCAGATGATCGCCCGGGGAGACATTGTTGTTCAAGGAGTCGTCCCACCGGAAACGGCCATCCCACCCGACCTGTTTTTTAGTGAACTGAAAAAACGAGGCATCGAGATCCACGAAACTGTAGAGGGTTAGTACCACTGTTAGTGGGGGAGCCTCCACTTCCATCCAGTACTAATTTATTAACCCAAGATGGGCCGTTTAATGCTGCTTGAACCTCTGTTGAATTAAAGGTTAATTTAATTTTTAATATCGATTTTATCGCCATTATCCATTGAGTGTGAACCATGATAACAGAAAAAAGAATCACCATCGTCATGTGCCCTAGTTGTCGCCGTGTGCAGAACGATAGACGGAACGAGTGTTTCCAATGTGGCCAGACGCTTGACGAGTCCTGGAAAGAAATCCCGACGATCACGATAGGCAACCAGGGGTCGCAAGCATATGCCGGTTGTGTCCGCTGTGGCAAACAAACCTGGTCAGTTCAGCTTTACCATTGACGTCGATAATCCTCCTTGTCGGATGATCAGGCGTGCTTCATTGCCAGGCAAGGCCTGCGTTGAAGTATAAAAAAGCTCCTATTTTGCCATAACATATTGCCACCTTCTTCCCGATCGGGGATGGGGAAGGGTGGCACTTTTTATTTAACTTGATATAGGACGACTGGCCCATTTTGGCCTCGTTGAATAATGTTATTATTCGGTTAATTATCCGTTTGCGCCGTTGGATTCTATAAAGCTTAAAGACGGAATCTCTCCAAAACACCGAAATTGAAGCCCATGCCTACTATTATGGTTATCGACGACGACCGCCAGTTTTGTAAGTTGATGGAAAAGATGCTTGAACTCGACGGTTTTCGCGTGACGACACACCATAGTATCGCGACAGCCAGGGTGCATCTGGAGCAGGAATTACCCGATTTGCTGTGTTGCGATATGAAAATATCGGGGGATAATGGCTTTGATTTTCTTGTTCATCGTCAAGAAATTCACGGGCTGTTAGACGTGCCAATTATTGCCATCACCGGCGATGACCGGCTATCTAGTCAAGTCAAAGCCGCTGAGTTGGGCATTTTTGCTTACTTGATCAAACCCTTTGACAGGAAGGATCTCATATCGACGATTGAGTCTTCGCTGGTTGCCAAAAATCAAAAAATCAACTCATCTGGAACAGGCTATTAAGCAAGCTCCAAGATCGCCGACAACCGGGACATGTCAATGGCATCCTCCAGGGAATCTGCCAGGTGATCAAAGCCATTACCCTGATCAAGAGTATATACCGGGTGGCCACTCGCCCAGCCAATAGAAGAGAGCCAAGCCTGGCGAAAGGTCGTATTCGCGAATAGGCCGTGCAGATAACATCCCCATACCCGACCGTCTACGCTCGCAGAACCGTCATTTATCCGGACCTTATTGTTATTACGCTCTTTTATAACCAACCAGGATGCAACGCCATGACTGCGTCCCATGTGAATCTCGTACCCGCCTATGATCTGCCCGGACAGTGAAGCCAGCCATCCTGGTCCGCCCGAAACCAGTGCTCTCGTCTGGTACGTGGCCTTGATTGGCTCAAAGATAGTGTCAACTGGCAGGAGACCCAGGCCGGATTCAGTTCCTTCCGGATGTTCTATTTTGCCAGGGTCATGTATCATCCCGCCTAACATTTGATATCCCCCGCAGATCCCGACCACTGCTATGCCCTGTTCGGCTAAACCGGTGATGGCCTGAGCCAGGCCAACTTCGCGAAGCCACTTGAGATCGGCAATGGTGCTCTTGGTTCCAGGCACGATTACAGCATGGGGCTTTCCTAAATCTTTAACCGAGGACACGTAGCGAACCTTCACGCCAGGCTCGGCCGCTAATGGATCGAAATCGTCAAAATTGGCGATGCGGGGTAAAAGAATAACGGCGATGGTCACTTCAGCCGACCCGGATTGAGCCATGTCTTGCCCCTGGTGTATATTGGCCCCTTCCAACGGCGCCGCATCTTCTTCGGAAATATTCAAGTTGGGCAGATAAGGGATCACACCTAATACGGGGATGCCACCGCGTGTTTCAAGGATATCGATTCCATCGGCGAAAAGATCCGGATCACCCCTAAACTTATTGACGAGCAGGCCTTTCACCAACCTCCTTTCGTGATCCTCCAGTAACCACAGGGTGCCTAACAACTGGGCAAAGATGCCACCCCGGTCAATGTCGCCGATCAACAGAACCGGCGCTTCGGCATAGCTGGCTACTGCCATATTGACGATATCGTTATCTCTAAGATTCAATTCGGCCGGACTGCCAGCACCTTCGACGATCACGAGTTCGTATTGGCCCCGTAAATCATCTAAGGCGCCGGTAATGATCGGCCATAGTTCATTTTTGTGTTTATAGTATTCCCAGGCCGGCAACGTATCACGCGACCGGCCCATGACGACTACCTGAGAGCGGGCGTCAGCCTCGGGTTTTAGTAGGATGGGATTCATTGCTGCCGTCGGCTCGATGCCACTAGCTAGCGCTTGGGTATATTGGGCCCGCCCAATCTCCGCTCCATCTGCGCATACACCGGCGTTGTTGGACATATTTTGGGCTTTAAATGGCGCAACTTTGAGGCCACGCCGGGCAAACAAACGACACAAACCAGTGACCAGCAAACTCTTACCGGCCGAGGACATCGTGCCCTGGACCATCAACACCTTAGCCGTCATCGACTATTCCTTGGAGGTAATGTACATCATTAAGATGGCTCACCATTGTATGTTTTTCATACAAAGTGATTTCTGTAAGGCTGGCGTTATCAATCTTGAAATACCAATGGCCTTTAGGCGGTAGGTCCAGCGACTGGCGCAGGATCTCACGAATTACCCCTCCGTGAGACACAACCAATACCGTCTGGTCATCATGGCCGGTTTTGAGGTGCCTTAAAAAAGAATCTACCCTCGTGCCGAAATCACTGAAAGATTCAGCGCCTGTTGGCGGCCGGTCCCCATCGGCCAGCCAGGAACCGATCATATCAGGAAATTGGACCTGGGCTTCGTTAAAAGTAAGGCCCTCTAACACGCCGAAACATGCTTCTCGTAGACGAGGATCAGGGGTTACGCTCATGTCTAAGTTCCGGCCAATGGCCGCGGCCGTCTCAGCCGCCCTTTTCAGGTCACTGGCGTAAATGATGTCAATCGATCGACCGCTCAAGTGCCGGGCCAGCGCTTCGGCTTGCCGCCGGCCGGCGTCGTTTAGATCGACGTCCTGCCAGCCAATATATCGGAGTTGATCGTTCCACTCTGTCCGGCCGTGCCGGGCCAATATCAATTGAACTGAGCTCATTTCCTGGATTTGTCGTCCCAAAGGGCAATCCCATTTTACTTAACCCGCATGGGGATTCCGGCAACGAGAAAATAGACCTCATCGGCGTGATCGGCCAGTTGTTGATTGGCCCGGCCTAACAAGTCACGATAAGCCCGACCCAGATCGTAAGCTGGCACAACGCCCATGCCCACTTCGTTTGAGACCACGATCATCGAACCGTTTATTTCCTGTGCACAAGAGGCCAGCGCTTCGACTTCCTCCAACACCTTGGCCTCGATGGTTTCGTCAAAAGGATCTGAGCGGGGATGGTCGAAGGGATCCTCTTCTGGCCCAGACACGGTCAATAGCCTGTTAGCCACGAGGAAGGTGAGACAATCGACGAGGATCGCCTGGACTTCACCAGCCACTTGGCAGATTGTGAGGCCAACGTCTTGTGGGGCTTCGAGAGTGGGCCAGGAATGCGGCCGAGATGACCGGTGTCGCTCGACTCGCAAATGCATCTCGTCGTCTTCGGCCTGGGCTGTGGCCACGTATAGAACATCGTCACCGCCGATTTTACGGGCTTTACCCTCAGCAAATGTGCTCTTGCCACTGCGCACGCCACCCAACACCAATATTAACCTCCCCATAATCGAAAATCCCTTTATCCCCTAAAGCTTATGGCAAAGATTAGAAGTACCAGTAGTTCGAGTAACTCGCAGGCTGCTCCGTATGTATCGCCGGTCAAACCAGGGAGACGAGACAGTACAAAACGAATCCAGGTTATCAGGGCTAATCCGGTCAAGACGAAAGCCAACCATCCCAGCCAACGGGCGATCAGCCAACTCGTTACCAAGACCGTGATCGTTGCCAGGATGGCCTGAGAGCGGTCAGCGTGGTCCTTCATGTCCCGGCCGAGGCCTTGCTGGCGAGCATAAGGGAAAAATGCGATCGCCGCCGCCATGCCCCACCGGCCGAGCATAGGTGCCAGCATGATCCCGGCCGGCCGATTTTCGAGGGACAGCAAGGCCGCGAACTTGGTCAATAACAAGAGGGCGCCCCCGGCGAAGCCAAAGGCGCCAATACGCGAGTCACGCATAATGGTCAATCTGGCTTCAGGGGTATGCCCGCCGAATAATCCATCGCAGCTATCCATAAAACCGTCCAGATGCAGACCCCGGGTAACGGCTACCCAGGTTACCAGGATCAGCGCAGCCGACAATGTCGGAGAGAAAAACCAGTTTAAGCCGGCATCTAGGGTCAGCAACAACCCTCCAATTGCCAACCCGACCAGAGGGAAAAATCCGACGGCGCGACCAAGTTCCTGTGGCGTAAACGCACGGCGCACGACGGGGGGGAAAATGGTCAGGAATTGGAACGCGGCCAGCAGAGTGGTCATTCTAATACAAGAACCGAGTTATCGGAAACGGTTTGAACTGTGAGCGCCCATTGTCCATAGGGATCGCGATATAATTCTGCTTCCACGCCGAAAACAGCCTGCATATTTTGCGAAGTAAGCACCACTTCTGGGGGGCCGGCCGCATAATCGCGCCCGTTAAACAATAAGAGCAACCGGTCACAGTAGCGGGCTGCCAGAGCCAGGTCGTGAATAGCCATGACGGCAATGAGTTTTCCTTCCCTAGTTAACTTCCGGACAAGCTCAAGGAGCAGGATTTGCTGTTGTACGTCCAGGTTGGCTGTGGGCTCGTCGAGCAATAGGACATCTGGTTCTTGGGCCAGGGCCCGGGCGATCATAACCCGTTGCCGCTCGCCACCAGATAGCTTCTCGATGGATCGACTTCGTAGCTCGGACAGGCTTGTAAGTTCCAATGCCCTGTCAACCGCTGCCCGATCGGTGCTGGAAAAGGGTAGAAGCCACCCACGGTGTGGCGCACGGCCCAGCGAGACGACTTCCTCAACGGAAAGTGGCCAGACATGAGACTCCCCCTGGGGCACCATTCCGATAGTCCGAGCCTTGGCCGACGCACTTAACTTTTGGACATCTTGATCGTCAATCAACACAGTACCTTGATTGGGCGAGATTAAGCCGTTCAGGGCGCGTAAGACGGTTGTTTTACCTGCCCCGTTTGGCCCGATTAAGCCTAGCATTTCTCCGGGTTCTGCCGTTAAGCTCAGCCCGTTGATGACTGAATGGCCGTTGTAACCTAGCACTAATTGGTTGGCGATTATATGCGTCATCGTCTTGCGTGTCCCGTTCGCAGCAATATCAGGAAAAAAGGAGCGCCGATCATGGCAGTAAAGACGCCTATGGGCAGTTCGAGTGGGGCCATTAGCGTTCGGGCCAGGCCATCGGCCAATAGCAGCAGTAAGCTGCCCATAATCATCGAGGCCGGGATCAGGTAGGCGTGCTTGGCGCCAAATAACAGGCGCGAAAGATGGGGGGCGATCAATCCCACGAAGCCGATGATGCCGCCGGCGGCCACGGCCGCAGCGGTGGCTAAACTGGCACCGGCGATCACGATAAAACGAGCCTGGCGCAAGTTCAGGCCAAGGGCCGCAGCGCTTTCATCTCCGCCCCCCAGGGCGTCTAATGGGCGAGCCATCAACCATAGGATGGCAATGCCGATGGGGGCGATCAACAACGTTTGCCAGAAATGAGACCAGCTTCGCCCCGAGAAGCCGCCCAGGGACCAGGCAAAAACCTCCTGCATGACCCCCGTGCTGAGCAATAATAAAAGGGAAACGATGGCTGCCAGTAGAGTGCTGAGGGCAACACCAGCCAAAAGCAGCCCGGCAACGGAGCCATAGCTGCTGGACTCTGCTAAAGCATAGACTAGGGATACGGCCAGGAGCGCCCCAAAGAATCCAGCAAAGCCAATCGGGATCGAAAGCACGGAAGCCCTGGAAAGGATGACTGCCAAGGTCGCTCCAAGGGCCGCACCTCCAGAAGCCCCGACGACGAAAGGATCGGCCAGGGGATTGCGAAACAATCCCTGGAATCCAGTCCCGGCCGCGGCCAATGAGGCGCCACACAAGGCTACCAAAAGCACTCTGGCCAGTCGGAAATCCCAGACGATGGTAGAGTGAGAACTTTTGACCGGTGCACCAGACAAAGCGGCCAGCACCTCATGGGGTGTGAGGGAAACCGCGCCCACTCCCAGGCTGACGACCAGCCCCACTATTAGAATTAGCCCGAGCCCAAGGTAAGTCAGCGGATTCCTGAACAAAAAACTTCGACTATTCACCGAATAACTCAGGGTATAAATGCGCGGCGATAGTCTCCAGAGCATCGACCACGCGCGGGCCGGGTCTGGAGACGATATCGCCGTCCACAATGTAGATCGCTTCCGATTGAACAGCGCTCAAGTCTTCCCAGCCCGGCCGG
>Ga0209536_100005303_pt1 | contig 20084 bp, 22 predicted proteins | sample DeeMarSeWOR28_12_FD_187461 | JGI IMG/M metagenome (GOLD analysis project Ga0209536, IMG submission 187461) | Marine sediment microbial communities from White Oak River estuary, North Carolina - WOR-2-8_12 (SPAdes) (version 2) | ecosystem: Environmental > Aquatic > Marine > Intertidal zone >...
AACAATTCATTCATATACAGGTGATCAACGTATCCTTGATTTCCCACATAAGGACTTAAGAAGGGCAAGAGCTGCTGCTGTTTCTATCATCCCAACCACAACTGGTGCAGCAAAAGCAGTGACTCTTGTAATACCTGAACTTAAGGGAAGAGTTGACGGAATTGCTGTAAGAGTCCCCACACCAGATGGATCTTTAACAGATTTTACCTGTATTCTAAAGAGAAATGTAACAAAAGATGAGGTTAATGATGTTTTAAAGAATGCTTCTAATAATAATCTAAAAGGTATAATGGAATATTCTGAAGAACCTCTTGTATCTACAGATGTAATTGGAAATCCTCATTCTGCAATAATTGATGGTCTGAGCACAAAGGTGATGGGTGAGAATGGAAATTTTGTTAAGATTTTATCCTGGTATGATAATGAGTGGGGATATTCCTGCAGATTAATAGATCTTTTAAACTATATTTGTGTAAATAAATCAAAATCTGCAAGTGAAGTTGAGATAACTAGAACATTGTAGATACATAATTTTAACAAAAAAATTACATTTTTAAATACGTTTAAATAAACACTTTTAATATCGATTTTTGTGGAGGATTTATTTATGAATAGATACAACACATTAGATGATTTTAATGTAAATAATAAAACAGTTTTATTGAGAGTAGATTTCAATATGCCTCTTGATAAAAATACATTAGATATTCTTGATACAACAAGGATTAAAAGAGTACTTCCAACTATTAATGAACTTATTTCAAAGAATGCAAAAATAGTAATTTTAGCACATCAGGGTCGACAGGGGAGTTGGGATTTTACATCTCTTGAAAAACATGCTAAATCTCTTGAAAATTTACTTGGTAAAAAGGTAAAATTTGTTGATGATGTTTTTGGAGAAAAAGCAAAAGATGCAATTAAAAATCTTCAAATTGGTGATGTTTTATTACTTGATAATGTAAGGAATTTTTCCGGTGAAACAGAAAAAAAGTCTTTAGAAGAGCATTCCAAATCAGATCTTGTTCAAAATTTGTATCCATTAGCAGATCTTTTTGTAAACGATGCCTTTGCAGCAGCTCATAGGGCTCAATGTTCATTGGTTGGTTTTACTGAATTACTACCTTCTTGTGCAGGGAGACTTATGGAAAAAGAGCTTACCACTCTTAGTGAAATAATTGAAAAACCTAAGAAACCTTCTGTTTTTTTATTTGGTGGTGCAAAATTTTCAGATGTAATTGTTACAATTGAACGTTTACTTGAACTATGCCAGCCTCAGGCTTACGTCGTGATACTGGGAGGCACCACTCCACTGTTACCGGTCCTGTTCGACTATGGCGTGAACGCTATCTCTGGTGCCGAAGTTATTGATGCTGAGATGGTTTTGTGTGGGGTTAGCCAGGGGGCAACCTTCCGGCAACTTAAAGGAATTCGATTACTGACCATGATGAGGTAAAAGATGTTCAATATTGATGGCAGTAGATGCACCGGATGCGGGATTTGTGTTGATGCTTGCCCGCAGCGGGCGATAAGCATTCAGAATGACACAGCGGTGATAAATCAGCATCTATGTCGCCAGTGTGGTATTTGTGCAGGAACATGCCCGGTGAATGCCATATATGATGTAACACCGGTGTTCTCCAGCTCAAGAGAAGGGGGTGATGAGATGCGAGGAAGAAGTTGGCCGGGCCGCGGACACCGTGGTAGGGGCAGAGGCAATCCCTATCCTTTCTGCCGATTTTATCCCGGGCCGCCGCGGAGATGGTGGGCATATAGTTCAGGTCTTTATCCGTCAGCAATGCCCGCTCTCTACCCGTTTAATAAGCCCTACAGTTGGTGATAACTATCAGACAAAATTATTAAAAAGGAGGTGTTAGAAATGTTTTACGGCGCAGGTCGAGGGTTCAGTTCGAGAGGCGGAATGGGATTTGGCTTTCGCGGTAGTTCTCCGCCCTGGCCCTATGTGGGCATAGGAAGAGGAGGCTTGCCCAGGTGTGGGTACTTCCTCAGCGGTGCTGCCGGAACGCCGGCAGCGTGGCCCTATCAGCAACCTGCCTTTACCCCTCAGGTGAGCAAGGAACAGGAGCTTGCTTATCTTCAAGAACAGGCGGGGATGATACAGAGTCAGCTTGAGCAGATAAAAGCTCGAATCAAAGAACTCTCGGAAGAGAAGAAATAAGGAACAAAATAAGTCTGGCAGGGTGACTTAATATTATGCTACCCTGCCGGGCGAAAGGTGGTTGAGTATGAAAATCTGTATATCGGCAACAGCGCCGAACCTTGAGGCTGATGTAGACCCTCGCTTTGGTCGATGTCAGTGTTTTATAATCGTCGACCCCGAGACAATGCAGTTTGAAGCTTTGGAAAACTCCAGCGCCGTGGCAGCCGGTGGTGCTGGAATCTCGGCTGCCCAGATGGTTGCCGGGCAGGGAGTAAAGGCAGTACTCACTGGTAACTGCGGTCCCAATGCCTATCAGGTATTGTCTGCATCTGGAATTCAGGTGATAACCGGGGTTTCCGGTATTGTGAAGGATGCCGTTCAGGAATATAAAGAGGGTAAATTTCAGCACAGTTCCCAGGCTAATGTACCTGACCACTTCGGTATGAGCTACGGTGGAGGCGCAGGTGGTGGCATGGGTATGGGAATGGGCCGTGGTATGGGCCGTGGTATGGGACGAGGCATGGGAATGGGGCGGGGCATGGGCAGAGGTATGGGCATGGCTGGCGGCATGGGAGCCGGAATGATGCCGCCATTTTCCCCAGCATCCCAGCCATTGAACCAAGAACAGGAATTGAGTGACCTTAAGACCCAGTCTAAGGTGCTGGCGCAGCAGCTATCGGCGATGCAACAACGCATTGAGGAACTGGAAAAGAGATTGTAAAAGCACGGCTATATTTCTAGAGGAGGTGTAGATATGCCCAGAGGAGACGGAACCGGACCACCCGGAGGAGGTGGCCGGGGTGCAGGAAGAGGCATTGGCAGAGGCGGCACTGGTGGGGGCAGAATGGGAGGCAATCGTCCTGGAGCTGGCCCCGGTGGTAATTGCGTCTGCCCGGCTTGTGGGGCAAAAGTTCCTCACCAGGCGGGGGCGCCTTGTTACAACCTGAGCTGCCCTAAGTGTGGCGCAAAGATGGTGAGAGAATAAGGTGATAATCTCCATCGCCAGCGGCAAAGGGGGCACCGGTAAAACTCTGGTGGCGACCAGCCTTGCCCTTGCTCTGCGGGACAGGGACAGGGTACAGCTCGTTGATTGTGATGTTGAGGAACCTAACGCCCATATTTTCATAAAACCGGCAATCAGCTACAGTGAAGCTGTATCTATCCCGGTGCCAGTGGTAGCCGAGGATAAATGCAGTTACTGCGGCAAGTGCGCTGAGGTCTGTGCCTACAATGCGATTGCTGTTATCGGGAGACGTGTCCTTGTTTTTCCTGAGCTCTGTCACGGCTGTGGCGCCTGCAGCTATCTGTGCCCGGAAAAAGCTATTTCTGAACACGGGAAAGAAATAGGCGTCATTGAGACAGGCCGCTCAGGTGGCATGGCTTTTGCCCACGGTAGACTGGCCGTTGGTGAGGCAATGGCGCCACCCATTATAAGGGATGTCAAGTCGCAGATTAATAATAACGGCACAGTTATAGTTGATGTGCCTCCGGGAACATCCTGTCCGGTGGTTGAATCAGTAAAAGACAGTGATTTTTGCCTTCTGGTTACGGAGCCAACTCCATTCGGACTTAATGACCTAGCGCTGGCAGTGGAGATGGTCAGGGCGCTGGATATACCCTGCGGGGTGGTGCTCAACCGGGCTGGAGAAGGTGATAGCCAGATTGAAGAATATTGCCGGAAAGAGAGGATACCTGTTATGCTTAGGATTCCTCTGGATACTGATATTGCCCGTCTGTACTCCGGGGGAATAACCCTGGTCGATGGCATGCCGCAGTGGCGGGAGGGTTTTGTTCGGCTTTTCAACCAGATAGAGGAGATGGTGCATGAAAGAAGTCGTGATACTGAGCGGTAAAGGAGGCACGGGAAAGACGAGCCTCGTCGGCTCCTTTGCCGCCCTGGCGCGAAGTGCAGTGCTGGCCGATTGCGATGTAGATGCGGCTGACCTTCATCTGTTGCTGAACCCCTCGGTTAAGGAAACTCTGGATTTCTGGAGCGGGCAAGTTGCCGTCATCGACAATGAGAAGTGCACCCATTGTGAGCTATGCCAGGAGGTCTGCCGGTTCGACGCGATTCATGATTTCAGGGTGGACTCTGTCTCCTGCGAGGGCTGTGGTTTCTGCTATCAGGTATGCCCTGCGGAAGCGATATCTATACGGGAATGTTTGTCCGGGCGCTGGTTCGTTTCCGATACCAAGTACGGGTCTCTGGTTCATGCCCGCCTGGGGGTAGCTCAGGAGAACTCCGGAAAGCTGGTGGCTCTGGTAAGGCAAAAGGCAAGGCAAATCGCCGAAAAACAGGGGCTGGATTATATCATCAGTGATGGGCCGCCGGGCATTGGCTGCCCGGTTATTTCCTCTCTGACCAATGCCAACCTGGCGCTTTTAGTCACTGAACCAACTCTATCCGGGATGCATGACCTTGACAGGGTGCTTGGTGTCTGCCGTCACTTTGGTGTCCCGGCTGCGGTGTGTATAAATAAATTTGACCTCAATGACGACAACACTCGCCAGATTGAGAGCTATTGTCTTGAGCAGGGAGTAGCAGTGGTTTCCCGGATTCCTTTTGACAATATCTTCACTGAGGCACTGGCGCATGAACAGCCGGTAGTGGAATACGCACAGAGTGAAATCACCAGCACAATCAGGTCATTATGGCAATATATTACTCATGCTCTTGAAGAGGAAAGGAGATAAGATGAAAATTGCAGCTGTATCTGATGATGGAGTAACCATCAGCCAGCACTTTGGCAGGGCGCCTTTTTATGTAATCGTTACCGTTGAGGGTGACAAGGTTGTAGGTAAGGAGACCAGAGAAAAGAGCGGACACCATACCTTTGCGGCCCATCATGCCGACGTCAAACCCGGGGAACCTCACGGGTATGATACCGGCGCACAGATAAGGCATGCCAGCATGGCTGAGACTATCGCCGATTGTCAGGTCATGTTGGCCGGTGGTATGGGTTGGGGTGCCTATGACAGCCTGAAAAGCAACAATATCGAGCCAATTGTTACCGATGTTGAAAACATTGATGAAGCCGTAAAACGCTATATCGACGGCGAGCTTGATAATTTAATGGAACGACTTCACTAAAGAAAGGGAGGCGATAGGTTTGACGGAAGCAAATCATGAGGGCGGACGGAAACCGGCGACTATTGAGGAACAGATAAAAGAACGCCTCAAAGGGGTGCTGGTTCCCGGGGCTAATCGGAGCCTGGAAGGTCTTAAGCTGTTTCGTGAGGTAACGGTATCCAGTGGTCAGGCCAGTATCACCCTGGCTTCAGCGGCCCTGAACAGCGAAGCCCAGAACTGGATTAGAGACAAGGTAAAAGAAACCTGCGCTGGTTTACCTGAATTAAAGAGCGTTGAGGTAGACTTTACTGGCGCTAAACCTTCTGAGCTGAATGAGATATCTCATATTATTGCGGTTATGAGTGGCAAGGGCGGGGTTGGTAAATCATTGATGGCCAGTCTCATCGGGCTTTCTCTGGCACGACGGGGCCACCAAGTGGGCATACTGGACGCTGATATCACCGGCCCCAGTATCCCGAGGATATTTGGCATCAATGCCCGACCCGGCGGTAGCGATACCGGCATTCTGCCGGTGCCGACCAGAGCCGGAATCGAAATCATGTCTATTAATCTCCTTTTGCCCAATGAGGACGATGCGGTTATCTGGCGCGGGCCGCTTATTGCCCGTACTATAACGCAGTTCTGGGAAGAGGTGCTCTGGGGAAAACTTGATTACCTGATAGTGGACCTGCCCCCAGGTACGGCTGACGCTTCCCTTACTGTAATGCAAACACTGCCCATAACCGGAGTGATTATAGTTTTCACACCTCAGGATCTGGTTGAGATGATAGTCAGAAAAGCAGTCAATATGGCAAGGCAAATGAGCAAGCCTGTGCTGGGTGTAGTGGAGAACATGAGCTATCTAAAACTGCCTCATAGTGGCCAGCGTATGGAGCTGTTTGGCAGCAGCCGAGGAGAGGCGATGGCCAAGGTAGCCGGAGCTCCTCTTCTCGCCCGGTTTCCCATAGACCAGGAACTGGCTAAGCTCTGCGACGAAGGGGAGCTGGAACGATATAATTCTGATATTCTGAACGACTTTGCGGAGGCATTCTTGCAGGCGATGCCGAGCCGCCGGGTTAAGTGAGGGTATTAAGCTATGGTTAAAAACTTTAATTCACTTTTTGATACGCTGGCTTCAGAATATGATGACTGGTTCGAAAAAGAGGGCAAACTCATCTTCGATATTGAGGTCAGAGCCTTTCAGGAAGTGCTTCCCCTGTTGCCAAAGCCCTGGCTTGAAATTGGGGTGGGTAGCGGTCGCTTTGCCCAGGCTCTGGGAATAGAGACCGGAGTCGACCCCTCAGCCAAATTACTTGAGATAGCCAAGAAGCGTGGGATAACCGGCCATCTGGCCAGGGGGGAAGAGCTCTTATTCGAGGCACGGACCTTCGGCACCGTATTTTTAATTGTGACGCTTTGCTTTGTGGATTCACCGCTGGTTGTCCTTCGGGAATCCCGTCGCATACTGGAACAGGAGGGAATGGTGGTACTGGGTCTGGTATTAAAAGGTAGCCCCTGGGGGAAATATTATCTGGTCAGGAAAAAGGAAGGGCATCGTTTTTACCAGCACGCTACATTCTACAGCTACCAGGATGTGTCAAAACTGTTAAAGCGCGCTGGCTTCACCATCGAGAAGGTGATTTCAACTCTCTTTCAAAAGCCCGGTGCCGTAACCGAAATGGAGTCTCCTATAAAAAAATTCCATCCCGGTGCTGGTTTTACCATAGTCATGGCCCGGAAAATCCGTAAGGGAAAAACACCGACCTTATAGAAAAGAGATGAGCGGGAATTCTATTATATATGGGCCGGTGCCATCATGGCGCCTGGGCAGGTCGCTCGGCATGGACCTCGTGTCTACCGAAGGCAAGACCTGTTCTTATGATTGCGTCTATTGCCAGTTGGGCAGAACCGTCCATCTATCGGTCGAACGGAAGGAATTTGTAACTGCACCCAGGTTGACTGAGGAATTGGAGCGAGTAAAAGGGGTGATGGCTGACTATATCACCTTCTCCGGAGTGGGCGAGCCTACGCTTGCCGTCAACCTTGGAGAGGCAATAACACTGGCCAGGTCGGTCCTGGGACTGCCGGTTGCGGTACTTACCAATTCTTCATTGATGACCAGAGAGGATGTCCGTCACGACCTCGCTCTGGCTGATGTGGTCGTAGCGAAGATAGATGCGCCCGGTGAAGAGCTATTCAGCCGGATAAATCGGCCGTTTATCAAGCACAGCCAGGAGGAAATCATCCGTGCTATCAATCTTTTCCGAGAGCAGTACAGGGGGAAACTGGCACTGCAGATGATGTTCATCGATGCGAATAAGAACTACGCTGAAGAGATGGCGAAGATAGCGGAGAAGCTTTCCCCGGACGAAGTGCAGCTTAACACGCCACTGCGCCCCTGCGCCGTTCAACCTCTGCCCCCTGAAGACATTTATAGCATAAGCGGAGCATTCAATAACCTGAGGAAAGTGGTGACCGTTTACGAAGCATCGAGACCAGAAGTCGACCCGCTGGATATGAAAGAGACATTAAAGCGCAGACCCAAGCTCAACACCTGACCGATTACTCGCCCTTTCTTCGTTTCCACGCTCTATTCGCTGCGTTATACCGCTGAAACCAGGAACAGGGCACCGTGGGCAACGTCCCAGGTGTCACCCTTTTTTGGTAATAAGACGAGTGGTTTTGTAAGAGGGTTTAGAGTGTGCCGCTGGGAACCGGCTCAGGCAGTGGTTCACGTTCCACAATTTTATCCAGGCTTGCCCCCATTGAGGCATCCGTTTCACGTTCGACAATTATCTCAATTATAGATGGCCAGTTTGCATCCAGTGCTCTCTGCAGTGCTGGTTTGATTTCCTCGGCCAGCTCAACCCGCTGGCCGTAAGCTCCGTATGCCTCGGCAAACTTAACAAAGTCAACCATCATGTCTCCATACCATGTATTGACTTCGTAGTTCATATCATACACGTATTTCTCTTGCTGGCGTATGAGGCTGAGGTAACCATTATTAATTACAATCACAATGATTGGCACCTCGTACATAACCGCCATGGCCATTTCCTCACCGCAGAATCCCATGCCGTAGTCGCCGACGATGTTGACCACGGTTTTTTCAGGGCGGGCTATTTTGGCGCCGATGGCTGCGGGCAGGTCCCATCCCAGAGGTCCGGCACCACCGGGAATGAGGTAATGACGTGGTTTGAATATCCTCTGGAACTGAGATGACCATATCTGATTAAGTCCGATGCAGGTAACAAAGACCGTATCCTCATAGAAGAAATCGTTTATTTCCCGGAAAACCCGTTGTGGCTTTATGGGGAACTGGTCGAAGTCAAGCCGGCGCTGATATTGCGCTCGCTGCTCCGGTATAGCTGTTACCAGTTCCGTTGGCGCTCTGGGCGGAGTGAGTTCCCGTGCCGTGTAAATGAGAGCTTCCAGAGCAAGCTCGGCATCGGCGACAATGCCGAGGTCGGCGGGAATGATGCGGCCAATCTGCGTGGGCTCAATGTCTATGTGTATGAATATTCTGTCTTTAGTGTATACATCAAGTGTACCGGTGTGCCGGTCAGAGAAGCGACAGCCGATGCCCAGTACTAGGTCCGAATCAAGAAATACCTTGTTGCCGAAAATGGTGTTGCAGGAGGTTCCCACCTGTCCCGCGTAGAGAGGATGGTCGGCGGCAATTCCGCCTTTTCCCATGAGCGAGGTAACCACGGGGATGGAAAGATATTCCGCCAAGGCGACAAATTCATCACTGGCGTTAGCGCCTATTACCCCACCGCCGAGGAGCATCAGCGGTCTTTCCGCTTCAAGAATCATTTCTACGGCTTTCCTGATTTTTTGTTTATCCGGGGTCGGTTTTGCCACGTCTAGAAGAGAACTAGTAGCAGGGTCATATTCGATTTCAGTAAGCTGGATATCGAGGGGAAGGTCAAGGAGAACCGGGCCCGGCCGCCCTTCCCGGGCGATGCGGAGGGCTTCCCTGGTGATGCGGGGGAGGTCTTTAGCCTCGGTGACACAGCAGCTCATCTTCGTTACTGGTTCGACGATTTTGGCAATTTCAACGGCCTGAAACGCCTCTTTGCCAAGCTGGGCGGTTACTGCCTGTCCGGTGATGGCTATTATCGGTATTGAGTCCACCTGGGCAGCATACAGGCCGGTCACCATGTTGGTCCCTGCCGGGCCTGATGTGCCTACACAGATACCTACCTTGCCGGTGCTGCGGGCATAGCCGTCAGCAGAGTGTGATGCTCCCTCCTCATGGCGCGCCAGGTAATGCTTGATTTTATCGGACTTGCGCAGGGCGCTGTAGAAGGGTAGAATTCCAGCACCGGGAATCCCGAAGATAACCTCCACGCCCTCGTCTTCCAGGACTTTGACCATCGCTTCAGCGGCTTGCATTTTACTCATGTATCAGCTCCTTATCTCCGCGAAGGGAAAACCGAAGACAACTCTTTTTATTCAGCATTATAGCCAAGAGCTCTGGAAACTTCGGCGGCGCAGCTTTTCACCAGCGTTTTTATCTCGTTGACCCTTTTGTTACCCAGACGGGCAGTGGGGCCGGAAACGCTTATAGCTGCGATGACGCTCCCCTCGCTATTTTTCACAGGTGAGGCAATGCACTTCACCCCGATTTCCATTTCCTCGTTATCGGTGGCAACGCCCTCGGTCTTCACCTGTTCAAGTTCCTGTTTAAGTCGTTCTATGTCCGTTACCGTGTTTACCGTGTGTGGTACTAGGTCAGTGCTGCTTAGAGAATTCTGCAATTCGTCATCGCTCATATGGGCCAGGAATATTTTGCCCACTCCGGTGCAGTATAGAGGCACCCTGTTTCCCACCTGCGTGAAGATGCGCAGACTTTTCTTCGTTTCAATGTGTTCAATGTAAACGACCTCGTTGCGGTCCATAATGGCGATATTAACCGACTCTCCCACCATTTTATTTAGGGCATCCACGATGGGGAAGGCAATGTCTCTAATTTTCATGCGCCGGCTTAGCACATTGCTGTACTGCAGAAATTTGGTGCTCAGCGAATACTTTTGCCGTTTTCGTTTCTGGCTCAGGTATCCCCGATTTACCAGCGTGAGGACAATGCGGTGAGCTGTGGCGATGTTTAATCCGGATAAGCTGGCGATTTCAGAGAGGCCGATTTCGTCGTCACGGTCAAGGAAGATTTCCAGAACATCTAGGGCTTTCTCGATGGTCGTCATTATGATTTTCAAATAATGAAATATATTTTCAATATATTATATAAAAAAATAATTACCGTGTCAAATAATTCAATTAGAAACTGATGAGGGATAACCGACCACAGTTGAATTCAGTCAATCTGCGTTCGACTTGACATCCGTGGTCACTCTGGTAAATTTATCTAAAGACGTAAAATGATGCAGTCTGATTATATGTGCGGCGGGTCTTGTCTTGCCTGATAATGATAGAATAGAGCCCTATCAGAAGCGTTATCGGTGGGTCATCCTGTTCCTGGTATGGCTTCTATACGCTGCGTTTGGCCTGGTCAGCCGCTCGGTGGCTCCTCTTGTCACGCCGATACTGAGAGACCTCAATATGTCCTATAGCCAGATGGGCATTATTCTGGGTTCCTGGCAGCTAACTTATATCATTGTGGCTATAATAGCTGGTGCCATTCTTGATAGATGGGGCATAAAAAAGTCTCTTTTCATCGGCACCGTCATCATTGGCCTCTCGGCGACTTTGCGTTATTTCCCCATCGGTTTTAGCACGTTCTTACCCATTGTGGCTATCTTTGGCATCGGCGGCCCCCTGATATCTGTAGGTGCTCCTAAAACGATTGCCGGCTGGTTCAGGGGAAAAGGTCGCGGGACGGCGGTTGGTATCTATACGACCGGGCCATGGATTGGAGGCTTCATCGCTCTATCGGCGACCAATAGTCTTGTCATGCCTGTAACCGGCTATAGCTGGAGACTAACTTTTGTCTACTATGGTCTTCTGGTCTTCAGTATTGCATTGCTGTGGTGGTTTCTGGCCAGAGACATTGAGCCAACCGAAGCTAAAGAAGGGGAAAGTATCGGCAGGACCTTTAGCCGGCTCATAAAGATAAGAAACGTCCGCCTTATTCTGATAATGGGGCTTCTATCATTCGCTATCATGCATGGCTTTACTAACTGGCTTCCCAAAATCATGGAAAGCGTTGGTATGTCGCCAACAATATCGGGCTTTGTATCTTCCATCCCCCTTATTGCCGGGATACCGGCGGTGCTGGTCATTCCCAGACTGGTACCACCACGTCTGAGGGGACGGATTTTAGCTATCCTGGCTGTGGTAGTCACCGCAGCGCTTATAGTGTCGGTGAATACATCGGGTGCCCCCCTGTTCGTGGGATTGGTCTTGTTCGGTATTTCGGGTTCTTCCCTGTTCCCCATTTTGATGCTTATATTGATGGATACCCCTCAGATAGGAGAAAAGCATATGGGACTGGCCGGAGGCATTTTCTTCTGCGTTGCTGAGATTGGAGGATTTTCCGGCCCGCTTGTTATGGGGACTCTCGCTGATATGACGGGTTCTTTCTTTGCTGGAGCATTTTTTCTGGCGAGCTTGAGCCTTACAATCTTTGTGATGACGTTATTGCTAAAAGCAGCGCCTGACCCTCACTCTATATAAGAGCAATTATTTACCCGTGGTTAATGCCCAAGCTGGTGCCTTCTGTTAGATTTCGCGGATTTGTCAGGTCTTCAAAATACCCGCCGTTTCCAGTATTCTCCAAAATGCGTAATCTGCGTAGTGGACAATCGTTCCGGCAAGGCTTCTCCTGACATTTTCACCTTCCATCGAGTGAGCACCAGCTATGTGGGCGATTTTTTCTGGCAGGCCTACAGACAGTGCAACGTGGACACCGTATACAGGATGTCGGATTGAAGGCCAGCCGGTAGCACTTGGGTCAGATTTCCACCTCTCTTGGTTGGCGGCGTCAAACTCAAAAGGCTTGCCGAGGTCGTGACATAACCCGCCCGCGAGCACCTCATCCATATCCACATTGAATTGCGGGAAGGTGTCTTTGAATTCTCTGGCGATGGCAACAGATAAACGAGCTACCGACCTGAGATGGTCTGCCTGGGTTCCGGTTTTCATCTCAGGAGTACCGGGGTTTCCTGATGCCGGGATGTCTTCAATTTTCTTATAGCCACTTGTGGCCAGTGACGCTGCCCAGGCATCGTAAACCTTTTCTTTGAGTTCCCGGTCATTAATCTGTTCTGCTTCTGGAAGAGCTTTGATTACCCCATTACGTATCTTTTTATCGATATCCATTTTTAAATATACCTCCTGCAACAGTTATTTTAATGTAATTTTATCTTATTTGACATCGCGGTGGGGATAATTTATTATCACTCTTACTTCAATAAATTAAAGGAGAAGATTATGCTTGGAGATCTTACGGGCAGAGTAGCATTTATAACCGGGGCTGGCCGGGGGATAGGGCGGAGTATCTGTCTGGTCATGGCAGAACAAGGTGCCGATATAGTTCTGGCGGACATAAAAACGGAAGGGGCGCTTAAGGTAGCCGAGGAAGTGGAAGGGCTGGGGCGTAAGGCTCTGGTGGTGCAGGTTGATGTTGCCAAGAGGGAGTCGGTGAGTGCTGCTGTCAAGAGAGCGCTGGATGCTTTCGACCATATAGACATACTGGTAAACAATGCCTCGGTGGTTTATGCTCCCGGACGGATAACTGCGGAGGACGGTACGGATACGGATGAGGACTGGCAATATGTTCTTTCCGTGAACCTGCTGGGCCCCGTATATTGCTGTGAAGCCATTCTACCGCATATGAAGGAGAGACGGTACGGAAAGATTATCAACCTCGGTTCAATTGCCGGGCATGCCTCGCGTCCCCCACACCCGTCGGGACTGGGAATCCCCAATGCCTATCCCGTGAGCAAAGCGGCGCTCCTGCGATATACCAAAGCGCTGGTTCACCAGGTCTCTGAGTTTAACATAAACGTAAATGCCATCTGCCCTTCAATGGTGTGGACGCCTACCCCCCGTGAGCAAATCGAGGAGATGATACGCACTAGGCCGGAACTGGCCGGCAGGGACCCCCACGATGTTTATGTTGAGGCACGCAGGGCGGAGGTGCCATTGCGCCGTGAACAGGCACCGGAAGATATCGCCGCGATGGCAGCTTTCCTTGCCTCGGAAGATGCGCGTAACGTAACCGGCCAGTGCATACACGTTGACGGCGGCATGATATTGCGCGACTAACCAGCTAATCGATATATTAATCGTTGGAGGCCATCTTCTGCATAAGCTCGGCAGCGCGGACCGGGTTAAATATGCCGCAGGCGCACTGCTTTGCCAGCTCCTTGCCCGCCTCCTCAGCGGTTGTCCGCTTCGCTTTGATATCGTCAACCAGTGACTTCACCAGGTTGGAAGCCACCATGGCGTGACCGCACATGGTAGTAACTTCCTGGACTTCCTTGGCCGGTAACTTCTTGGTGTTTCCCCAGATGCCTCCCGAGTAATCCAGCGAGTGTGGCTTGAGCCCGGCTTTTTCGCAGATGCAATCTACCGAATCAAAAGGACCGCTGACCACTACTGACATCCCCAGGTCAGCGTCTTTGAGCTCCTTCAGGACGTTGGTTGCCGTATCGCTATCGGTGAAAACGCCATGCACTATGCTGGTGCTGCTGACCTTGGACAGTATGTCATCCATCTTGGAATTAAACATATTGCCGCTTCGCATATCGCCTGCGTTGACCGGGTTATGGCGCATCATGATTCTCAGGAACTCACGCATTTTTTCGTCGGCCCCGTCCTCGTTATATCCCTTGGCGGCCATGCACAGGAAAATATAGTCTTTATCTAGGCTCTCTTTAGTTCCTTGACGGTGTAAAGTATGTGTCATTTATGCTTCCTCCTTGAATAACGGGCGACCTAGGCCAACGTTGACTTTACCGTTGATATATACCGGCACGTCAAGTTCCTTCAGGGGCTTGTCACAGAGCGCGGAACCATCTGCCTCAAGTTTGGTCGAGATAGTCAGGGTGAATACCGATTCAATCTGTGCAGCGGCCTCTCTGAGCGCTTTAATCACCGCCGGAATATTCTCTACCTTGGTGATGCTCTCAATCATGGCCGAGCAGGCTTTTTCATTGAGAACTTCATCGTTTAGTTTGCCGGTTCTCTTGTCAACCATAAGATGAGTGACCGGGTTGTCGTCAGCGAACTCCACTCCGGTTTTTGCCATCGCCTGGGCTACCTTCTCTACATCGTAGAACCTGACGCCGACGCCCGGGCGACCCATCTCCGCGGTAATACCAACAAGGCCTCTCCGGAAGCGGCCGGTAACATCGGTGGTCTTTGCCTCTTCCGTACCTCTGCCGGGAACCCTGGTTTCCTTGTGCACTATCAGCGGATTGGAAAAAGCAGTCCTCACCGAGCGTGGCCACTCGTGGATCTCCTCGACGAAGGCGTCAACCGGGCATATCTCTGCTCTTAAACAGACTCCGCATTCGACACACTCGTCCTGGTCAATCTTTGCTATCCCTTCTGCCTCGTCCATGCTGATAGCACCCATCGGACAGTAAGGAACGCATGCCTCACAACCGATACACTCTTCGTTAATAATCATGCATCAACCTCCAATTTCTGCATATATCTTAATAATAAAGCTTTCAGAAATATTCTAGCAAATCCGACCAATTTTTACTAACCCTCACTCTTGCCATTCCACAATTGCACATCGGTGTTTTTTTGGTTTAAGCAGCCTTCAGGGCTGAGCGGTCGGTCTGATAATTCTGTTGGGTATACCAAGCTACCACAGCAATGGCACGAGAGCCTTGCGCTCCGGGGGGTAACTGGCAAAGTGTTCGTGATACCAGGAGTGATGAGCTTTAGCGCGCGGCACAAGGTTGGCTATGGTCCAAACGGCAAAAGCCAGACCCGGTAACGACCAGGTTGCTACCGCCCATCCGGTCCAGGTTAGTATTTCACCGAGATAATTGGGGCAGGATATCCATCTGTACATCCCGCCGTACGGTATTTTGTAGTCGGATTCACTCGGTTCGCGCAGCTTGCGGAGAGCGAGGTCTGCGCGGCGGTTGATGACAAAACCGGCAATGAAAAGCACCAGTCCAGCGATGAATCTCGCGTCGACCAGCCAGTCGTTTGTGTATCCCTCCGACAGTGTGAATATGTACCGACCGTTGAGGTAGCCGTTCATAATATTGAATACAAATGCCAGCGCCACAACAACCATGGGCATTTGCCTGGTCTGGCCGCGCAAGCTGAATGGATAAATAAAAGCACGATGTATGTAATGGGCTTCCCACATAATCAGCAAAACAATTACGGCCACGGTAACCGTGTTATGGCCTAAAAGGAAAAAAAAGGCAAATATTAGCGGTGCCGGGGCTTCCATCACCAGCCAGCCTGTCTTGTTTTCTACGGTTGGGCCCCAGTTGTTTCGGCTGTGGCGGCCGTATGGTGCGGTGAAAAAGAACAGCAGGATGAAAATTACGGCGGCTAATATGAACCAGCCCAGTATAAGGTTGTTAAAAATAATTTGTTCGCGCAAATTCACCCCATTGGTGGCGGCAAAAGAGGACTGCCTGGATTGAACTGTTCGCGTGCCTCGTTAATGGTGGTCCACCCTTTGTGGAATCTCTCTTTTCTTCAGCTCCTTCACAATATCGGCGAGTCCGGAAGACGCTGCCTCCAAGAGCTTCACACCTTTTTCTTTGCTCGCTAGAGTGGCATCTCCCAGCACGCCTGAACGGGTGTGAGTGCTCCAGTAAGGCCATATATCTGGCATACTGCGTGCGATGCCGGGCTCTACGCTCAGCGACGGAGAGCGGAGTTCTTTAACTGCCTTGCTCATGTCAACGAGGTCTGGACGTATCGCCAGATAAAGCGACGTCTCAAGTTCATCAGCATGACCACCTGTGTTGGGGGCTTCTTCAAAGACCTGTTTGCCCACTTTATCCATTCTGGCTGAGGAGAAGTAGAATCGGGCGCAGCAGATTACATCCCCCTCTGTTTCAATGACTATTCTTCGTGCTACGCTGTCAAGCAGATGGGCATTGCTCCCGTGCCCGTTTGCAAGCAGGATACGTTTAAAGCCGTGACGAACTAGGGATTTACATATATCTAGTACATAATTAACAAAGGTTTCGGGGCCAATGCTAAGGGTGCCAGGGAAGTCCATATGGTGGGGGTTGTATCCATGGACAACGGGGGGAATGACGACAACTTCATCAGGCACGAGTTCTCCAGCTCTCTTGCACACCTCCCAGCAGAGACGGACATCAGTATCAACGGGCAGATGGGGACCGTGGTCTTCAATGGTGGCTACTGGTACTAACGCCACACGATTCTCCTTGGCGACGTCTCGAATCTCCGGCCAGGTCATCTCACCATAGAGGAATTTATTAACCATGATACTTTAACCTCCTTCGTTAACAGTCAGGTGTATATTAGCGTCGCACAAGTTCGATGTCAAAGTATCTGGCGTGCCCCCGTTTCTCATCTGACGTTGTGTCCAAGAGGAAGTGCACTTAAGGTTAGAGGTTGGCGTAGGCTACTCAGTTGAGGATTGATGAGCTCTGTTTCGTGGTGTTAGGCTCCATCGAATTGGCAACCAGGATACGCCGGTACTATACTATTACCACTGTGACTTTAATTGCACTCGGGTTAATCCTCCTGTCAGCTATGGCCCATGCCTCCTGGAATTTGCTGGCGAAGAGAGCTACAAATCAGGAGCTATTTATCTGGTGGATGCTGGTATCCATCAGCATACTTTTTTCTCCTTTAGCGATTGTATTATTGTGGACAGAATCAATCACCTATCCCGGCTGGTGGTTCGTGCTGGGTACCGTGATATTACACGCACTGTACTTCGTATTGCTCGGGCGGAGTTATACCCACGCCGACCTTTCGCTTGCTTATCCTGTTGCTCGAGGCTTTGGCCCGGCCCTTGTGCCGATACTGGGCGTTGTCATTCTGCGGGAGACCATATCTCCGCTGGCCATAGCCGGAATCATTCTGGTTATCTCCGGTATATATACGGTTTATTGGTGGGGGCATTTTCAGCAGTTCCTCCGCGACCCTCTCAGGCTTTTTCGCGATGTCGGGGTCAGGTATGCCATGTTCACTGGTCTTGTCAACGCAGTGCAGTCGATATGGGACAAGGTGGGCGTGGGTTATGTGAATCCTTTTCTCTACATGTATTTGCTGGCACTTGGTGGTGTTATTGTGCTTTGTCCATATATGCTACATGCCCATGGCAAGGTAGCTGTTAGAAGTGAAGGTCAAGGGAATCTCAAAGTTGTACCCATCGCCGGGATGCTCATGTTTATTGCTTACGGGTTGGTGCTGCTGACCATGCAATTCACACAGGTAAGTTATGTCATACCAGCGCGGGAAATCGGCATAGTAATCGGGGTTTTGTTGGGCACTATTATACTGGGAGAGTCATTCGGCAAAGGACGAATTTTTGGCTCGCTTTTGATAGCATCAGGTGTGGCGCTCATCTCTATTGCCTGATGAGTTTGATACGGTGTCTCGTGCAGCTTGGCTCGGCGGTTTGAAGCAGATGATTCTGTATCCTGCCCATTACCATCTGGTATAATGTGCGTTATCAGTCATGTACCTGGGTGGATAATGTCTAAAGTACCTTTGGAAATCGAAGAAATTTCCCTGGGTGATTCCCGAATCAAGCTGTTTGCCGACTTCCCTTGGCGATTGTACAGGGGTGATCCCTGTTGGATACCGCCTTTGCGGGCTGACCTGCTTGGAAACCGCTTCCTCGGAATGACTGGCTTACTGACACCCAGACACCCTTACCATCAACACGCTGAAGTCACTCATTTTCTGGCCCGGTGTGACGGCCAGGCGGTAGGTCGGATTTCGGCGGCTATCAACCATCGCTTTAACGATTATCACGGCACTCGCATCGGTTTTTTCGGTTTTTTTGAAGTTATAGATGACTACGAAGTTGCCAGCGCGCTTTTAGACAAAGCGCGGGCTTGGGTTAAGAACCATGGCATGGAAGTTCTGCGTGGACCTGGGGAGTATTCTAATGCTACACATGAGCGTCAGGGTATCCTAGTGGATGGTTTTCAACACTGCCCGATGGTAGAGCTGACTCATAATCCTCCTTACTACGGCGAATTTCTGGAGCGGTATGGTTTTCATAAGGCCAAAGACTATCATGCTTATACATTCGATGTGCAGACGCCGGTTCCTCCAAGGCTGAAAAGACTGGTGGAGAAGGTGCGGCTGCGTCGCAGAATTGAGACGCGCCCTTTGAACTTCAAAGAATTGCCCTCAGAGGTGCGTCTGATAGTAAAGATATACAACGATAGCTGGGCCAATAACTGGGGGTTCCTGCCTATAACTGAAGCGGAGGCGGACTCTCTGGCGGATTCCCTGCGCATGATAGTAGACCCCGGTATTATCCGTTTTGCTTTTATTAATGGTGAGCCGGTTGCTGTCTTGGGCGCTTTTCCGGATTTGTATTATTCCTTGCGTCCGCATTGGAGCTGGTACGGTGACTCCGACCTGATACGTGTAGCCAGATTACTGTGGATGCGGCGGCGTATCCCTAATGTACGGTTGATGTTTTTTGGGGTTCGCCCCGGCTACCGCCGGTTGGGCATTGACGCACTCCTATTCTGTGAAGCCAGAGAATACGGAATTCAAAGGGGCTATCTCAGATGCGAAACGTCCATGCTCCTCGAGGATAACAGGATGATATTGCGTGCTTCGGAGTTCATGGGAGCGCAGCGTTACAAGACATGGCGTATCTATGACCTGCCTCTGGAATAGATTATGAATGCCGGGGTCAGAGAACACAAAAATAAGTCACGAGACGGCTAGTCAAGTTTTAAAAAGTGAGAGATAACAAAACAAGCAACCTTCAAACTTATCGCTCACTTCTATATACCAAAAGTCTTTCGGTGTTAAAGCTGACCGTTTTGTTAATGTGGGGACTTTAAATTGCTTAAGCTGTCGCCGGTGGTTTACCCAGCCCTTTGACTGTTGGCAGGGGCTGCCCCAATTTAACGGTCGAAACCGGTGACAGTAACCTGGTCAAAGTCAGCTTCTTCTTTTCGGAATCAACTATTTCCCATTTGCTGGAAAGGAGTTCTATTATGGAAATGTCGGCGACCATGCCCGGTTTTAAACTGCCTATTCTGTCATCCAGGCTTAAGGCGCGTGCCGGATTTATGGTGCTCATTTCGATTACTTGTGTTAGCGTCAGCCCCAACTCCAATAGAGTGGACATTACTGCGGTCAAGCCGTACACCCGGTCGGTGATTGAAGGTGCCACAATGTCGGAGCTGATGGTGGTGGGTAAAATACCATGACTCAGCCCGTTTTTAGCTACTTTGAAGTTAAGATGAATACGTCCACGCCCGATGTCCAGGATTACTCCCCGTTGCATCGCTTGTTTTAGCTCTGGCAAAAAAGTACCGTCGTCGCGCATGCAACCTCCCCAATTGAAATTGTAGAGGTGGGTCAGTATGTCCCCCGCTTCCAGTAGTGGCAGAGTTTCCTGCGTTAATGTTGGCGCTACCCGTTGTTCCAAGTCACCCATATGCACCACCAGAGGCAAGTCAAACATTTTGGCTGCCTTTTGAGCCGTTTTCACTACCTCAACCCCTTCTCTGGAGATGAGGTCGCCCAACAGGCGTATCTTGATTCCCCGAATCAAGTCACGGTTAGCCTGTATGACAGCGGCGGTGGCGTCCAGGTTAATCTCTTCCCAGTTCCGCAGTTCCGGGACGGTTTTTTGCCCGAGTGAACCAATATGAAGGAGGCAGTAAACTGTAGTGCGGGCGGTGGCGATTTCTTTTTTAAAGTCTGCCAAGGTCGTGTGTCCGGCGC
>Ga0209536_100005304_pt1 | contig 20082 bp, 17 predicted proteins | sample DeeMarSeWOR28_12_FD_187461 | JGI IMG/M metagenome (GOLD analysis project Ga0209536, IMG submission 187461) | Marine sediment microbial communities from White Oak River estuary, North Carolina - WOR-2-8_12 (SPAdes) (version 2) | ecosystem: Environmental > Aquatic > Marine > Intertidal zone >...
ACATCCGGTATCATTTACCACTTAAAGAAGGAGTATGTCCATTTAGTGGATGCCTCTGTTCAAGATACCATGCGTTCCATTATAAGCTGCGGTGCCGGCTCCGAAACTCTTATAGAAAGTTACTTAAAAAAGCAGCAAAGGAAGCTTAAAGGAGATAAAAAATGACTAAAACAAGCAATCTAACGGCAATTATCGAAACCGATAAAGGCAGTATACGATTGGACTTATTCGATGAAGATGTGCCGGTTACGGTTGGCAATTTTGTTAACCTGGCCAGGAGAGGTTATTTCAACAACCTTAAATTCCACCGCGTCATCGATAACTTTATGATCCAGGGAGGATGTCCTTATGGCAATGGAACCGGTGGCCCGGGATATAAATTCGAGGATGAATTTAAACCCCACCTGCGTCACGACAGCCCCGGTATCCTTTCCATGGCCAATGCCGGGCCCGGCACAAACGGCAGCCAGTTTTTCGTAACCCACGTGCCGACCAGTTGGTTGGACCAGAAGCATACTGTCTTTGGTCGGGTAAAAAGCGAGGAAGACCAGGCAGTCGTTAATAGGATTGTCCAGGGTGATAAAATCCATCGGATCTCCATCGCAGGGGATACCGCTCCCTTGCAGGGGAAGATTCAGTCCCGCCTGGATGAGTGGAACAGAATACTGGATCAAAACTTTTCCAACCTGGAGAAAGTCTAATATAAAAGGTCCTGTTGATAATTACTTTTCCCGGATACATTTAACTTGTACTGAGTATTTTGTCTGTTTTCAGAAGGTGAAGCCGATTTTAAAAAAACCCTCGATATAAGGTATCAGGTAAGCCACCGCCTTTTTCATTACCCGTGCACTTTTTACCACTTGTGGAAGAAACATCTTGCCCGCACCGAACAAATCACCTACGATGTTCATCCCTGCCATCAGCGGACCTTCTATTACTTCAATGGATTTTTTAAAGTTGGCCCGGGCTTCTTCCACATCCTGTTCAATATAATCCACAATGCCCTTGACCAGTGCATGAGAAATTCGTTTTTTGACAGGGTTTTTTCGCCATGTGTCGTCTTTTACCAATTTCTTTCCCCCTCCTTCGATCTTCTCGGCAAAGCTGGTAAGCCGTTCGGTGGCATCGGGTCGACGGTTAAAAAGTACATCCTCCACTCTCGTCAGAAGGTCCTTGGGTATTTCTTCGTAAACCTCAATCATCCCCGCATTTACGATCCCCATATCAAGTCCGGCCTCGATGGCATGATATAAAAAGGCCGAATGCATCGCCTCCCGTACCACGTTGTTTCCGCGGAATGAAAAAGAGATATTACTCACTCCTCCGGAAACGTTGGCAAAAGGGAGATTTTCCTTAATCCATTTGGTGGCCCGAATGAAATCTATTGCATAATTGTTGTGTTCCTCCAATCCGGTGGCCACTGTCAATATATTCGGGTCAAAGATGATGTCCTCGGGGGGGAAAGCCAGCTTATTTACCAGGAGATCATAGGACCGCTTGCAAATTTCAATCCTTCTTTCAAAATTATCCGCCTGTCCCTTTTCATCAAAGGCCATTACAACCACGGCCGCTCCATACCTTCTTACTAATTTCGCCTGATGCAGAAAAGTTTTTTCCCCTTCCTTTAAGGATATGGAATTCACCACTCCTTTCCCCTGCATACATTTTAACCCGGCCTCCAGAACCGACCATTTGGATGAGTCCACCATCATAGGGACGCTGGAGATATCCGGTTCGGAGGAGATCAGATTTAAAAACCGGGTCATAATATTTTCCGAATCGAGCAGGCCCTCATCCATATTGATATCGATGATCTGCGCTCCATTCTGAACCTGCTCCCGTGCAATTTCCAGTGCCTCATCGAATTTATATTCCGTAATAAGTCTGGCGAATTTACGGGAACCGGCCACATTGGTTCGTTCACCTATATTTACAAAGTTGGTTTCTGGCCGGATGGTCAAAGGCTCCAGGCCACTTAAATGAAGGTAATGATTCTTATTTGGTATTTCTCTCGGTTTATATCCGGTTATTTTTTCTGCTATGGTCCGGATGTGCTCCGGGGTGGTGCCGCAACACCCACCTACCAGATTTAAAAATCCTTCAGCTGCAAAATCGGCCAGCACCGATGCCATATATTCAGGAGACTCATCGTATTCACCGAATTCATTGGGCAATCCTGCATTTGGGTGCAAACTCACGGGGATATTTGCTATCCGGCTCAGTTCCTGAATGTAGGGTCGCATCATCTCGGCTCCGAGTGCACAATTAAGACCTACGGATAATAAATCAAAATGCGAGATACTGTACCAGAAGGCTTCGGTCGTCTGGCCGGACAAGGTTCTGCCGCTGGCATCCGTAATGGTTCCTGATACCATGAGCGGAATCCGTTTTCCCAGCGTCTCAAATAGTTCTTCTATCCCAAAAAGAGCCGCCTTGGCATTTAACGTGTCGAACACCGTTTCAAGCATCAGCACATCAACCCCTCCTTCAATCAATCCACGGGCCTGTTCCTTGTAGGCATCTTTTAATTCGTCGAAGGTGATGGCCCGGAATCCGGGATCATTAACATTGGGAGAAAGGGATGCTGTTTTATTGGTAGGGCCCATGGAGCCGGCCACATACCTTGGTTTTTCAGGATTTTTGCGGGTGAACTCTTCCGAAACTTCCGCAGCCAGGAGTGCTGCCTGATAATTCAGATCGTAGGTAAAAGGTTCCAATCCGTAATCGGCCTGAGCAATGGAAGTGCCTGAAAATGTATTTGTCAATGAAATATCGGCGCCGGCCTCAAAATAGGCACGGTGTATCGCCTTAATGATATCGGGACGGGTAATGGATAATAGATCGTTATTTCCTTTCAGTGATTTCGGATGATCCCTGAATTGTTCTCCCCGGTAGTCTTCTTCCGTCAGTTTATAAGGCTGTATCATGGTCCCCATTGCACCGTCGATCATGAGGATCCGTTCTTTCAAAAGTGTCTTGATATCTTTTTTCATGAAAATAATCTGGTAATAGCCGATCAAGAAAGGAGGTCAGGAAGGACAATCTCATCATTTCCTTCTGATAAGGATGGGTATTAGCACCGTTACGGATCGCAGGTTGCTAAGACATCATTGGGCCCATTCCCTCCGTCTTTCTCGATAAGACCATGCAAATTACGCCAAGAAATCGATAAGAATGAAATATATGCCCCAATTTATTTATACCAGGCAATCGTTGGTAAGATCCTCAACTTTGATTTTATAAAACTCGCGATGAATGTTGAATGACTCTTCCCCAACGGGTACCTTCACCGTATACGTACCGTCTTCATTCATCTTATATGCATTGACATTATCCTTTAGATTGTACCGGAGGATAGCAATGGCCTGGGCCCTTACTTTTTCGTCCTTGATCTGAAATAAGGATTCTATGCGCCTTTCAAAACTTCTCACCATCACATCCGCGCTACCTCCATATACTTTCGGATTTCCCTCGTTATGAAAATAAAATAATCTCGAATGCTCCAGATATTCTCCGACGATCGAATAAACTTCAATATTTTCACTCAATCCCTCTCTTCCCGGCCGCAGACAGCATATTCCCCGAACAATTAATTTGATGGGCACACCAACCTTTGAGGCCTTATACAATTCAGCGATCACGTGTTTGTCCTGTAGGGAATTGATCTTGATGACGATTCCGCTTTTTTTACCTTCCTTGGCATTCTGTGCTTCCTTACGGATCAGATCGATCAACTGCTGCCGCATATCTTTCGGGGCGGTAATCAGGTATTCATAAATGTTGGGTATGGAATGACCTGTGATGGCATTAAAGAATTCCGAAACGTCCCGTCCATAGTCATCATCGGATGTGAGATAACCTATGTCGGTATAAAGATCCGCGGTTATTTCATTATAATTCCCACTCGACATATGCACATACCGGGTAACGGAATCTCCCTCCTTTCTTACAATGAGCAGGAGTTTTGTATGAGTTTTCACATTGCTTATCCCATAAATGACAAAACATCCTGCCCGCTGTAATTTCTGAGCTTCCTGGATGTTGTTTTCTTCGTCAAACCGGGCTTTCACTTCAAACAATACCGAAACATGCTTCCCATTTTCAGCGGCTCTTAATAAGGCGGATGTAACCCGTGATTCTTTGGCGAGACGATAAACCGTAAGTTTAATGGAAAGCACTTTCGGATCTTCGGCTGATTTTTCCAGCAGTTCGATCAGAAGTTCCATGCTGTTATAGGGATGGTGCATGAGGATGTCACGGCTCTTTATTATTTCAAAGATGCTTTCATCACCGTTTTCCGGATACATCAGCGGCAATAATTGTTTCGGGCTCTTGGCCATGCGGTTTTTAAAGTCCTGATGTTTGATAATTTGCCACAGGGCGGTAAAATCCATCAGTTCATTCCGTTTTACCTGGAAAAAATTATCATCCCCGAGTTCCCACCGGTTGATCAATAACGACTTCAGATACTCATCGTAGCCTTCCTCAATTTCCACACGGACAACTCTGCCGGTCCGTCTACCTTTTAATTTCCGCTTTAATTCTTCAAGGAAATTTGCTTCGATATCATCACTCTCTTCCAGGGTAAAGTCCCCATTTCTTGTAAGCCGGAATAAACTCACGGAAACAATTTCTATATTTCTGAAAAGTTTATTGATATGCGACCGGATCACTTCCGCAATTGGAACAAATACGATGGTATTCCCTCTTTCAATTTCAAAGAACTTCGGCAAATTTTGAGGGATCTGAATAAAAGAAAGTTTTTTCTTGATTGGTTTTTCGGCAGTAAGCGTAACTACTGCAAAAATCTGAAGAAGGTTCATTAACAACGGAAAAGGATGGTAATTGTCATATACCATCGGGGTAAGCATGGGGAATACGGTCCTTTTGAAATACTCCTTTACCTGTTTTCTTTCATCTTCATTTAGCTCATCTACATTTGCGATCAGGAATCCGTTTTTTTTAAACTCAGGAACTATTTTCTTTTTATAATACTCTTTCTGTTCCGTTGTGAATTCATGGATCTTCTCGAACAGTAATTTTCTGAAAGGTTTCTCCCGCAAACCGCAGTAATCTGTTCTTTCCTTTTTAAAATCAAGGTAATTATATAAACTCCCCACTCTGATCATAAAAAACTCATCGAGATTCGAATCTGTGATGGCCATAAATTTCAACCTGTCAAATAAGGTCCTGTCCAGGTGTTTTGCCTGATCAAGCACCCGTTGATTAAACTTCAACCAACTTAAATCCCGGCTGATAAGTTTACTTTGATTAATTAATTCTTCAGTTTGTACTGTTTCTGTTACTGCCATCTGAAATGATCTTTTAAAAATAAGGATCTGATCACGGAGGTCCTTATTTCAATCAATTAAAACAAAATTTAAATATCTACCTTTGCATATTTGGCATTCTGCTCGATGAACTCGCGCCTAGGTCCCACTTCATCTCCCATCAACATTGAAAATAAATGTTCTGCTTCTGCTGCAGACTCGATCGTCACCAGCTTCAGGCTTCTTGTTTCCGGGTTCATGGTGGTTTTCCACAACTGTTCAGGATTCATTTCACCGAGCCCTTTATACCGCTGGATACTCACAGATTCTTCTTTCCCATCTCCGGTCATTTCCTTGATGAGCGGGTTAAGATCAGCTTCTGACCAGCAGTACCGTTCTGTTTTCCCTTTCCTAAGCAGATACAGTGGCGGAATGGCAATATATAAAAATCCCTGTTCTATGAGTTCACGCATGTAGCGGAAGAAAAAAGTTAAGATCAGGGTTCGTATATGGCTGCCGTCCACATCGGCATCGGTCATAATGATGATCTTATGATACCGTAACTTTTCCAGGTTAATCGCTTTCTCATCCTCTTCGGTTCCAAAGGTAATTCCTAATGCCGTGATGATATTCTTAATTTCTTCGTTATCATAGATCTTATGTTCCTGTGCTTTTTCAACATTCAGAATTTTTCCTTTTAATGGAAGTATAGCCTGAAATCTTCTGTCTCTTCCCTGTTTAGCAGAACCTCCGGCGGAATCTCCTTCGACGAGGTATAATTCACTTACTCCGGGGTCTTTGTCTGAACAATCAGCCAGTTTGCCAGGTAATCCGGTGCCTGAGAGTACATTTTTTCGCTGCACCATTTCTCTAGCTTTTCTGGCAGCATGCCGGGCCTGAGCGGCAAGTATAACCTTCTGTACAATGGATCTGGCTTCTTTTGGATGCTCTTCCAGGTAATTATTCAATTCTTCCCCAACACTAGCATCGACCGCACCCAGTGCCTCCGAATTTCCCAGTTTTGTTTTCGTCTGTCCTTCAAACTGGGGTTCGGCTACTTTTACCGAAATCACCGCTGTCAATCCTTCCCTGAAATCGTCCCCTGCAATATCAATTTTTACCTTATCGAGCAAACCGGATTTTTCTGCGTATGACTTTAGCGTACGGGTCAAAGCCCTTCTGAATCCCGCAATATGAGTCCCCCCCTCAATGGTATTGATGTTGTTCACATAGGATACCACATTTTCGGTGAAAGAGGTATTGTAGGATAGCGCAACCTCCACGGGTACTGCTGATTTATCATTGTTTATATAAATCGGTTGGGAAATCAGCTTCTCTCTGCTTGAATCCAGATAGTTCACGAACTCACGCAATCCCCCCTCGGAAAAGAAATTTTCACTTTTGTATTGGCCGTTCCCATTTTCATCCTTCTCGCGGTAATCAATCAATTTGATGAGTAATCCGGCATTCAGATAGGCCAATTCACGTAGCCGGGAAGCAATGGTCTCAAACTTATATTCTTTCACGGTAAAAACAGTATCATCCGGCAGGAAATGAACTATTGTCCCAGTTTTATTAGTTTCGCCGGTTTCCCGTACCGGGTATTGAGGGATCCCCCGGATAAATTCCTGTTCGTATATTTTTCCATCCCGGTGCACGGTGGCCTTCAGATTTTTAGACAACGCATTTACCACAGAAACCCCTACGCCATGAAGTCCTCCGGAAACCTTATAGGTATCCTTATCGAACTTGCCGCCCGCATGCAGGACGGTCATTACTACTTCGAGTGCCGACCTGCCTTCCTTTTTATGAACATCCGTGGGAATTCCCCGCCCGTTGTCGATCACCAGGACGGAATTATCTTCATGAATCTGCACTTCTATTTCCGTACAATAACCTGCCAGGGCTTCATCAATTGAATTATCTACCACTTCCCATACCATGTGATGTAATCCCTTGAAACTTATGTCACCGATGTACATGGCTGGCCTTTTCCTTACGGCTTCTAATCCTTCTAAAACTTGTATATTCTGTGCGGAGTAGTTCTGCTGGTTTAATTTAACTTTTTCTTCACTCATACTCGATTATTTGTGGTGCAAAAATACCATTTTTTTCCGCATTTTCAGCGAAAAATAACAAAATAATAGGTTTAAAAAATCGGATATTTAAGGAAATAAAAATGCGGATTCCAATCCTTCATTTGTTAAACAAAGCGTTCAATTCGTAGCTACTCCTTTTATTTCCGGTAAACATTGGAAAGTTACAAAAATAATCCGGCCGCCTCAGGGGGTGATGCTTAATACGAGCCGGAACTCAACATGATCAGTGTACAGTTAAAAACCGTTTCGATCCGGTGGGATCTGGCCAGTTTATCCAGTTCCTCATTCTCAGTACCCGGGTTGAAGATAATCCTAACGGGTTTCAATCGGATGATATAATCATAGTAGGGGACCTGGTTACCGGGATTCATATAAAGGGTGATGGTATGGATATCTTCAATAACGGGTTTTTCGCGTATATCCAGGATTTTCCTTCCCGCCGAAGTACCTCTTTTGATGCCTACCGGGACAAAATCATATCCTTTTCTGTGCAACAGATTGGCTGCCTGATATGAAAATCGGGATGGATTGGTACTAGCTCCTAAAATAACGGTCTTTTTATTTACCGAATTCATAAAAAAAAGCAAACATCCAGTTACAAAATAATATTTTTATCGAATATACACATGGATTTAAAAATTATTTATTTCGGGATAAATTAAACCTTGGCCGGGTTAATTTGTCATTAGGATGAAAATAACACGACTTGGAGGATAAAGAGATATTAGAAAAAATACGAGATCCTTCCTTAAAGGAACAGAGTTTTACGATTCTTGTAAAAAAGTATCAACAGCGGATCTATTGGCACATCCGGAAAATGGTAATCGATCACGACGATGCCGACGATATCCTTCAGGAAGTTTTCATCAAAATATGGAAGAACATTGATAAATTCAGGGAAGACAGTAGCTTGTTCACCTGGATTTATAAGATCGCAACGCACGAATGCCTGAATTTTTTAAACCGGCAAAGAAGGCGATCCATGTTCTCCCTCTCCGACGCAGGTTTGGAATTAAATCATAAATTGGATCAATCTCCCTACATTGATGGAAAAGAAGTACAAATGAGGCTTCAGAAAGCCCTACTGAAACTGCCGGATAAACAACGGCTGGTTTTTAATATGAAATATTTTGATGACATGAAATATGAAGAGATCGCAAAGATAACGGATACCAGTGTGGGAGGGCTCAAGGCCAGTTATCATCTTGCGGTAAAAAAAATTGAGCAATATTTAAGTCTGGATTAAACCATTTGATGCGTAAATTGTCAAATAATAAAATTGAAAAAATGAAACTGGATGATATCAATAAAGAAAAACCTTTCCAAATCCCGGATCAATACTTTGAGGAATTCCCGGATCGTCTTATGGACCGGATCCGGAATGAGTCGGATAAAGACCGGGGAAGATTGATATCCCTTCCGGTAATGCTAAAAATGGCAGTGGCTGCCAGTATTCTGGCATTGATCACCTTCGGAATATTCCAGATAAATTTCGAAGGCAGATCACCCGATCAAATACTGGCCGATGTCCCTACAGAAAGTCTGATCGCTTATCTTGAAGAAAGTGAAATGAGCGTAGATGATTTGATTGAGACAATCGATATGGGATTAATTACACAGGAAGATCCCTTAACGGAATCCGATATTCTTCCTGAAGATGAGATCGATGAGGAAATGATCGAAGAAATTATGATCGATTACGAACTTGAATTCCAATTGTAAAATTAGTTGCGCTATGAAAAGATATAAATATATACTTATCCTGGTCCTTTTCGGAATGAGTCACCTCGGATTCAGCCAGGGCAATGAAGCCAGGGAAAAAATTGAAGCGGCACGAATTGCTTTGATCACGGATCGACTGGGACTCACCCCGGATCAAGCCGAAAAGTTCTGGCCGATTTACAATGAATATGACCAGAAGAGAAGGGGTCTTTCACGAGAACTTCAGAATGCCAGAAATCAGGTTGATATAACCAACATCACGGAGGAACAAAGTCAAAATCTTATGAATCTTTCGCTGAATATCAAAGAAAGGCAAATACAGCTTGAACGACAATATGCGCAACGTTTGACAAATATTATAACTGCGCAGCAATTACTGTCTCTGAAAAAGGCAGAGGATGATTTCAGGAGGATGATACTCAGAAGGCTGGAAGAAAGAAAAAGACAACAACTACGAAGAGAACAATTACGGGACCGTAGAGAAGATATTTTAAGAAATCGATCCAATAACTGAGTTGCATCATTTTTTTGAAGCAACTTCGTAAATAAATTGCCACCAAAAAGATTGCGAGTGAATTGTTAGCGAAATTTAAAAAATGGGTGGTCTGTTTTATCATTGCAATCCCCATTGCAATGGGAAGTGTTGGTATATCCGCTGCACAGCAAAATGAATTAGATTCCCTGATCCGGTCGACTTTGTATTCGGACTCCTTATTACTGGAAGAACTGGCATTGGATTCACTAACAATCCTCGACCTGATCGACAGTCTGATTTCCGGTGATTTCAGCTATTCCTCCCTGGTATTACGGATGGGATATATCAGCGACATAGTTAATGCGGGCAGGGATTTCGGGATCAACCAGTACGGTTTCTCAGGTGGATTAAGCTATTATCATAAAAGCGGCCTTTTTGGTGATATAACAGGATACTGGAACAGCGACATGGATCCGAAATACAACCCTACCATCTTCAGTCTCGGATACATGGGCACCATAAAATCCAGATGGAATCTCATCGGTTCCTTTGAACATAATTTCTATAGAAAGGGAGATAGTGAAATTGAAGTATATTATCCCCTGACCGAGGCGGTAAGTGTAACCACCTATTACGATATCGATTTTTTATCATTTGGATTCGATTATACATTTCTGTTTGGAGAAGAAAGTGCGCACAGAATCCGACCACATATCTTTTCAACCATTCGATTCCCGGACGTGGGATTTATAGATGAGATCGCATTAATCCCATCCGCGTCCATCCTGTTCGGTAATCAGAACATCTATTATATCGATGGCAACTACCAGGCCCTTCTGGCATTGTACAGGAAAATCGGACGATGGCGATTTCTGCAGCTCTATCGAAACAGACCCGATTTGATTGAATCTCTTTTACCGGAGGAAGGGTTCAGTAATGTTTTCGGATTGATGAACTACTCATTTTCTTTCCCCGTAAATTTTAAGTTTGGAAATTTTTCTATTTTTACCGGGTATTTTTTAAATATTCCGGTTGCCCTGCCCGGAGAAAGCATCGATGTTACACCCAACCATTATTTTAATGTAATGGCTTTATACCTACTTCCTTTACGGAAAAAGAATTAATTGGTAAAGCTGTCGATTATTTTTTTTGATAAATTAATGGCCCTGCATATCCATTTATGAAACCAGGATAGCCTGATCGATAACAAATGCGCTGTATATCCCTGTTAGTTTTATTTTTAAAATCTATGAATAATCCGGATTCACCAAAACCAGCCTGACCGCCTTTGGCAATACTTTTATTTTTACCTTATCGAGCTTACCGATAAATTCCCCATCCACCTGCACACTGACTTGCTTTTCGGTGGATATCACGGCATTTTGAATGCTCAGGATATCTGACGTATCATTACGGGCAAAATCATCGCTCAGCGTAGTCATCCCGGCCAGCAGGAGGGTACGGATTTTAATATCCTTCGCAATAACCAATTCAATTTTCCCATCGAAAAGATTTCCTTTTGAGTTAAGTACCACCCCTGTACCGTACTTTCTTGCATTGGCAAAAGCCACCATATAGGCTTTTTCACTTATTTTACGGCCCTCAAGTTCAATATCAAATTCGATCAGTTCGCTTTGTGTCAATTCACGTAAAAAATGCTTTGCATAGGAAGCCATCCCTCTTCCCTTTTCCTTTTCATAACCTTCCACAATCCGGGCATTCAATCCAATGTCACCTATATGCATGCCGATGAATCTGTCATTTATCTGATAAAGATCCAGATCGCGATAATGGCGGGATTTTAAAAAATCATCCAATGCCATTCCCGGATCGTCACTTAATTCAAGTTCCCTCGCCATTCCATTGGCACTGCCGAACGGGATGATCCCAAGCTCGGTTTTTTTCCCGATCAGACATTTTGCGCAGATAGAAATCGTACCGTCTCCTCCAATACTAAGAATCCGCTGGGGCTTAAATGAATTTATCATGTGGTCGATTTCATGCTCATCTTCCTCTCCTTTTGTCTTGAAGATTCTGAAATCTATGTTGTATTTTTTGAATTCTTTTTGCAAATAGGCAATAAAATCAGTTTTATCCCTTCCTCCTGAAACGGGATTTAGAACAACCAAGACCTTCATGTTGTATGCTGCATTCTTTGTATATTCGTAATAGTTTGAAAATATAGACTTTTATTTTGGAAACCCCTATCACCAAGTATACAATTTTACCTTTAATAGGACTGCAGAATAAAGACAAGTTCTGGCTCGAAGGTCATATTGTCAAGGTCAATCAAAAGCTTCTACGAATAAAAGACCGGGAAAAATACTGGAGAAATATCATCCGGGTGATCAACGCCTACATGCCCGGTTCCATCAACCGGAGAAAACTCGAAATTCATTTTAACGGCCGGAAATTTCATGTCCACACCAATAAATACGGATTAATAAAAATTAATCTACCCATTGAAAATGGATATCTAATCAAGCAGGAAGATTTTAATTTCTATCTATTCAAAGAAGGGAAAAAGCAGAAGATCGAACTCGCTGAACCTTTTATGCACTGTTTTTACTCCAGGGAGCACCCGGCAAAGGGGGTGATCTCTGATATTGATGATACCATTCTTGTAACCCACACCACTAATCCGGTGAAAAAGATCCGCACTCTTTTGATAAAAAATGCATATAAAAGGAAGGCTGTTAAAGAAATGCGCGATTTTTATCAGCACTTTGTATCGTTGGATTATTCGTTCTTTTATGTATCTAATAGCGAAGCCAATTTATTTCCTATGATCCGGCTTTTTATAGAGCATCAGAACCTGCCTCTGGGTCCGGTTTTCCTTAAATCGTTTAGAAAATGGAAAAACCTTTTTAAAAGAAAAAAGAAAAAAATACACAGGGATATTCACAAAAAGGAAAAGATTGCCTTGCTGATGGAAGTTTTTCCGGAAATGAAATTTATCCTGATCGGCGACGACAGCCAACAGGATCCGGAAATATACACGCACTTTGCACAAAAATTTCCCGAAAGAATTGAACAAATCTTTATCCGGAATGTTAAAGAGAGGCCCTCCGCTTCAAGACTCGCTGAAAAACGGAAATTATGGGAAGAATACCGGATCCGGATGACATTTTTCAATAGTCCTCGTGAAATTTTAAGATCCGGTGAATTAGCAGTTATTTCTTAATTAAACATGTATTATCTTCTTGCAAGTTACTAAGCGATGAAAAAGGTTTTTTATACAGTATTTTTATTATTTCTATATTTAAGCATTAGTTTTAAAACATTTGGCCAGACAAATATTTATACCACTTCCGGAATTGAAATCCTATTTTCCTTTGCGAATATACAACAGGATGGAAACGAAACCGGCTCTATTTTGCGTTTTGCCCCTGTTCTTAATTCTCAAACCTTCGTAAATTTTGATGTCGCAGAGAATGCAGGATTCTTTATTGGTGCGGGGGTTCGAAATGTCGGCTTTATCTATGACCAGGATTCCGATACCAGAAAAAAATTCAGAACCTATAACCTGGGGATACCGGTGGGGATGAAATTAGGTGACCTTGAAAGATTTTTCGGATACATTGGTTATGAATTGGAAATTCCCTTTCATTATAAAGAAAAGACGTTTATCAGCGAGCGGAAAGAAAAATTTACCGTCTGGTTTTCGAACCGGGTACCTACTGTAAATCATTCACTGCTGGTGGGCGTACAGTTTCCCTACGGACTTAATTTGAAATTCAAATATTATTTTACAGAATTTTTCAACCGCGATTTTGAAGAATTAGATCCACAGACCGGTACAAGATCCAAACCATATGAAAATCTGGAGGTGAACGTCATGTATATTTCTGTGGCGTTTAATCTTTTTAAAAATACCAAAATTTATGAATTTTATTGATTTGCCTGTAGAAGAAGCTTGAATGAGTTAGATCATTGTACCGAGGTCGTATCGGACGTAGCTTTTCCTGCCGGTTTTTTTACTGCATCCGGATTCATCGAAGCCTTGTAGGCACCGTTCAATCCCTGAACCACCTCTTCGGTCACATCCATGCCCTGATGCCCGTAAAGAAGGACGCTTCCGGGTTTGTAATTCAATACTACGGTATAGCCATTTTCTTGTGCAAATTCATTCAAGTATTCAGAAACCCGGTCGTATAATTTGCGGTTTACTTCCGATTCCTCATTCATCATATCCTGGGCCAGTGTTTCCTGGTACCTCAGGAGATTCTGTTGTTTTTTTACCAGATCTTCTTCAACAGCACGTGCCTGACTGATGGTCATATTCCCGGCATTTCTCTGAAAATTCTGAATTTCAGTCTGGAGCCCCTGTGCTTTGGATGTATAGTCGGATTCGAGATTCTTCCTTTTATTTTCGAGACCTGAAGCCAATTCCTTGAAATATTCATAATTTTTCAGAAGAGAATCTTCATTTATATAGACGATGGTAACTTTTTCAGGCATTAGGGTATCACTTACTTGCATGCCCGGATCGCCGGTTTCGGAATTCCCGGTTGAAAAATGCAATACAAAAAGGACGATTACCGCAATTAAAAGAATTAAATTCAGAATAATGGTCAGATATTTCACTTTTGATATTTGAATTTGATTAAACGAGGGCAAATATAAGTAAAGTAAAAATTATTTCGGACGAAATCTCAGCCTTATTTAAGTATTCACTCCCATCCTGATTTTCTCCAATGATGAAATAGTCCGATTTAATATCACTTCTTTTTATACGTGTAGTGAAAATCTAATTTGCCCGGGTGCGTATGATCCCACGATGCTTTCTTTTGACCGATAGCATCCGGGATTTGATCCTCTTTAGTATGGTATAAGTGAAAATAAGGTTTTTCCCCGACATAGATCGGTACTTTTTTAAAATAAAGAGCCAGAAAAATCCCTGCCACGGATCCCATGAGATGCGATTCCCACGAAACGCTCTCATCGCCAGGCACAATACCATAGATCATATAACCATATAAAAAAAATATGATCATCGAAACAGCGAGCGATCTGGGATTCTTTCTGATTACACCCCCCCAGAAAATAAACATCATCAATCCATACACAAGACCGCTTGCTCCAATATGATAGGCATCGCGGCCAATCACCCATACCCAGAAACCGGTGGCAAGGTAGATCCAGGTAAATACCTCAATGGCAATTTTATGATAAAAATAAAACAGACCAAGTCCCAGGACCACCAGAGGAAAGGTATTTGACATCAGATGAAGTAAATCACCATGAATCAATGGGCCGGTGAGAATACCAATGCTTCCTTTCAGGGTACGTGGCAGTATCCCGTAGTACCCCAGATCAACGCCATTTGCCCATTCGATGGATTTGATGATCCATAGCAACAGTACAAATGAAAGGGTTAAATAAATTCCCCGCTTAAATATTTTTAATTCACGTTCCTGAAACATCATCCATTCAATTCAAACCTTATCAGGCGTATGCGAGAAAACATTTCATTCCTTAATATAAATATAATCATTTCGTTCGCTTTTACCTATCAACCCAAATTATCCATTCTCAATTCCAATAAGAAAACCCTGGTTACGACAAGTGATTAACAATCAACCAGATACGCAACAGAATCAATCTTTGATAATTCAGATATGTTACGAATTAAAAATACAATTCAGAAGCCTGCCTGAAGGTATTTGCATGCGCCTCTACGATAAATTTTATATTTTCTGAATATCCACCCCCCATTACAACCGCTACAGGTACGTTGTTCTTCCGACACATCGTAAAAACTCTCCGGTCTCTTTCCGCACATCCCTTCCCGGTAAGTCCCAGCCTCCCGATTTTATCGGAACCAAGCACATCAACTCCTGCCAGGTAAAATATAAAATCAGGCTGAAAAATATCCAGTAATTCTTGTAAATGAAAATCAAGTTTCTTTATATAAACCGAATCAGGAGTGCCGTCAGGTAATGCTACGTCCCGGTCAGATTGTTCCTTATACAAAGGAAAATTGTTTTCTCCATGCATACTGAACGTAAAAACCTGCGGGTGTCGCTGAAATATAACGGCGGTTCCGTTTCCCTGATGAACATCCAGATCGACAATCAGGATCTTTTTTACTAACTCTCTCTCCAGTAAATAGATGGCAGCTACAGCAATATCATTTAAAAGGCAGAATCCCTCTCCCCTATCCCGAAAGGCGTGATGTGTACCGCCTGCTATGTTAAAGGATACCCCAAATTCCAGGGCATAACAGGCAGATTCTATGGTTCCCCTGGTTATACTTATTTCCCGGGTTACCAGCAAGTCAGAATATGGAAATCCAATGCGCCTGATTTCATCCGCCGATAAGCTCCCCTGTTTAAGCTTTCGCACATATTCAATATCGTGTGCCTTAAGAATATCGGCCTCCTTTGCCATCCCCGGGTCAAACAAATTATCTGAGCGGATAGTTCCTTCATAGATCAATTGCTCCGGGATCAGATTGTACTTTTCCATAGGGAAACGGTGACCGGAAGGTAATGGATGTTGGTAAAGTGAATTCCAGGCAATTTTCAACATAGGGTTAAAACATAATTTTTTAATAAAAAGTTTCCGGCGGATTTATGAACACAAAATAAAGTTCATATAAGTGTCAATATATTTATTTACCTTAAATTCGTATTTTTCAGGTTTAACCGTGAAGATGTGAAGATGCGCCCGTGTAGCGTAACGGAGACAATCTTTAGCTGGGACTTCCGTTGAGAAGCTTCAGCGCGTACGGAAAGCTATAAGTTTGCAAAGCGGGAGATAAGTGGAACCCGGGATCCCCGATTTATCGGGGACTCGAGCCTGCCTGCAGCAAGAAGGGATGCCTGCCCGACTATTTAAATGATCTGAATTGACAGGCAGGCGGGCTTGACATACCGCCAATGGCAGGATCGTCGGCAGCTGCGGATAGAGGGCAACCGGGCCGGCTGGATTCTGAGTAGCCTAATCGAAACAAGGCGCCTTGGTTTCGACAGATAATAGTTGGAAATGGGGATGCCTGCCTGGATTGAGCCTTTACTCCAGGATAGGGAAGGGATTCCCGACTTTGGTTACGGAATAACATTATGAACTTTATAACTAATTGCTCAATAACTATTAAGTAAATAATCCCGAAATGAAAGGATATCTCTATTTCATTACTTTTGTTGCCACCCTGGGTGGTTTCCTGTTTGGATTTGATACCGCAGTTATTTCCGGTGCGGAGCAATCCATCCAGAAACTATGGAATCTGAATGAAATCCAACATGGATTCACGGTTTCTATCGCCTTGATCGGGACCGTCCTGGGAGCTTTATTCGGAGGATTTCCTTCCGACCGCCTGGGACGTAAAAAAACACTTTTCTGGATTGGTGTTTTATATTTTATATCCGCAATAGGATCGGCGCTGGCCGGTAACTGGTACGCTTTTATATTCTTCCGTTTAATCGGGGGGCTGGGTGTAGGGGCTTCATCCGTAGCGGCGCCAATGTACATTTCAGAGATTTCCCCGGCAAACCGAAGAGGAAGATTGGTAGCCCTCTTTCAGTTTAATGTCGTATTCGGAATCTTGGTCGCCTATCTTTCCAACTACCTGATCCAGGGTGCCGGGGAGAGTGCCTGGCGCTGGATGCTGGGTGTTGAAGGATTCCCGGCTTTCATCTTTGTGATCCTTGTTCCTTTTATTCCCAGGAGTCCAAGGTGGCTGATAGTCAAAAAGGGTAATATTGACGAAGCCCGTTCGATCTTTAAAAAACTGGAACCGGATCAGTATGAAATGGAAGTCCAACGAATCATTGAAACCCATAAGATGCATGACCAGCTGGCAAAAAAAGGCCGGTTTTTTCAGAAAAGGTATGCATTTCCAATTCTGCTGGCTTTTCTCTTTGCCATGTTCAATCAACTTTCCGGAATCAATGCCATTATCTATTATGCACCAAGAATCTTTCAGAGTGCGGGGCTTGAGGCAGGATCGGCCTTATTATCAACTGCCGGTATCGGATTTATCAATTTTATATTTACGATTCTGGCTATTAATCTCATCGATCGGTTCGGGCGCAGGTTTCTTATGTTAATTGGTTCCATCGGTCTGATAGCAACCCTTGGCATGACTGCCCTGGCTTTTTTTCTCCAAATTGGAGGGGCGGTTGTAGCCGTTAGCCTGTTTATCTATATTGCATTTTTCGGATTTTCACAGGGAACCGTCATCTGGGTATTCATATCAGAAATTTTTCCGAACGAAGTCAGGGCCAATGGCCAGGCGCTGGGGAGCTTCACACACTGGATCATGGCCTCCTTTATTGCATTTATCGTGCCTTCTGCTGAGCGTATAGGTTTCGGTCCTACTTTCCTGTTCTTTTCATTTATGATGATCCTCCAATTGATATTCGTAATCAGGATAATGCCGGAAACCAAGGGTGTTTCACTTGAGGAACTGGAAGAAAGGATATTAAAACGGTAAGGAAAATCAGCTTTTCGCATGTTCATGAAAGCGATTAATAAACAGAAATTTTGGTTTTCGTTATTACTTACCTCGTATTTACTTTTCTCCTATCATACTTTTGAGGGCTGGTGGTATGCATTGATTGGTTCCTTCCTTATCGTAATTATCAGCACACGGATCTGGCCCGGCGATTACCTTAAAATACTGGGATTGTCTGTCAACATCAGAACAGCACTGAAAAGTGTTTTATCCGGGATCCTGGTCGCAATAGCATCCCTATTAGTCATGATGTTGATTGGGAACAGATATTCCATTTCAATCCAATATTCAAACTGGAAAGATTATTTCCATGCAATTTTTTATGTGCTCAACGAAGAAATGGTTTTGGGTGCCCTTGCAATATATTATCTGGTAAAATTAAAAAAGATCAATCCTGTTATTGCTTCATTGCTTTTGGCAGTTGGCTTTTCACTCATCCATTTTGTTTTTTATCGATGGATTTTTGAAGATAAGGCAACGATTCAACTTCTTACATTAATCAATCTTTTCCTGGTTGGTTTTGTAAGAAATAATCTGATTCTCAGATCCGGACATATTGGATATTCATGGGCGCTGCATGCCGGCTGGATAGTGATTATGCTTGGTTCTGAACACGTTTATCCTGATAATCACACCCGCCTCGATGAGGCTGAACTTTTCAATTTATATTTGGGTTCGAAAGAAATGTTAATAGTTGCGATATTGCTTACTGCCGGGAGCATTGTCGAGTGGATAAGAGCATCTCCCGGGAATACCCGGCATTAATTAAAAAATCAAACCACGCGTTATCCATTATCTCGGAAATGGATATCTTTATGATCATGCAGAGGATTCAAAATTTAACGAGACGATTCCATAGACGTTAGGTTTAATGTGGAGGGATTGACGGTTCAATTTTCCTTTTTTTATTTATAGTGTCCTGCGTATCGATTACTGCGACAAAAAAAGACCAGTAACGATCAGGATACACTACACAAATAGGCCCAATTTAATAATCCGTCTCATCATTCAGCACTTTAAGGCCATTAACCATTTTAAATTGTGATTTCGAAATGGAAATATAGCCTGAATACTTTTTAAACTCAAAAATCAATTTTTTCAACCAGTCGCTTAAACATCAATCCGTAAAACATTTCCAGATAACGTCTTGTCTCATCCCGCTCCAGATTAGAGACGTATTTCCAAAAACCATAGATCCGTGAAAGAGTCATCAAGCGCGAAGCATATAATTTCCAGGTATATCTTGCTTCTACGCGCGCAATACCCCCGTCGGATATTTCCTTCCAATAGTCCGGATTTTCCTTACATTTAAGGAAAAAATTGGTGATTGTTTTTGAAGCCTCATCACCATGATCGGGATCAATGTGAAAACCAGATATACCATTTTCAATGATCTCGCGCGGCCCACCGTTTTGGGTGGCAAAGGTTGGTAAACCGGAGGTCATTGCTTCGATTACTGTTAGTCCGAATGCTTCGAAGAGCGCAGGTTGAACAAAAATACCTTTTTTATCGGCAATATAACGATATAACTCGCCATTAAAATTCTTATACGATTGTTTCTCAACCCAGCGAATTTTACCGTCGAGATTATAGGTCTGGATATGTTGATATGTCTTTTTAATTTGTTGGATTTCTTCTTCATCCTTTGAAAGCGTATCATCAACAAAACCGGCGACTAAAAATAAATTTGCCAACTGCTGCAATTCCTCATTTTTTCCATACCACTCAACCAATCCACTGATATTTTTCACATGATCCATCCGGGACATTGCAAAAATTATCGGTTTTTCCTTATCTTTAAATGATCCGGTTGCATATGGCAATCCATCTTCGAAAATTAATGTTTCGATGTCAGGGTGTAAATCCATAAGCCGAAGATCGGCCTCATAATAGGGAAAATATACTTCCGGATCCGCACCTGGAGAGACAATATTGAATTTTGGATCAAAAACATTAACGCCATTCACCACTCTGTACAGTTCAGGCATTGTAAATGCCGAATAACTTTCGTATTGACCAATAACTTCTTTATTCCCTGAAATTTCCTGATAGGTG
>Ga0209536_100005305_pt1 | contig 20076 bp, 18 predicted proteins | sample DeeMarSeWOR28_12_FD_187461 | JGI IMG/M metagenome (GOLD analysis project Ga0209536, IMG submission 187461) | Marine sediment microbial communities from White Oak River estuary, North Carolina - WOR-2-8_12 (SPAdes) (version 2) | ecosystem: Environmental > Aquatic > Marine > Intertidal zone >...
ATGCCTGACATGGGCGGCATGGGCGGCATGGGCGGAATGGGCGGCATGATGTAAGCCACCCCGCTCGCAAGACAAGAAAGCCCGGCTCCGGCCGGGCTTTTTTTTTGCCTGCTTGTCGTGGGGAGACGGATCTGGGGTCGGACCGCCCCAAACGCTTGAATTTGAATATTTTCACAAGCGTAAAAGCTCGAAATCGACGCTTAAAACGTCGATTTCGATGTCAAAATCAGCCTCGTTCGCAGCACCCGATCCGCGGAAACAGATACATAGACCTGCCTACTGGACGATCCGACAAGATCGCCATTTTGCGGTATGAAATAACGCCATTAAGCGTCTGGGTAATCCTATATCCTTACCTAATTCTTTTTATTTCAGACGCTTATATTGGTCCGACCCCCGCTGCGCCGTTTCTCGTCAAGGGTCTGTCGATGCTCAGGCCTGGCGCAACGCCTCGACGCGCTCGGGGATCGGCGGATGGCTCATGAAGAGCTTCATCATCGCGCTCTTACCGCCCGAGATTCCGAGAGCCCGCATTTCCTGCGGCAGCTGCGACGGCACGTTTGACTCCAGCCGCTGCAGGGCGCGAATCATCGGCTCGCGGCCGTTGAGTTGCGCGGAACCCGCGTCGGCGCGGAATTCGCGCTGCCGGGAAACCCACATGACGATGATGCTGGCCAGGATGCCGAGCACCAGCTGGGAAACGATCACGGCACCGAAGTAGCCCAGGCCGTAGCCGGATTCATTACGCAGGATGACCCGATCGACGAAGTGCCCGACGATCCGCGAAAGGAATATGACGAACGTGTTAACGACGCCCTGCACGAGTGTCAGCGTCACCATGTCACCATTCGCGACGTGGGATATCTCATGCGCCAGGACGGCTTCGACCTCTTCCTTCGGCATCCCGCGCAGAAGCCCGGTGCTGACCGCCACAAGCGCCGAGTTGCGGCGTGCGCCGGTTGCGAACGCATTCATGTCGGGCGCATCGTAAACGGCCACTTCGGGCGTTTCGATACCTGCCTCCCGAGCCTGCCGTTCGACAGTCGCGACCAGCCAGGACTCGGCCGAGTTCTGCGGCTGGGTGATGACCCGAGCACCCGTGGAGCGCTTGGCCATCCACTTCGACATGGCGAGGGATATAAACGAGCCGCCGAAACCGAGCACCAGCGAGAACACCAGCAACGCCTCGTAGTTGATGCCGACCTGCTGTTCGTCGAGATAGGAATCCACGCCCAGCAGCCGCAGCACGATGCTAAGCACCAGCACGATGGCCAGGTTAGTGGCGATGAACAGCGTTATGCGTTTGAACATAGTCGGTACTCCGAAAATACAACAGGTTGCAGAAATGATGGCGCCGGCGCCGGTTTCAAGACTCCTGCGATGTCTTTCAGAAGCGCCATCCGACCCCCAGCGACAGTGTCAGATGGTCGTAGTCGCTGTCGATCGTTCGGGACGGGTCCGCAGGCAATTCCATCCGCACGTTGCCCGCCATCAGGTAGGTCGCTGCTGCATCGACGAACCAGCGTTCGTTAAAGTCATAGCGCCCACCCACCTTGAATTGCCAGGCTGTGTCGTCCGACTCGAATGAGATCTCCTGTTGGTCGCCGTTATCAAAGTCGATGTCGATTTCCTGGAAGTAAACGATGCCTGGCCCCGCGTAGCCCTGCAGTTTGCCACTCGAGCCGATGTCGAAGCGGTACAGTGCGTTCACGCCCAACCCCAGCGACGCAAAATCGCCCCCGTCGAAATCGCCGAGACCGGCAAGGCTTACGGGATCCAGTTCGTTTCTCCGGTACATCAACTCGCCTTCCAGGGTCCAGCCGTTGTCGAATCTATAGCCGATTGCGCCGCCACCGGCAAAGGACGCCTCGTATTTTCCGTTCGCCGTGCTCGTATTGACGCCGTCGCTGAACGTCAGCGTCGCCGACGACAGCGATCCTGCGCCGACACTCGCACTTGCGTAAAACTTCTCCGCCTCGTCAGCGTGAGCGAAACCGGTAAGGGTCAGTCCCGATGCCAGCGCGGCGATTGTGCCAAACAAAGTGTTGCGTGTACTCATCGTTTTCTCCTCCGTGTTCATCGGTTTTTCCGACATTCGTCTGATTTCCGATGCCCGTCTGTTTGTGGAGGATGGAGGATGTCATCACCCGGCTGTCAAAGGATCTCTACAGCATTTCGGGATGTTTCAGTTTGCAACGGAGGCTAACGTGCCTGCGACAGCTTCCGGTAACGAAACCAGAGCCGGAGGCCCAGCAGCACCGCGAGTATGGCTGCGTATATCAGTGGCTCGCGGATGTCCTTCTTGACCTGCCACCAGTAGTGCCATACGCCGAGGATGCCGACGACGTAGGCGCCGTAATGCAGCTGTTGCCAGCGCTTGCCCAGTCGGCGCCGCATGCCGTTGGTCGAGGTCGCGGCCATCGCAGTCAGAATGAGCAGTGCCGCAAAGCCGATCGTGATGAACGGCCGCTTGACAATATCCTCGACGATAGCCGACCACAGTACACCCTGGTCGAGGATCAACCAGGCGAGGAAGTGCAACAGCGTGTAGAAGAAGGCGAACAGGCCCAGCATGCGCCGGAATCGCTGCAGCCAGTTCCAGCCCGTGACGCGCCGCAGTGGCGTCACCGCGAGAGCGATCATGATGAATCGAAGCCCCCAGTTGCCGAGCCGGTCCTGGATTTCTTCCACGGGATTGGCGCCGAGCGCGCCGGTAATCTCGAAGATGTCGCCAAGCACCAGCAATCCCGGAACGAGGCAGAGCACGAAGACAACAGGCTTCCAGACGAAGCGTATCTGCGTGAGCGTGTCCAAGGCTCAGTAGTTCTTGCGAAGGTCGAGCCCCGAGTACAGGTGTGCTACCTGCTCGCCGTAACCGTTGAACATCAGCGTCGGTTGTTTGCTGGCGAAACGCCCGCTGCCGATACGGCGCTCGCGAGCCTGGCTCCAGCGCGGGTGATCGACTTCCGGATTGACGTTCGCGTAGAAGCCGTATTCCCAGGGCTGGGCCATATTCCAGCTTGTCTGCGGCTGCTCCTCGACGAAGCTGATGCGCACGATGCTCTTGATGCCCTTGAAGCCGTATTTCCAGGGCACCACGAGACGAATAGGCGCGCCGTTCGGATTCGGCAGCGCCTCGCCGTAAAGGCCCACCGCGAGGATAGGCAGCGGGTTGGTGGCTTCGGCGATGGTCAGTCCTTCGCGGTACGGCCACTCGAGCACCGGCCGCCGCTGGCCGGGCATGCGCACGGGATCGTGCAGCGTCTCGAACGCAACGTACTTGGCCTGCGAGGTCGGCTGGTAGTGCTTCACCACGTCGGCAAGCGAAATTCCGACCCACGGGATCACCATCGACCAGGCTTCGACGCAACGCATCCGGTAGATGCGCTCCTCGAGGTCGAACGGTTTGATGAAGTCGTCGAAATGGAACGAGCCGGTCTTCTCGGCATGACCGTCGACCGTGATGCGCCAGGGCCGTGGCTCGAAATCCTTCGAGTTCTTGGCCGGGTCATCCTTGGCCGTGCCGAATTCCCAGAAATTGTTGTAAGTGGTTATGTCGTCGAAGCTGGTCGGCGTCTCGTCGGTGCTGAACTCGCTCTTGCGCACATCCGGGAGTTTCGCAAACTCGCCCTCAGGTACGACCGCGCCGAGTACCGGCGAAGCGAGCGCTATACTGCCGGCTGCCGCTCCTGCCGCCATGAACTGCCTGCGGTTCAGGTAATTGCCCTCACTCGTGATCTCCGAGGGCCGGATATCTGACGGTTTGCGAATAAGCAACGCTCTCTCCTGGTTTGTGCCTGTTGCCAATAGACCGGTTGGAGCGACGAAATATTGCACATCCGGACACGCTTGTTATCTACTGCTACAAGTTGTTACGGATACGGAGTTATGTCAGCAGCGCCGAATGCCGCGCCTCGCCGCATCCTGCAGGCGTACTACGCGGCAACGATCTTGTTCCTGATGCTCGATTACGGCTTCGGTATGAATATACGGGTTGCGGGTCTCGAGGGGCATCCCGGGCTCAAGGCCGGCTATTACTTCGTCATCTTCGGCTGCCTCGGCCTGGTGATATGGCGGCCGGCCTGGTCCACCGCGGTCGGTGTCGTGGAGTCGCTGGCCACCCTGATTACGCTCATTTTCAGCGTCGCACTGCGCTCGATGCTTGGCCCGGACTACATGCTTGCGGGCGGTTCAGGCCTTCTCGGCACGGCCGAAATCGTGAATTTCGTGATTTCCGGCTCGATCGCCTGGTTTGCATGGCAGCGTGGCATGAGGCAGCTGTTCGGGCCGCAAGCTTAGGAAAACAACCAAAATCGCCGGCAGATTCGTCGAACGTCGCTGAAGTTCCGTGAATTATCCCTCGCCGCGGCGTTCTAACACGTTAAGGGCCTGTTAAGGCGATGCGCGTACGCTTGATATCAGGACAGATACCACCACGTCTGCCGATATGGAGAAGGAATTCAGATGAGCCAGCCTATATCCCAAATCGCGAAAGCCCGACTCACGCGCCCGGACCAGGCGCCGGCGCCCGCGGCTGCGCTGCATGTCGAGGTTATCGCAGACCTGGTGTGCCCGTTCTGCTACATCGGCAAGCGTCGCCTCGACCAGGCCATGCAGGCAGTACAGGGACCCAGCGAGATCAGCTGGCATCCGTACCAGCTGAACCCGGAAATGCCGGAGAGTGGTATGTCGCTGGAGGACTACCTGTCGATGCGCTTCGGCAGTCCGGCAAACGTGCAGCCCGTCCTCGACCAGCTTGCGGCAGACGCGCGCGACGAAGGCATCGATTTTCGATTCGACCGGATCGAGCATGTGCCGAACACGCTGAGGGCTCACCAGCTCATGTACCTGGCGGAAAGTCAGCGCAAGGATCAGAGCGCGCTCGCCGAGGAACTCATGACGGCATTCTTCCATCGCGGCGAGGATATTGGCGACAGGGAGATCCTCGTAGCACTCGGCGCTCGTCACGGCCTGCTGCCCGACGACATCGATCGTGTGATTCAGGAAGACAGCGCACGACAGATTGTCCTGTCGCGCGAGGCGCAGGTCCGGTCGAGCGGTATCGCCGGTGTTCCGGGCTTCCTTCTGAATCGCCGCTTGCTGGTGATCGGTGCACAGGATACGGATACCCTGGTCAATGCATTCGATCGCGCCATGTTCGGCGAAGGTAACGACGCGATCGTCTCACCCGCGCTGCATTAAGGGAACGTCAGGCGAGTCTTCGCTTCAGCCAGTCGATCATCAACCGGTTCACTTCGTCCGGCTTCTCCTGTTGCGTCCAGTGGCCACAGTCCTCGAGCATGTGGATTTCCAGGTCGTCGACCAGTGGCTTCATTGCCTCGATGTGCTCGAGAGCGATGACCACATCGTCCCTGGCGCCGATGAAAAGTGTAGGGATGCCGATGCGCTCGTCGAAGGCCGCCTGTGTTTCCCAGTTGCGCGTCCAGTTCCGATACCAGTTGATCGGCCCCGTAAAACCGGTTCTCGTAAACGCATCGGCATAGTAGTCGCGTTCGGCGTCCGTCAGTAATGGCTCGCCGCTGGCCCGGCTGCGCGCCATGACCTTGAGAAGGCTTAGCGATTTCCTCTCGGCCGGCAACCGGTTGAACTGCTCCCTCGTAATCTGCCCGCGCCGCATCATTACGTCGATGAAGTGCGCAGGATCGCGGGCAAAAGCCTTGTCGGCCTCGTCCGAGTCCTGGAAATTGACGATGTAGAAATCGTCGCCGAATCGTTGCCGCATCACCTGGATCGGGTCGATCGGCAGGCGTGGATAGTGAGGGATATTGAGGATTACCTGGCGTTCGATCCGCTCGGGCGCGCGCATGGCCATCTGCCAGAGCAGCAGAGAACCCCAGTCGTGCCCGACGAAGCTGGCGGATTCGAGCTCCAGGGCATCGAGAAGTCCGTGAATATCCGCGATCAGTTCCTCGATCCGGTAATCGAGGACCCCGGACGGCACATCGGTGCGCCCATAACCGCGCAGGTCCGGCGCGATCGCGCGGAACCCGGCGGCTGCGAGCGCAGGTAACTGGTAGCGCCACGAAAATGCCAGCTCCGGGAACCCGTGCAGCAGTATGACGGGCTTGCCGTCACCCTGTTCATAGACCGCCATACGAATGCCGTTGGTTTCGACGAACGCCGGTTCGGGAAACGCGGGGGCACGATCAGCCATTATTCGCTCCTGCTCGCGCAGTCGATACAGAGCCGCGCAGTAGGGTCGGCGTCCAGACGCCGGGGATTGATCGGTTCTTCGCAACGCTCGCAATCGCCGTAGCTGCCGTCGTCGATGCGCCGCAGCGCGGCGTCGATCTCACGGAGCTGCAAAGCGCGCCGCTCCCCCGATGCCTTCGCCATCGCCTGCGCCTGCAGGGCGTCCATACGGGACAATCTGCCCACCTTGGACTGGTCCAGCTGCACGACGGCGGCGGAATCGTCACCGGTGTCGGCAATGTCTTCCAGCTCTTCGCGCATGGCAAAGAGCCTTTGCTTCACGTCATTCATCTCGTCCCTATCGTAACGATATCGGCCCGGGCTTGCCGGAATTGCAGGGCGTCGTGCTTGTGTTTTGCCGCCCCAGAGGCTAATTTTCGCGGCAAGACGTCGATGGGGACGAACAGGCGGGCCACTCAGGCCACAGCGACCGGGGGACGGTGTGAGCCCCGGGCCGGAATCCGCTGAATATCACCCCGGAGTCGCTATCCGAACGAGCCGCTCAAAAACGCGCTCCGCTAGGCATAGCCGGCTGGTCCACGACACGGACGGCGGGCCAGGAGGCCCACGAGGTGGCTGCAGCCACGAAGCCGGGTGGTACCGCGATGAAATTTGTCGCCCCGGGCGCAGAGTATGCGTCCGGGGCGTTTTGGTTTATGCGGGGACGTTTGTCGTAGGAGCGGTTCTCGAACCGCGAGCGGATTGAGACCGATCGCGCCGAGGCGCGCTCCTGCAGAGAGCACAGGTGCACACGCAGATTGGAGTAAATGGTTTGAGTTTCAAGGAAGTATCCAGTCGATATGACGGGCCTGCCCTCGAGCAGGAGGTGCTGGCATTCTGGCGCGAGCACCAGACCTTCGAGCAGACGCTGACGATGACAGAGGGGCGTCCGCGATTCAGTTTCAATGAGGGCCCGCCTACCGCGAATGGCAAGCCCGGTATCCACCATGTGCTGGCGCGCACCTTCAAGGACATCTTCCCGCGCTACAAGACGATGCGCGGCTACTACGCGCCGCGCAAGGCGGGGTGGGATACCCATGGCCTGCCCGTCGAACACGAGGTGGAGAAGCTCCTCAAGAAAGAGGGCAGGATCGAAAGCTACGACAAGGACGAGATCGAGGAGAAGGTAGGCATCGGGGAATTCACGCGCCTCTGCCGTGAGTCGGTCATGACCTACATCGGCGACTGGGAGAAGATGACGGAGCGCATGGGCTTCTGGGTGCACCTCGACGAGGCCTACTACACGCTCGACAACAGCTACATCGAGTCGGTCTGGAATCTCCTCAGGATCATCTTCGACAAGGGACTGATGTACCGCGGCTACAAGGTCGTGCCCTACGACCCGCGCATCGGCGCGACGCTGTCGTCGCACGAACTGGCGCTGGGCTACAAGGAAACCGACGATCCCTCGATCACGGTCCGTTTCAAGGTGGTCGGAGAAGAGGAGACCTATATCCTCGTCTGGACGACGACGCCCTGGACGCTGCCATCCAACCTCGCGCTCGCGGTTGGCGAGGACATCGACTACAGCTACTGCGAATCGGGCGGCCAGACGCTGATCGTCGCGGAAGCGCTGCGCGAAGCGGTGTTTCGCGATATCGAGCACACGGTGACGAGGACGGTCAAAGGCGGCGAACTCGTCGGCTTGCGTTACGAGCAGCTGTTCGACTACCTCGAGGTCGATGCGCCGAATGCCTTCCAGGTCCTGCCGGCCGATTTCGTCAGCACGGAAGACGGCACCGGCATCGTGCACACGGCGCCGGCATACGGCGTGGACGACCTTGCCTTCGGGCAGCAGCACGGCCTGCCGGTCGTGCACGGCGTCGGGCTCGACGGCAATTTCATCGACGCAGTCGAACCGGTGGCCGGCATGTTCTTCAAGGATGCCGACAAGCCGCTGATCCGGATTCTGAAGGAGCGCGGCATGATGTTTCGCTCCGAGCGCTATACGCATAACTACCCGTTCGGCTGGCGCACCGGCGACCCGATCATCTACTACGCGAAGAATGCCTGGTATATACGCACGTCGGAGTTTCGCGAGCGCATGAGCGAGCTCAACCAGACCATCAAGTGGGTACCCGAACATATTCGCGACGGCCGCTTCGGCAACTGGCTGGAGAACAACGTGGACTGGGCGCTCTCGCGCGAGCGCTTCTGGGGCACGCCGCTGCCCATCTGGACGGACGGCGAGGGCAACTACGAGATCGTCGGCTCCGTCCAGGAACTCGAGCAGTTGTCGGGGCAGTCGCTCGAGCAGCTCGACCTGCACCGGCCCGCGGTGGACGACATCACGTTCGAGAAGGATGGCAAGACCTGGCACCGAGTGCCCGAGGTGATCGACTGCTGGTTCGATTCGGGCGCAATGTCCTACGCGCAATGGCATTACCCGTTCGAGAACCAGGAAATCTTCGAGCAGCATTTTCCGGCGGATTTCATCTGCGAAGCCATCGACCAGACGCGCGGCTGGTTTTACACGCTGCACGCGATCGCGACGCTGGTTTCCGACAGCGTGGCCTACAGGAACTGCATCTGCCTGAATCTCATCGTCGACAAAGACGGCAAGAAGATGTCGAAGTCCCTCGGCAATATCGTCAATCCCTATGACGTGTTCGACACCGTGGGGGCGGATGCGCTGCGCTGGTATTTCCTCGCGCGGTTGTCGCCGGACATGCCGAAGCGCATCTCGGTCGAAATCGTTGCCGATGTTGCGAGTTCCTTCATCAACACGTTCTGGAACACTTACGGTTTCTTCGTGCTCTACGCGCGGCTCGACGATGTAGACGTTTCGAAACACGTTCCCGTTGAGAAGCGGCCCGAGATCGACCGCTGGGCACTCGCGCTGGCGCACCGCACCGTCACGGTCGTGACGAATGCGCTGGACGACTACGATGCCAAGACGGCGGGCGAGGCGATCGAGTCCTTCATCGACCAGCTCAGTAACTGGTATGTACGCCGCAATCGACGCCGCTTCTGGAAGTCGACGGATCTGGCGGACAAGCACATGGCATACCTGACGCTATACGAGTGCCTCAAGGTGGCACATGAGCTGATGGCGCCGTTCGTGCCGTTTCTGGCCGAGCACGTCTACCAGAACCTGGTCAGGAGTATCGACAGCGAAGCACCCGACAGCGTGCACATGGTTCCCTGGCCCGAGGCCGACCCTGCCTGGCAGAACGATGAATTGCTGCGCGACATCGGTGTCGTGCAAAAAGTCGTCGGGCTCGCGCGCGCGGCGCGCGGCCAGTCCGGCGTTCGCACCAGGCAACCGCTTTCCCGCCTCCTTATCCGGGCGCCCAGCGACGATGCGGCAAGGGCGCTCGAGGATCACCAGGACCAGATTCTCGAGGAACTCAACGTGAAAGCCATCGAGTTCATCGCGCGCGACGCCGGCCTGGTCAGCTACCGGATCAAGCCCAATTTGCCGGTGCTCGGCAAACGCTACGGCAAGCTCATCCCGCTGATCAGGAAGGCGCTCGAGGAAGCGGACGGCGCGGCCATCGCCGGTGCCGTTGCGCGGGGCGACACATTCGAAATCGACGCGGGCGGAGAGAAGCTGGAGCTCGGCGGCGACGACGTGCTGATCGAAACCGAATCGGCCGAGGGCTATGCCTGCGGTGAAGACGGCGGCTACCTGACCGCACTGGACACGAGCCTCGACGAGGCGCTGATCGAGGAAGGCCTCGCCAGGGAGATCGTGCGGTCCATCCAGGACGCGCGCAAGCAGGCCGGGCTCGAGGTCTCGGATCGTATCGTGCTGGGCGTCGGTGGCTCAGGCGGGATCGAACGGGCGGTGGCGAAGCACCGCGATTACATTATGTCCGAAACGCTTGCGACAGGTTGGGAGACGGGGCAGCCACAGGCGCTGCATAGCGACCGTCGCGAGCTGGGCGACGAACACTGGACGCTGGAATTCAGGAAAGCCTGACGATTCCGGGCGGGGTCTCAGGAAACCGACTTGACCAGGAACGGCGGGACCTTCGCGACGTCATCATTTAGCGGCAGCGGGTCCTGCAGGTTCTGGGCCTCGCGAATCACGTCACCGTAGAGCGTAACGACGGCAACGGCGCACTCGCTGGCTTCGCTGACCGACATCTTGCGGACCGAGGCACAGACCGGGCCCTCGCCGTTGAGCGGCGCAACGCAGTGGAGGCGTGAACGCAATTCACGGAACGGTTCCCGCAGTTCCCGAGGCAGGTCGTCCTCGACGATATCGTCCAGGTGGTCCCGGTAGGCCTTCATAAGTCTTTGTTTTATATGGCCATCGCCGGCGAGTACCGACACCGCGGCATAAAAGCGGTCGACGTGGTAGGTCATTTCCACTCCAGCGTTCGTATTCTTGTTATGCCGCTCTTTTCACCTCTCAGCGGCTTTTTACGCTTCCTGAGCCGACCGCATCATGCGGTCACCGATCTCCGAAAAGATCGTCACGTTCCTCCCTGAACTTTCAGATACCTGCGCAGGTTTTTTATAACAGAGATCGCGAACTGCGCGCAAGTGTGCCCGAACGGCGACAACGACCGCAGCAAAGTGCTGCCGTCATTACCCGGAGCTAGTTTTCGCGGACCGGGTAATAGACGTCGGTGAGGAGTTCCGCCTCGGGTACCCGGGTCGGGTCGCTGACATAGGTCTCCCACGCGTCACCATTGCGGTCGAGCCCGAGGGCAGCGATATACGCGGCCATCTTGCGGTGCGTCGTGCTGAGCTGCCGGTAGGTTCCGACATGCCGGACGCGGATCGCCGGGCCCGAATAGGTGCTGCCAAGCCTGACCGCGGTGCCGTCGCGCGGAGTTGTGTCGGTGACGCCGCGTACAGGGATCGCTGCATCGAAGCGCAGCTGGCTGCCTGCGAAGCCCCGCACGATAGACAAGGGTGCACCGGCCTCTGCCAGGCCTTGCGCATCGATAAAGGACAGGATCTCGAAGTAGGCTTTGCCCATGGCATCAGAGATCGCCGCCGGCTCCGGCGCGGATGTCGTCGGCAGGTAAGCGATCTGCTGCGGCTCGACGACCAGGTGCTCAACCTCGAGGTCACCGAAGTCGGTACGCGGCAGTGATTCGGCGAGTTCGCTGAGCGCAGCGATACCGGTTTCGAATTCGCGCTTTACGACTCCCGCCAGCAGCAGTGCGAAGTAGCGGCCGACGAGGTTGAGGCCATGATCGTGAGCGAAGCCCCAGGTTACCCGGGTCTTGCCATCCTCGCGTCCGATGTCGAACCAGGTTCGGGCTTCGCCTGGCTCTCCCGGGTTGATCGTGGTGGCTACGTGCTCATGCGCGCGGCTTTCCACGATCGTCTGGGTACCGCTGCCGACGATGACGCCGTCCCATGTCACCGTTGCGCCGACACCGCGATTCGGGCCGGAGAAAATAACCCGCGCATTGGGATCGGTGGCGGTCCTGGGCGACCACAGGTCGACACGGCGAAAGTCGTTGACGAGGGCGAATACGGTCGCGGGGGGCGCGTCGACGAGCGCACTGACTTCGACGCGGCTGTGCCTCGGGAGCAACAAGCCGACGACGATGAGCAGGGCGACGATCGCGCCGATAACATAGAGAAATTTTTGCACGCGGTACTCTGGCACAATGAGCACATGAATGCATCACAGACCAGGCAGCTGCCGATCGGCGTTTTCGATTCCGGCGTCGGGGGGCTTACCGTGCTCCGGGCACTTCGCCAGGCCTTGCCGCATGAAGACCTCATTTACCTCGGCGACACCGCGCGGCTGCCTTACGGAACCAAGAGCGAGTCCTCGATCAGTCGTTATGCCGGGCAGGCGACCGCGCTGCTGCAGGAGCGTGGGATAAAGCTGCTCGTCGTTGCCTGTAACACGGCATCGGCGGTTGCACTGGAAGCGCTGAAGCAACAGATGCAGCCGGTGCCCGTAATCGGTGTCGTCGAGCCGGGCGCGACCGCTGCGGTCACGGCGAAACCGGGCGGTCGACACCTCGTGCTGGCAACAGAAGCCACGGTTCAGTATGGCGCCTACCGGCAGGCGATAGCACGACGTGACGAGCAGGCGGAGGTGCGCGAACTCGCCTGCGAGTTGATGGTGTCGCTTGCGGAAGAGGGCTGGACGGACGGCAGCATCGCGGAAGCCATTGTCCGCCGTTACCTGGAGCCTCTCGCGGAGCTGTCTTTCGAGCCTGACACCATCATCCTAGGGTGCACGCACTTTCCGCTGCTCAGGCCGGCAATCCGGCGCGTAGTAGGTGATGAAACCGCGATCGTCGACTCGGCGAGCACGACGGCTAGCGTTGCTGCGGCCATGCTTGCCGACGACGGCCTGCTGAACGAACAGGAGCGTCCGGGGAAGCTGCTGCTGATGGCGACCGATGGCGCGGGCCGTTTCGCTCGCGTCGGCGGCCGGTTCATCGGGGAGGACCTGGCAGCGTCCGACATCGAAATCGTAGATCTCTAGGGGCTCCCCGGGGCGCTATCGCGACGCGACCTGTGCAATAATCGCCGACCCGTTTCCTGAGAGGATTCACCGTGACCGTAACGATGCTCGCGCGCACGGCGCGCAACCTCGTCCCGGCAATATTGCTTGCAGCCTGTGGCGCAGAGACGCCCGAAGAGCCGCTGGTATCCGCGGACGAGGCAGCAGAACCGCGCCCGGAGATTTACGCGGAGTTCGAACTGACGGCCGACCTCGGTCATCTCAGCGATAGCCAACGACGGATGATTGCCGTATTGATCGAGGCATCGGAGATCATGGACGAACTGTTCTGGCGGCAGGCCTGGAGTGACGATTACCAGGGCCGGCTTGCGGCCATTGACGACGACAGGGCACGGCGTTTTGCAGCACTGAACTACGGTCCGTGGGACCGCCTGGCCGACGATGCGCCGTTCATAAAAGGCGTTGGCCCCAAGCCGCTCGGCGCAAACTTCTATCCGCCCGACATGAGCAAGGAGGAGTTCGAGGCCGCCTACCTGCCGGGCAAGAAAGGCCTCTATTCGCTTGTGCGTCGCGACAATGCGGGCAAGCTGGTGCTGGTCCCTTATCACGTGGCCTACAAGGACGAGCTGCAGCAGGCTGCCGAGTTGTTGCGCGAGGCCGCGGATCTCGCCGAGGATCCGGCGTTTGCGACCTACCTCAAGCTGCGGGCAGCGGCGCTGATCAGCGACGACTTCCAGACGAGCGACCTGGTCTGGATGGACGTCAAGTCGAACGAGATCGATGTCGTCATCGGGCCCATCGAGTCTTACGAAGATCGCCTGTTCGGCTACCGCACTGCTTACGAATCCTACGTCCTCATCAAGGACATGAAGTGGAGTGAGCAACTCAGTCGTTTCGCACTGTTCCTGCCCGAACTCCAGGAAGGACTGCCGGTTCCGGACGAGTACAAGTGGGAGACGCCCGGGACCGATTCCGACCTGAATGCTTATGATGTCGTCTACTATGCCGGCCACAGCAATGCCGGTTCCAAGACGATCGCGATAAACCTGCCGAATGATGAGGAAGTACAGCTCGAGAAGGGCACCCGACGCCTGCAGCTGAAAAACGCGATGCAGGCCAAGTTCGAGAAGATTCTGCTGCCGATTGCGGACACGCTGCTCGACGAGTCACAGAGGAGGCACGTCACATTCGATGCTTTCTTCGGCAACACCATGTTTCACGAGGTCGCCCACGGTCTGGGCATCAAGAACACGATCAATGGCAAGGGCACGGTGCGAGAAGCCCTGCTTGACGTCGCGTCGAGCATGGAAGAGGGCAAGGCGGATGTCCTGGGTCTGTACATGGTCACGGAACTCCACAAGGCGGGCGAACTCGGTGACGTCGATATCATGGATCATTACGTAACCTTCATGGCCAGCATCTTCCGTTCGATCCGGTTCGGCGCGGCCAGCGCACATGGCAAGGCAAACATGGTGCGCTTCAACTTCTTCAAGGAGCAGGGCGCATTCGTGCGGGACCCGGAGACAGGCACCTACCGGGTCGATGCCGATCGTATGACCGAAGCCATGACCGAGCTGTCGCGAGTGCTGCTGACGCTGCAGGGCGATGGCGACTACGAGGGCGCGAGCGAACTGACGGCAAGCAAGGGCGTCATCGGCGAGCAGTTGCAGGCGGACCTGGATCGCCTCACCCGGGCCGGCATACCGGTCGACATCACGTTCAGGCAAGGCCTTGCGCAGCTGGGGCTGGACTAGGGAAAGCGGGCAAAGGAGATTTCCATGAGATCTGTGTTTCTGTATGCCGCATTGCTGGCAATCGCGGCCTGCGGCGGCGAACAGCAAAGCGCCGCTATACCCGAGCAGGGGCGACTGCCCTGGGCGGAGTTCGTAGCGACAACGATAGACGAGTACTACCGACGTAATCCCGAGCGGGCAGTCAATGCGGGTCTGCACCAGTTTGATGGCCAGGCGAGCGACTGGAGCCTGGATGCCATGCGGGAGTATTCGGCCTGGCTTGCAGCGACGATCGACGCCGCGCAAGGTTACGAAGAGTTGCAGGGTATCGAGGCGTTCGAGCGGGATTACCTCGTGAGCGCATTGGGCGGCCAGGCCTTCTGGATCGACGAGACCGACATCCTGACGAAGAACCCGACCGCGTATGTGTATCGAATAGGCCTGGGCGTCTACGTCGACCGCGAGTATGCGCCTTTGGAACAACGGTTGAGGGCATACACGGAATATGTCGGCAGCCTGCCGCAGAGGTTGCAGCAGATGCGTGACAACCTCGAGTCGCCGCTGCCCGCGCCGTATGTGGAGATGGGACAGCGCATCCTCGGTGGCCTTGCCGGCTACCTGGCGAACACGGTGCCGGAGCAGTTCGCCGCGGTCGACGACGAAGACCTGCAGCGGCAGTTCGCTGCGGCCAACACTGCAGCCGCAGAGGCCGTGCAGGCGACCGCGGACTGGCTCGGTGAACTCAGGGCGACTGCAACACAGGATTTTGCGCTTGGAGAAGACCTGTTCCTGCGCATGCTCCGCGAGACGCAAGGGCTGGACATCACGCTGGAAGAACTGAAGGCTGCCGGGCAGGCTGACCTCGATCGCAACCTGGACGCGCTGCATGAGGCATGCGCGGAGTTTGCGCCCGGCGCGAGCACCGAGGATTGTGTGCGCAAGGTGTCGGAGAGGAAACCGCCCGAAGGTGCAGTGGGCGGGGCAACACGCCAGCTACCCGGACTGAAAAGATTCATCATCGATAACGGTATCGTCTCGATCCCGGGTACCGAGGAGGCGCTCGTCGACGAGGCGCCGCCGCATCGCCGTTTCAATTTCGCCTATATCGAAATCCCGGGCCCGTTCGAGAAAGGCCTGCCGTCGGTGTACTACATTGCGCCCCCGGACCCGTCATGGAGCGAGGAGGATCAACTCGCATACGTGGCCGGGGAAACGGATCTGCTCGCCACTTCCATCCACGAGGTCTGGCCGGGGCACTTCCTGCAGTACCTGCACTCGAACCGTACCGAGAACAGGATCGGCAGGCACTTCAGCACCTATTCGTTCGGCGAGGGATGGGGACACTACACCGAGCAGATGATGCTGGATGCCGGATACGGCGATGGCGACCCGGAGATCAAGATCGGCCAGTTGTTGAATGCATTGTTGCGCAACGTGCGCTACATGTCGGCCATCGGCCTGCATACCGGCGGCATGACGGTCGAGCAGAGCCAGGCGATGTTCGAGGAGAAGGCATTCCAGGACTTCGGAAATGCCTCGCAACAGGCCTATCGGGGAACCTACGATCCCGGCTACCTCAATTACACGCTGGGCAAGCTCATGATCAACAAGCTGCGCGATGACTGGACCGCCGGCCGCGGGGGTCGGGAGGCCTGGGGCGCATTCCACGACCAGTTCCTCAGCTACGGTTCTCCGCCGATCCCGCTGCTGCGTGAACAAATGCTCGGTGAGGATTACGACGGGGATACCGCCTTACTGCCTCATTGACGCGGCAGCGAGACCTTTTCCACGTAGGGCAGGTCGTGGCCGAACAGGCGCGTCAGGTATAGACGCTCGCGCGTTTCGCAGACGCCGGTCATTGCCGGGTACCTGGCCGCCGAATCCTGCAGGCTCAGCAGCACGTCGCCGTTGCCGTTTATCGCGATGACGTGGGACGAGGGAACCGCCCTGGGCCTGAGGATAGCGGGCAGGCGCTGCACGACCTTGCGCAGGAACGGCTTGTCCGACAGGGCATCGAGTTTCGCGTCGCGCGGTGCCACCAACCCGACCCAGAAGCGTCCTTCTTCGCCAGCGTTTACGTTGTCGGGAAAGCCGGGAAGATTGTCGAGAATCACTTCGGTCGTGCCGGCATCCGGTCCCTGCAGCCAGTGGCGCAGGATCCGGTAGCTGCCGGTTTCCGCGATCAGCAGGAAGCTGTCGTCCGCGCTGATCGCGACCCCATTGGCAAAATTGAGCCCGTCGACGAGGATGCGCGCGTCACCGCTCTGGGGATCGAATGCGATGACACGCCCATGAGCTCCATGCTCGAGGATATCCAGCAGGCTGGCCTCGTATGTGCCTTTCCACGCGAGCGCGCCGAACTTCGTGGAAGCATCCGAGAAATAGATGACACCGTCACCGGAGACGGCGAGGTCATCCGCGTACGCCAGGGGTTTGCCGTCCATTGCCGTTAGCAGCTCGGCGACCTCGCCGAGCGGGGAGATTCGCTGAATACCGGTATACGCATTGGCGACGAGCAATGAACCATCCGCTGCCGCCTCGATACCCAGCGGGCGGCCGCCGAGGCTGGCGAACTCCGAGACCTCGGCGGTGTCCGGGTCTATACGCAGGATCGATCCCGAGACCGTTGTCGCATACAGTGCGCCGTCGGGCCCCACGGCGACGTCCTCCGGACCTTCGTGCAGGCCGAGGCTGATTGCCCGCGCACCTGCCAGCGCCTCGTTCGCCGCAAATGCGCCGCGAAGGCCACGATCCTCGGGTGCCTGCCAGGCAACGGGATCCACCGGTACCGGCCAGGCTGCGAGATAGATGCCGAGCAGAACCACGCTGCCAATCAGTAAGGACCTTAGATGCCCCACGTCAGCTCCCGCTTTCGCTGGCGGGTGCGATCAGCGCTGGTTATCGATCATGCCGAGGAATTCGGCACGCGTGCGCGCATCCTTGCGGAAAGTGCCGAGCATCTGGCTGGTGACCATCGATACATCCGACTTGTGCACGCCGCGCGTGGTCATGCACTGATGCGTCGCTTCGATGACGACGCCGACGCCCTTCGGATTGAGGACGTTCCAGATGCAGTTGGCGATCTGTGCCGTCATTTTCTCCTGGACCTGGAAGCGGCGTGCGAATGCTTCCACGACGCGTGCGAGCTTGCTGATACCGACCACCTTGTTGTTCGGCAGGTAGCCGACATGCGCGCGACCGATAATCGGCGCCATGTGGTGTTCGCAGTGGGACTCGAAACCGATGTCACGAAGCACGATCATCTCGTCGTAGCCCTCGACCTCCTCGAAGGTGCGCTTCATGAACTTGATGGGGTCTTCCTTGTAGCCGCTGAACCAGTCTTCGTAAGCCGAGACGACCCGTTTCGGCGTATCGAGCAGGCCCTCCCTGCGCGGATCTTCGCCAGCCCACAGGAGCAGCGTCCTGATGGCTTCTTCAGCCTGTTTGCGGCTTGGCTTACGCGGTTTCCGGTCTTTTTTCGGGGTTGCTGCCACGGCAGGGTCCTCATCGAGTGAGGGGCCGATACTACCGGGAATGCCGGGAGCGATACAGTGTCGGACTGGTCCTTGGCGGTCAGGCGCTCTGTCGGTCCGGTTCGAGGCCCGTCGGACATGTGACACCGGTGCCGCCAATGCCGCAATAGCCACCCGGGTTTTTTGCCAGGTATTGCTGGTGATAGTCCTCGGCGTAGTAGAACGTATCCAGCGGCACTACTTCGGTCGTAATCCTGCCGTAGCCTGATTTGTCGAGTTCGCCCTGGTATGCCCTTTGCGATTTCCGCGCGGCGTCCTGCTGTGCGTCGCTGAGCGTATAGATGGCCGACCGGTACTGGGTGCCTCTGTCGTTGCCCTGGCGCATCCCCTGGGTTGGATCATGTGCCTCCCAGAAGATTGCCAGCAGCCTTTCGTAGCTGACGACAGCGGGGTCGAACACAACGAGCACCACCTCGGTATGGCCTGTAAGCCCGCTGCATACTTCCTCGTAGGTCGGATTCGGCGTAATGCCGCCGGCGTATCCCGCGGCCGTGCTGAAAACACCAGTTGTTTCCCAAAAGCGGCGCTCCGCGCCCCAGAAACAACCGAGGCCGAAGACCGCCCGTTGCAGCTCCGGTGCGAATGGCTCCCTGAGCGGATTGCCGTTCACGAAGTGCGCCGCCGGAACCGGCATGGCGGTGTCACGGCCCGGCAGGGCCTGGTCGCGGGTGGGGAGCGTCGTCTTCTTGTCTTTACCGAACATAGCTTATCGCCTGGTAGCGTGCGCCGTGACGCGGTCGCATGACCACACCATCCGCGCTCTGGAAACGAACGGGAATCGACTGGGTGTTGCCCCACTCGGTGGCGCGGTAGACCGCGAAGTGAAGGTGCGGCATGGTCGTGTGGCCGGTATTTCCGGACAGGCCGATTTTCTGGCCGCGGCTAACGCTGTCACCGACCGCAACGAGCGCACCGTCTTTCTGCAAATGGTAGTACTCGCCCGTCGTGCCGTCGTCATGGAGTATGACGATATAATTTGCGTAACGACCGCAGCCGTCTTCCCAGCAGCCGATCGAGTGAGACTCCTCGACGCGCGCGACGATGCCCCCACGGGCCGCATGGACCGGCGTGCCTTCCGGCATGTCGAAGTCCACGGCAAAGGCCTCGAGGCCTGTGTGGCTGAATTTCGAGCCGTATCCCTGCAGTACCCGGTATGATCTGCCATCGGCATAGGGCAACGCATACAAGTGGTCGTCGTCGTGCACTGCGTCCATGTCACCCACAGTCCATTCGAAGAAATAGCGATAGCGGCCTTCGAATCGTTCGTCAGCGCGGTTGAGCATCATCACGCTGGCCGACTCCTGCGGAGCCAGCGTGCGTGTTACCGTTTTCGGACCGGCGACGTCGTAGTCGTGCGTGCGCACACGGAGCGTGTAGGTGACGGGATAGTCCCGGAGGTTCTTGGCGCGCAGCTCCACGTTGCCGCCCTGGTCGACCGCGTCCACGCAAATCCAGTCGTCACGGCAATCGGCGAACGCGGTCGAGCCAACGATTGCCGCGATCGTCGCAGCTGTCAGCCTGATCGTATTCATTGATGCCATTCGCTGCCCCTATCAGCTCGCCGGCGTCGTGCCGGTCAGGATTCTGCGTTGCTCGATGGTTCCTCGCGTCGTTCCTCGAGGTCCGACAACTTGTAATAGAACAGGTGTGTAAAGACTTCACCGGTGGTCTTTACGGGTTCGGCTTCTTCGAAACGCGGCCGATACAGGCGCCCTCGCACCTCGCGGTGAACGAGCTTCTCCATATCCGTAAACTCCGCCGGCACAACCTCGACAGGCTCCATCTCGATGACCCGGCCGCGGTTGGTCACCGAGAAACTGACGGTCACCGATCCCTGCAGGAATTCTTCGGACGGCGTGCCGAGTGGAGTCGGTCCGGCGTCGCTCGCATATTCGGGAATAGGCCGGTCGTTCAGCGGCACCGCGTTGCTGAAGATCTCGTCGCGATAGATGAGCCGGGTCTCATCGGCGGACAGTGACTCCCAGATTTCCGCGTACAGTCTCCTCGCCCGCGTGAGATTTCCCTGCATCATGTAGTAATCGGCCAGCGAAAGCTTGGAATTGGTCGCTGTGGACCAGTCGGACCTGGGGTTGGACTCCGCGATTCGCAACGCGCGCTTCAGATAGATCTCTCCGTTTGCCGACATGTACTGCATATTCTGCTCGCCGTGAAGATCGGTGTAGAAGTAGGATTCGCCGAGCTT
>Ga0209536_100005306_pt1 | contig 20073 bp, 16 predicted proteins | sample DeeMarSeWOR28_12_FD_187461 | JGI IMG/M metagenome (GOLD analysis project Ga0209536, IMG submission 187461) | Marine sediment microbial communities from White Oak River estuary, North Carolina - WOR-2-8_12 (SPAdes) (version 2) | ecosystem: Environmental > Aquatic > Marine > Intertidal zone >...
CGAAAGCCAAAAAGGGGCTGCCGAGGCGCTGGAGCGCGTGACCGCGCCGAGCCCCGAGGCAACCAAGGCGGCCGATGCGGCTCCGCCCGCCTCCGAGGGCGGTGAGCCCGAGCCCAGCAGCGAAGCCGACGCGACGACAGAGGCCAAGCAGTCATGACGGGCGATCAGATCGAGGTTGACACCCCCGAGCCATCGACGATTCCCGAAGACGATCAAGAGATGACGTTCTTCGAGCACCTCGCCGAGCTGCGCATGCGCCTGCTGCGCTCGATTTTCGGGTTGATTCCGGCGATTGCGGTCGCTTGGGTCTTCAAGAAGGAGATCAAGGACTTCTTGGTTGCGCCGCTCAAGCCCGCCTGGGAGAAGCTCAATCTGCCCGGTGAGGCGGTATTGCGCTTCGCCGGTCCGGCGGACGCCTTCATGATGTACATGAAGAACTCCGTCATCGCAGGCGTGATCCTCGCCTCGCCATGGATCTTCTGGCAGCTCTGGATGTTCATCGCCCCCGGGCTCTACAAGAAGGAAAAAGCGCTCGCGATTCCGTTCATCATCGCGTCGACCATATGCTTCGCCGGCGGTGCGATCTTCGGCTACAAGCTGGTCTTTCCGGAGGCGTTCACCGTGTTGCTCGGCTTCAGCGACGAAACGCTGGTGGCGACGCTGTTCGTCAAAGACTACATGCCCTTCTTCCGGAGTATGTTGATCGCCTTCGGGGTCGTTTTCGAGGTGCCGGTCATCGTCGCATTTCTGGCCGGAACCGGGATCGTCACCTGGCGCCAGCTGATCAAGTTCTCACGCTGGTGGATCGTCTGCGCCTCCTTCCTGGCCATGATTCTCACGCCACAAGACGTGTACAGCATGATCATGATGCTGGTGCCGCTGGTGGTGCTCTATTACGTCGGCGTGGGAGCGGCCTATTTGATCAGCGTCTTTCAGAAGAAGAAAGAGGCCTAGACCGAGTACACCCTGAGCTGATCCGCCCTCGAATCATTTCAAGGTACACTCGGTCTACGCTAGCCGCGCCCCGGAACCGGGTAGGGCGGATACTTGGGGACGTCGTCCGGAATGAGCCACTGATCGCCCCATATGCTCGCTCCGCCATCGATGTAGAAGGTCTGGCCCGTCACGAAGTCCGCGTATCGCGAGGCCAAATACGTGATCAGATGGGAAACCTCCTCGGCCGTGCCGAGGCGGTGCAGAGGGTTGGCCTTTTCTGCGGTGTCGAGAAGCTCTGGGGGGTACTGCTTGGTGCCACTGGTGACGATGACGCCAGGCGCCACGGCATTTGCGCGTATACCATGCACCGCCCATTCGACCGCGAGGGTCTTGGTCATGTTGTCGACGCCGGCTCGCGCCGCTCCCGTGTGCACCATGCCGGGGAAACCGCGGATGATCTGCGCGATGACGTTGACGATCCGGCCGCGCTTCTGCGGAATCATCGCCTTGTTTGCGACCGCATGCGTCATGGTCCAGGTGCCGATCAAATTGTTGCGAACGACGGCCGCGAATCCTTTGGGTGAAAGGGACTCTGCCGTCGTGGGGAACTGCCCGCCGGCGTTGTTGATCAGCACGTCGATTCGTCCGAATCGATCGAGCACCGAATCCACGTAGTCCGAGATGGCGTCCGCCTCCCGAATGTCGCAGGGAGCTCCGAAAGCCTCGATGCCTTTCGACTCGAGGGCGGCGACCGCTTGGCGCAACGGCTCCGGACGGCGTCCGCAAATCGCCACCTTCGCGCCGAGGCCACCCATCTCCGTCGCGGCCGCCAAGCCAATTCCCGTGCCACCGCCGGTGATCAGAGCCACTTCGTTCGAGAACAACCCATCGGCATACAGTTGATGCATGCGCCCGCTCATACCACGGGATGCGCAATCGGACGATCGGGGTCAGCCCGTGGCGACGCTTCCTCTCGCTCCGATGTGGAGCGCGACGAGCTCGCGCAGGTCCTCTGCGAAAAACGGCTTGGCCAGCGTGGCTTCCGCACCGAGGCGGCGCGCGATGTCGCTCCGCGCGGTGCTGGCGCTCAGCACGATCACCGGTACCTGGGCATGTCGCCATCGACGACGAAACTCCCGGAGGAACATCTCACCGTCTTCGATCGGAAGCATCAGATCCACGATCATCAAGTCGGGCAGCTTGACCTTGCACTGCGCTAGCGCCGAGCGAACGTCTCCGACGGGCACGGCCACATGGCCCTGCTGCTCGAGAAGAACCTGAAGCATGTGTCGAACGGACGGGTCGTCATCGAGGACGAGGATCGTCTTTTTCGATGTCACCTCTTGCATCGTAACAGGATGTCCTCCCATGGCGAATATGCGCGGGCTACCTACATGAGAGCTGCTAAGCTCACCTCGGATGACGCCAACGGTGGGCATCGAGAGACGTCTCGGGGTCGTGCTGATTTGTCTCGTGGCCGCCTGTGCAGCCCGAAGCGCGGTCCCGCAGGCAAGCGGGACGATCGATCCGCGCGATCTGTATCCGCTCGTCGAAGGCAATGCATGGTCGTACGACGTCGATGCCGGAGACGGGTCGACGACGCTCGCCATCACACGCGTCGATTCGGTCGATGGGCGCATCGCCGAGGTCCGCACCGGCCGGGCCGTCATCCGGTATGAGGTGCTGTCCGAGGGCATTCGAATCCCCGCCGAGGACGTCTGGCTCATCCGCGTTCCGCTACGCGAGGGAGAGACGTGGCGAGCGAGGGGAGGGCGCACGGCCCGCCTGGTGTCCACGCGCGCGCATGCGAGAACGAGCGCGGGCGATTTCGACAATTGCGTCGAGGTGTTGGAAACCGGAGGCGAGCTCGAGCTCGAGGTGCAAACCGTGTACTGCCCGGGCGTTGGTCCGGTGTCCGTTCAATCGACGATGCGGTCGACGGTCAGCGATCGATTCGTCACCGTGTCTGCGCGCCTTCGTGGCTACGAGATCACTCGTTTGCCGCGTCCTCGGCCTAGACCGAGTACACCCTGAGCTGATCCGCCCTCAAGGTGCACTCGGTCTAGGTGGCACTGCGACTTCGACGAAATGCGTCCGAAGCTCGACCACCAGCGTGAGCGAGCCATTCGCGGAGAACACCTGGCGCCAGCTACGGCCCTGCCCGTCTTTGACCTCGAGGGCATGGCGGGTCCCGGGCGAAACCCCGAACACCGTGTTGTCGATTCGACGGCCGTCCAACGACACCTCGGCATCTGCGGGAACACCGAGAAGCTCGACGGTGGCAAGCGGCTCATCGAGCCTCGACGCCTCGCTTTGCGCAGGCTGCGGGTGCTGCTCGAGCAGCGCCCAAGCGATGGCCACCAGCACGGCCAGCACGGACAGAGCCATCATCCAGCGGCTATCGAGGACGCGTCCGACGTTGTTCAAGGGTCTTGCCTCACGGTTTCCTGGTTCATGCCCGCGCGATCGCGTTGCCATTGTAGGATCCTCCGCCATGTTTCGTCACCTTCCGGGGTCCAAGGGCCATGACGACGGCGATTCTCGAAGCACGGGGGCTCACGAAAAAGTATGGGGATCGGGTGGTCGTCGATCATCTGGACCTTTCGTGTCGCCGAGGCACGGTTCTCGGCCTCCTCGGGTCGAACGGCGCTGGGAAGACGACGACCCTGCGCATGTTGTACGGCTTCGTTCCGCCCGACGAGGGAGCCATTTTTTACGCGGGCAAGCGTTTTTCGGACCATCGCAGCGAAGCCAAGCGATCGATCGGCGTTTGCACGCAAGACGATTCACTCGACTACGACTTCACGGTGGCACAGAACCTCTTCATCTACGCGAGCTATTTTCGGCCTCGGGTAGAGAGCTTGGAACGCCGTGTCGCCGATCTTCTCGACCGGTTCGAGCTCACTCCCTATGCGGACGCCTCTCCGTACGTCTTGTCGGGCGGCTTCGTTCGCCGACTGCTGATCGCTCGTTCCATCGTTCACCAGCCGAGCGTCTTGTTTCTCGATGAGCCGACGACGGGACTCGATCCGAGCGCCCGGCTCGACGTTTGGGAGCTGATCGACGGTATGCGTGCCGAAGGCTTGGCCATCGTCTTGACCACACACTACATGGACGAAGCAGAACGCTTGAGCGACGAGCTGCTGGTCATCCATCAGGGCCGCGGGGTCGTTCGTGGCGAGCCGCATCGGGTGATCGACACCGCGCTCGGGGACCACGTCGTGATCGTTCCCCGTGGCGAGCCTGCCCGCCAAGAGATCGAGGCCTGGCTTCGCAGCAAGGGCGCGCAGCCGGTCGCTACGGTGCTCGGCGAGTTGCGCGTCCCGGTTAGCAAGGAGATTCTTATCGAGCTCACCGCCCGATTCAAAGACGCCACCTGGCAAGTCAGGCCGCCCAACTTGGACGACCTCTTCATCGCGTTGGCCCGCCAGAACGGGAGGTTCGCGTGACCGCTTGGACGACGCTGATGGCAGTCTTCGACTGGCGATCCTGGGCCGTGCTTCGAAGGCATGCGCTGGTTTTCCTGCGGAATTGGCGGACCGCCGTAATTCCGCCGGCGATGGAGCCGGTCATCTTCTTGGTGGCGTTCGGCATCGGCTTCAGCGGTTACGTCGAGGATTTGAGCTACCGGGGCACCCACGTCGACTATGCGACGTACGTGTCCGCCGGGCTCATCGCCTACACGGGATTCGGGACGCCGTACTATGAAGCCCTCTACTCGGCGTACGTCAGAATGTTCTACCAGAAGACCTGGGATGGCATCTTGGCGACGCAGGTGGAGTTGCCCAGCGTGGTCTGGGGCGAGATCCTGTGGGCCGCCCTGCGCGGCATGGTGAACATCTCCATCGTTTCGGTGGTGATATTGCTGTTCGACTTCCTCGGCGTCGTCGAGGTGCAGGCAGGCTGGCTGGTCTTCATGCCCTTCTTCGGATTCCTCGCGGGCGCAGCAGTGGCATCCTTCGCGTTGATCTTCACGGCGATCGTTCCGGCCATCGATCACATGAACTACCCGGTGTTCTTGATCGGTTGGCCCGTGAGCCTGGTGAGCAACACTTTTTTCCCGATCGAGCCCCAAAACGAAGCGCTCTGGGCACTCATGCAGATCAACCCCGTGTACCAGCTCGCGGAGTGCGCACGGGGTCTGTTGGTGCTCGGAAACCCGGGCACTCATCTCGCGGGGCTCTGCGCATCGAGCGTTCTTTTTCTCGTTCCCTGCACCCTGCTGGCCGTTCGGCTCACCCGCCGAAGAGTCCTCGGGAGCTGAGCCGTTGAGAGCCGTAATTTCCATTTTTAGATCAATGGGTTAGAGCCCACATCAGTCCTTGCATTGCCCCCCGGTCAAGGCTAGAAAAGCTGCATATGGCCGACCCGCAAGGCGCGGAACCGAGCCCGCCCAGGCGAGGCTACGATCAAGACGCAATCCAGGTGCTCGAGGGGCTCGAGGCCGTGCGCAAGCGGCCGGGCATGTACATCGGCGATCCGCACGATGGCACGGGTCTGCATCACCTGGTTTGGGAAGTCGTCGACAACGCAGTGGACGAGCATCTCGCTGGTCATTGCGACACCGTGGAGGTGATCATCCACTCGGCGGGCTCGGTCTCGGTGATCGACAACGGCCGGGGCATTCCAGTCGGAATACATCAAAAGGGCGTCAGCGCTGCCGAAGTCGTGATGACGCAGCTGCACGCGGGGGGCAAGTTCGACAGCGAGAGCTACTCCGTCTCGGCGGGTCTTCACGGCGTCGGCGTGAGCGCGGTCAACGCGGTGAGCGAGTGGCTCAAGATGGAGATTCGCCGCGAGGGCAAGCTCTGGTTTCAAGAGTACGAGCGAGGCGTTCCCAAGGCTCCGCTTCAGGCGATTGGAACCAGCAAGAAGACCGGCACCAAGATCACTTTCAAGCCCGATCCGAAGATCTTCACCATGACGGACTTCAGCTTCGAAGTCCTGAACAACCGACTCCGTGAGATCTCCTTTCTCAATGCGGGCCTCGAGGTTTCGCTCGAGGACGAGCGCGGCGACGGAAAGAAGGTCACTCACAAGTTCGAAGGCGGCATTCGTGAATTCGTGGAGTCGCTCAACAAGAAGAAGACCCCCCTTCACGAGGAAGTCATTTTTCTGCATTCCGTCAAAGACGGTGTCGACGTGGAGATCGCCATGCAGTGGAGCGACTCGTTCAACGAGTCGATCTTCGCGTACACCAACAACGTGTTCAATCGCGATGGAGGGACGCATCTCACGGGCTTGCGCACCGCGCTCACGCGCGTGATCAACCAGTACGGCTCGCGCGAGAAGCTGCTCAAGGACTTGAAGAACCCGCTGAGCGGCGAGGACGTTCGCGAGGGACTTACGGCGATCATCTCGGTGAAGCATCCCGATCCGGCATTTTCATCGCAGACCAAAGACAAGCTCGTTTCGAGCGAGGTCAAGGGCATCGTCGAGAGCATCGTCAACGAGAAGCTCAGCCAGTATCTCGAGGAAGATCCGAAATCCGGCAAACGAATCGTCGAGAAGGCGGTCATCGCGGCGCGCGCTCGGGAAGCCGCCCGCAGGGCGCGCGAGATGGTGCAACGCAAGGGCGTCCTCGACGCCAGCACGCTTCCCGGCAAGCTCGCGGATTGTCAGACCAAGGATCCGACCGAGAGCGAGCTCTACATCGTCGAGGGCGACTCGGCGGGAGGAAGCGCGAAGCAGGGACGCGATCGCCGCTTTCAAGCCATCCTTCCTCTACGCGGGAAGATTCTAAACGTGGAGCGCGCGCGCTTCGAAAAGATGCTTTCGAGCGCCGAGATTGGAACTCTCATCACTGCGCTCGGCTGCGGCGTCGAAGGGGGAGAGAACTTCGACATCGAGAAGCTGCGCTACCACCACGTCATCATCATGACGGACGCGGACGTCGACGGCTCGCACATTCGCACGTTGTTGCTGACCTTCTTCTACCGGCAGATGCCCCAGCTCATCGAGAAGGGCTACCTCTTCATCGCTCAGCCCCCACTCTACAAGGTGAAGAAGGGAAAGAAGACACGCTATCTGCAGAACGACGAGGCATTGAGCCGTTATCTCATCGAGATCGGGACCGACAATCTGCAACTGGGCATGAAAGAAGGCAGCGCCAAGCTGAGCGGCGAGCCCTTGCGCAACCTGATCCGGGAGATCGCACGGTTCCGTCATCTTCTGGAAAACATCGGCCACAGGGCAGACCCCCTCGTCGTCGAGGGGATCATCAAAGCCACGAACCTCCGGGTGGAGGATTTGGCGGACCGGGAAAAGGTCGAAGCAGCAATCGAGACGCTCGCCCAGTACGTCCGCGACAAGCGTCAGGGCGAGCTGGAAGCGACAATCGAGCAAGACGAGGAGCACGATCGGTACCGCGTCGTCATCGAGACGAAGGATGGCGGGACACGACGCAACACGACCATCGACTTCGATTTTCTGTCGGCGGGCAATCTTTCGGAGCTCCGTCAGATCTTTCGAGGCATTCGGGCGCTAGGAGAGCCTCCCTTCGTGATCACCACGCTCGACAAGGATCAGCGGCCGACCGGCGAGCCCGAGGAAATTCCCGACATGGAATCGCTGTGGTCGGAGATCGTTGGACGTGCGCGAAAGGGTCTTGGCATCCAGCGCTACAAGGGTCTCGGAGAGATGAATCCCGACGAGCTCTGGGAAACCACCATGGATCCCGAAACCCGCACCCTGCTGCAGGTGCGAATCGAAGATGCGCTCGAAGCCGAAGAGCTCTTCAGCGTGTTGATGGGGGATCAGGTCGAGCCGCGCCGCGCGTTCATCGAAAGCAACGCCCTGAACGTGACGAACCTCGATATCTAGAAGGCTAGCTAGCGCGGCGCGACCGACGGAGGAGCGAGCGTATCGCCGCTTCGACGCGAGGCGTCTCTGCTTCCACCTGCTCGAGCAGCGTCTTGGCCGCATCCGTGTCGCTGGAACGCTCTATCGCGCCGAGGAGATCCCCAACCCGGGTGGCGCCGATTTGCTTGCTTGCTCCCTTGATGGAGTGCGCGGTGGAGCGAACGGTTTTCATGTCCCCGTCGCTCAGCGCCTTGCCGAGGTTGGTCACCGATTCTCGGAGCTGCTCGACATAGCTCCCCATCACCTCTCGAATGAAATCGTCGTCCTCGCCGTCCAGGGATACGAAGCGGCGTACGACCTCGAGATCGAGGGCTGCGGGCGGAGGGAGCGTCGAAATGGGGCGCCTCAAAGCGCCGCCCTCGACGGGAACCCATCGCGCTAGGGCATTGGCGAGCGCCGAGAGCCGCACCGGCTTGGCTATCGTGTCATTCATCCCTGCGTCGAGGCAGCGGTTACGGTCGCTCTCGGTCACGCTTGCCGTCAGCGCGATCACCGGAAGCGAATCTCGGTCCCGCAACGCCCGAATTCGCCGGGTCGCCTGGAAGCCATCCATCGAGGGCATGTGGCAATCCATCAGCACGATGTCGTAGTCGTTGGCTTCCACTGTTTGTAACGCTTCCCGTCCGTCCACCGCGATCGTGACTTGGCAAGAGAGCTTCTTCAGCAGTGCCTCAGTCACCATGCGGCTCGTCGGGTTGTCCTCGGCGAGCAAGACTCGCGCGCCTTCGCGTATCCACGTGTCTCCCGCGGCATCGGCACCGGTGACCCGCAACGTGTCCTCGGGCCCAGGCTCGAGATCGATTTCCGCCCAGAACGTCGTGCCCTTTCGGACCTCGCTTTCCACGCCAAGGGCGCCACCCATGAGGCCGACGAGCTCCTTGGTGATGGCGAGTCCCAATCCCGTCCCCTCGACGCCCCGGTGCATGCCTGTTCCGTCTTGATGGTAGCGGGTGAAGAGCTTTTCGAGGGATTGCTCGGGGATCCCGATACCGGTGTCCTCTACCGCGAACCGGACCCGGATCTTTTCGGAGCGTTGGACGACTTGTGCCTCGATGCGTACCGAGCCCGCTTGCGTGAACTTGATGGCGTTGCTGACGAAGTTGATCAGCACCTGGCGAATCCGGCCTGCATCGCCGATGAAGCGCCGATTGACGAAGCCCTCCACCTTCGAGTCCAGGCGCAGCCCTTTGGCATCGGCGCGCGGCTGCATCAGCGCCGCCACCCCATCGACCAGAGCGCCGATGTCGAACGGAGCTCGCTCGAGCTCGACCAGGCCCTTGCGGAGCTGGGAGAAGGCGAGGATCTCGTCGACCACGCCCACGAGGGCATCGGCGGATTCCCGTATCGCCGTGACCATTTTCTTTTGTTTCTCGTCGAGCTCGGTCTCGAGCAGCAGCGCGCTCAAGCCGAGGACTCCATTCATGGGCGTCCTCACCTCGTGACTCAGATTGGCCATGAGCTCCGTCTTTGCCGCCGAGACGCGTTCGGCGGCCAGCCGAAGCTCTTCCATGTGCGCCAGGGTTCGACCCCGAGCCCAGTTGAGACCCACCGCCACCACGGAGAAGCCGGCCAAGTACCCGACGCTCCTGACCCAGTTGACATCGGTCGTGAAGAGCGACGTTGCCAACCAACCGAGGTCGCCAAAGGCCATGATCGTGAACAGCCACCGGCGGCTGTGGACCAGCGCAGCCGCGGCAAACTGAACCAGCACGAACAGATAGAAATCAGTGGGGTCGCGGCTGAGCCCGTAGCCAACCGTCACGGTTGCGGTGACCGCCAGGAAGATCAGAGCGGCGATGTGCACCGACCACATCACTCGCGGCGGCTGATGGTGAGCGCGCCAACCTACCGCCAGCAGCGCAACGCCCGTGAGCCCGTACATGGTCATCCGCACGAGGCCGGTTTGGTCGAGCGAGGCGCGCCACTGTCCGGCAGCGAGACCGAGATAGGCGAAGCCGGCACAGACCACCATGGTGGCCAGGTGGCGCGCGGTGATCGCGTTGACCAGGCGCCATCGCTGCTCTCCGTTCAACGGCGCGTACGCGGCCAGCGTGTCCCCAGAGACGAGCCCTGATTCGGGCGGCTTCGCATCCCCCATGGATCCAGTGTATCGGTCGCGGAGCGGTGATTCACGGCTTGATCGTCCGAAGTTTCTGCCGGGCCTCACGAACCGTTTGCACGGCCGCGTCGTGAAGCACCCCATTGGACGCAATTAACTGGCCCGAGCGAGGATCGGCGGGTCCGCCGTCGTAGGTCGACAGCCGTCCGCCCGCCTCGAGGACGAGCAACGCCCCAGCGCACATATCCCACGCGTGGAGGTCTTTTTCCCAGTAGATGTCGTAGGTGCCATCGGCGACCAGGGCGAGGTCGATTGCTGCCGAGCCGCAGCGCCGCACCCCCCGGACACGCTGCAGGAAAAGCGCGAGCTCCGCGTGATTATCATCCGGGCTGGATCGGTCGTAGGGAAAGCCCGTGGCGCAAACCGCTTCCTCGAGGCGGGCCCGATCCGAAACGGTGCAGCGTTGCCCGTTGCGAAAGGCGCCGCCCCCTTTTGCGGCCTCCCACGTCACGCGCAACGCCGGCGCATGGACCACTGCGGCGAGGCCTTCCAACCCGCGATACAGGGCGATGGAAACCGCGAAGAAGAAGTGCCCGTGCACGAAGTTGGTCGTGCCGTCGATCGGGTCCACGTACCAGACCAGCTCTCCATCGCCGGTCTCGGCGCCTTCTTCGCCAACGACTCGGTGCGCCGGAAACTCGCGCTGCAGGCGTTCGCGGATCAAACGCTCGCTCGCGAGATCATAGTCGGTCAATAGGTCGAAACGGCCCTTGCGCGTGACCGCTGTGGTATGGCGCCATCCTTGCATCGCGAGCGCCCCGGCCTCTTGGGCAACCTGTGCGGCGACCTCGAGGGCATGCTGGGCTTCGTCCTCGGAACGCATGAAGTCCTGCATTTTCGCGGATTTCTGGTCGTGCGCCACGTGCCGCTGAGCATCTGGCGCGTGTTCACTGGCATTTCGATCGCAAAACCCGTAAAAGGCCGTTCGCTCAGAAGCCATGCGGCTTTTGCGCTGCCCCGTGTGGGTAAGTGTAGTTATGCCCGACAAGGATGTTTTGATCCCGAGCCTTCGCAATCCGTTCGAGTTGGATGGCGACGGCCGTCCGACCGACAAACCAGCCAAGGCAAAAGGCCCCTACGACGAAGCCCTCCACGAAGGGGAGGTGCTCCGCGAGCGTCCGCGCACCGCCGCTGGGCCCGTTCAGATCGGAAGGCAGCACGCGAAGCGCCGCATGACCGTCTGGGAGCGCATCGACGTGCTGCGCGATCCCGGCACCGATCCGACGGTCCTGTTCCAGAACTGGGGCCCAAATCTCGACGGAGCCTCGATCGTCACGGCGATCATCAAGATTCAAGGCCGGAACGTCGCGCTCTACGGACACGACTTCACCGTTCGCGCCGGCTCGATGGACGCAACCAACGGCAAGAAGCTCGCGAACGTCATTCGTCTGGCCGGTGAGCAGGGAATTCCCCTCATCGGGATGAACGACAGCGCGGGAGCATTCGTGCCCGCCGGCATCGGAGGCCTCGATGGCTACGCCGAGGCGTTCACCGCATTGCGGAAGATCAGCGGCGTCGTGCCGAGCATCATGTGCATGTTCGGCTACAACGCCGGCGGCGGATCGTATCTGCCGCGACAGGGCAGCTTCATGATCCAACCCGAGAATACATTCTTCGGTTTGACCGGCCCCGGGGTCGTCAAGTCGGTGCTCGGCGAGGATGTCACCGCGGACGAGCTCGGTGGACCGGGTGTTCACGGGCAAAGCGGCGTCGCGGACCTCACCGTGCGCGACGAGGTCGGGGCGCTTCGAACGGCGCGGCGTCTATTGAGCTACCTGCCCGGAAACAACCATGAATTCGCGCCCTATCAAGACACGTCGGACCCGATCGACCGCCCGACCGGCCAGATCGACACACTGCTCCGCAAGGCATTCAATTCACCCACCGGCTTCAATACTCCCATCGACGTCAGCATCATCCTTCAGCAGATTTGCGACCACGGGGACTACCTCGAGCTTCAGCCGCAGCGTGCGCGCAACACGATCACGGCATTCGGGCGTCTCGGAGGCCACGTGGTGGGGTTCGTCTGCAACAACAGCGCGGTGGCTTCCGGACAGATCGACGTCGACGCCGCATTCAAGAACTCCCGGTTCATTCGCTTCTGCAACCTCTACAACATCCCGGTGATCTTCATGGAGGACACCACCGGGTTTTTGCCAGGGCGTGATCAGGAAGGCCGCGGCATCGTGCAGGCAGGCCGCGCCATGCTCGATTCCATCATCGATTTGCGGACCCCGCGGCTGCTCTTGATCATACGCAATGCGTTCGGGGGCGCCTATGCGGCGTTCAACTGCTACGCCACCGGTGCAGATCACGTGATGGCCCTGCCCACAACCCGCGTTGCCGTGATGGGGCCTGCAGGCAAGGAGTTCGTCTACAAGGACGAGATCCGCGACATGCGCAACCGGGCGAAGACGCGCTTGCGAGAGGCGCTCGATGCCGGTGCATCGCAAGAAGAGGCAGAAGCCGAAGTTGCGGCATGGGTGAAGGAGCAGGAGGCCGCGTTCAACATACGCTACGAGAAAGAGCTAATGAATCCCAAGGAGGCATTGAGCCTCGGCTCGATCTCGGAAATCGTCATGCCGACGGACGTGAGGGCTGCGCTGACCCGGAGTCTCAACTTCTACCTGTCCCACTATACCCCGGGGCCGTTGCTCGGGGTTCAGCGCGAGTTCCACTGATGGCTTCCGATCTATATCTGAACAACCCCTTGATTCATCGGAATCGCCGTCTCGGCGAAGCGGACTCCGAGTGGGTGCGATCGTTCAGCTGCGAGGACATGACCGTCCTCATCGTGTGCCGCGGCCCGATCCGCCAAGAGGCGTTGGATGTCTTTGGCGAGATGGGGATGAGCAAAGTGGGCATCCTGCTGTCCGAGAAAGACTCGATCGTGTATCCGCGTGCGTTGGCTCCCGAGCTGAGGCGGATCGACCCGTCACGCGTGCACGCGGTCCAGGACTACACGGGCGCGAGCAAAGAAGAGCGGCACGAGCGGATTGCCGAAATCATCGGGATCGCGAAGGACAACGGCTATGACTACATCTTCGCCGGCTATGGGTTCATGGCCGAGGACGAGGAGTTCGTGCGTTCGATCGAAGATGCTGGGCTTCGGTTCATCGGGCCCTGCTCGCATACCGTGCAGGCAGCAGGCTTCAAGGACGAGGCGAAGCGAACGGCCGAGGAGGTTGGCGTTAGCGTCACTCCAGGCGTCAACGATGCGACTGCCAGGCTTCTGCTCAGGAAACACCCGGATCGCAAGGCGTTGCGCAAGGTCGCCAAAGAGCATGGCCTCAGCGTGCCCGAGATCGATGATGAATCGCTCCGCTTCGAGTCGGTGGCCGATGCGGTTTTGGCTGCAGCATATTCGGCCCACATCGATCTCTACACGGTCGCCGAGCTCGGTGAGCAGATTCAGATCGAGGTGGCCTCGATTCTCGACGACTATCCCGGCAGCAGAGTGCGACTCAAGGCCATCGGCGGCGGCGGCGGCAAAGGACAGCGCATTCTGAGCTCGCCCAACCAGGCGCCGGAAATGGTCCGTGAAATCTTGGGTGAGGTGAAGGCCCTGGGCGTCGGAGACAATAAGAACATCCTCGTCGAGCTGAACATCGAAACGACCCGTCACAACGAGATCCAGCTCATCGGAAACGGTGAATGGACGATCTCGCTCGGAGGCCGCGATTGCTCCTTGCAGATGCACGAGCAGAAGCTTCTCGAGGTTTCGATCACACAGGAGACCTTGGCGGCCGCAGTGGAGCGCGAGCTCGCCGCAGGAAACGAAGCGAAGGCGGCGGCTATAGAGCAGGACCTGAACATCTTGCGCCGAATGGAGCAGGAGGCGGAACGATTCGGCGAAGCGGTGAAGCTCGATTCGGCATCGACCTTCGAGTGCATCGTCGACGGACCGCGGCATTATTTCATGGAGATGAACACGCGCATTCAGGTGGAGCATCGCGTCTCCGAGCTCTGCTATGCGCTGCGCTTCCACAACCCCGAGGACCAGGATGACTGGTTCGACGTCCATTCCGTCGTCGAAGCGATGGCACTGCTCGCGAAGCACAAGGCCCGACTTCCTCGGCCCGAGCGCGTGCGGCGGGCTGCCGCGTCCGTCGAGGCACGGCTGAATGCCACCGATGATTCGCTGTCTCCCCACGCCGGTGGCGAAATCATGTCCTGGTCCGATCCGATCGAGGGAGAGGTTCGCGACGATCAGGGCATCTGTTTCAAGAATCCGGATACGGGCCTTTTCGTGCGTTACAAGCTCGCGGGCGCCTACGACAGCAACATCGCGCTGCTCGTCACGGTCGGCGACGACCGCCGGCAGAGCTACGAGCATCTTCGCGAGGTGTTGCGGCGCACGGTGCTCCGAGGTCCCGAGTTGCAGACCAATCTGCAGTTCCACTACGGATTGGTGAACTGGTTCCTAGCCAACGGGGTCGATGCGAAGCCGACCACGCAGTTCGTGGTTCCGTATTTGACGCTCTTGGGAGAGCTCTTGCGAGAGGCGAACGAGATCGATGCGGATTACGCCTTCGAAAGGCTTTGCCGCCGGTACCTTAAGGCCGCCAGAGCCGACGCGGCCGCGACGAAGGCCATCGAAGAGATTTGCGTCCTCAAGAAGACATTGCTCGGAAGACCGCTCGGTCGCGTCCTTAGGCAACCGCATTTGCTCTCGGCGTGGCTGAGCGCGAACAAGGATTCTTTCGAGGTCGTGAGCGGGCGCGTGACCTGGCGGCGCAATCCGTTTTTCGTGCTGATCGACACGTACTACTTGCTCTACATGGACGCAGCCGCGGACCTCCCTGCCGCACATCGCATTTGGGAGCAAGACCAGGAGATTCTCGAAGAGGGCGCGGCATTCTACGCCGAGGTCGAACGAAAGCTCGGCGCCATGCATTGGCCTGAGCTCGACGCGATGCTGAAGTCCAAGACGCCGGCAAAGGGCTTCGACTCGAAGCGTTGGGCCCAGGTGCGCTCGGCACACCTCGGGTTCCAACTCGGGACCGAGCTCTACGGCTTGTTGCCGCTCATTGCGGACAAAGTCGGCTTCTTCGATCTACGAGTCAATGAAGACCTGACCATCACCATCCCGCCGCGTCTCCTCGATCGCGATCACCAAGCGAAGATGAAGAAAGTCCTAGTCCCGCCGCCGGTCAACAAGGCAGACGAAATCGTCGCGGTGAGCGGTGGCATGTACTATGCGCAGGAAGCGCCTGGCATGCCTCACTTCGTCGAAGAGGGGCAGCACTTCGAAGCGGGAGATCCACTCTACATCGTCGAAGTCATGAAGATGTTCAACAAGGTGTACGCGCCGTTCGCCGGGACGGTCGACCAGATCCTGGTCGAGTCGAACGGCACCATCGTTTCGAAGGGACAGCCGCTATTCAAGGTCACGCCGGACGAAAGCTTCGTCGAGGAAGACCCCATCGAGGCGAAAGCTCGCATCGAGTCGAACACCGAGCAGTACCTCGAAGCGGTCGCGGAACGGCACTTCAACGCCGTCGCTTGAGCTGCGCATCGAGCAAGCCCCCGCTCACAATCGGTCATCGCGCGTGGTGGCGAGCACCACTCGGTTTCGCCCGCCCGATTTGGCTCGAAACAATGCACGATCCGCCGTCGTCATGAGGCGGGCTTTCAGGTCGACGGCGCGTTTTCCGTCGAGGTCGCGCAAGCCTCTCAGCGTAGAGACTCCGATGGATACCGTGATCTTCGGAAGCGCCCCCCCGAGACGCATTGGGCCGGCTGTGCTTGCGGCGACGTGGCTTCGCAAGTGGTCCGCCAACGCGCGAGCGCTTTCCTTCGATGCGTTCGGTTGGAGCACGATGAACTCGTCTCCCCCGAATCGAAATACGTCGCCCACGCCGACCACCGCCTCATGAAGTGCCTTGCCGGTGCGCTTCAACGCCTCGCTTCCGGCCGCATGCCCGAGCTTGCTGTTCACACGCTTGAGGTGATCCACATCGACGAACATGAGCGCCATGTCGCGATCCGCCCGCTGTGCCGCGCCGACCGCCTTCTTCAGCTGGTTGTTGAGCTCGCGGACATTTCGGAGCCCCGTCAGGGGATCGTGCGCCGCGAGTCCTTCCTGGCGGCGAAGAGAAGAGGTCTGAATCAACGAGGTTGCGACATGACGCGCCAGGCCGCCGATCACGCGGACGTCGTGCCGCGTAAACCGGGCCGGCGTCTTCGGATTGACCAGCTGGAGCATGCCGATCGCCCTTCTTCCATCCCGCAATGGGACTAGCAGCGCGACCCGCGTTTTGCAGGGCGAGCGCGTCGGAAACTGTGGGTCTGAGCTCGGCGCCGACTCTATCAATGGCGCGCGGCGATCGAGAACGCGCTTGGCGAGATCTCGGTGTGGCGGGACGCCGCGCTCGAGTAGGTACATGGAATCGGCGCCGAATGCGGCGACACAGCGCATCGCATCGGCCCCTGGCCCGACGAAAATGGCGCCGGCGGTGGCACGCACGGCGACGGCCGCTGCATGGAGCCCTTCGTCGAGCACGCGCATAACCGGCCGCGCCCTCGTGCTCGATGCCCCGAGAAGGGATTCCTCGAGCTTCGCCCCCCTCAAGGTGTGAATCCGCACGATTCAATCCTAGGCAGTTCGGGCGAGATAAGCCAAACAAGTGCGTCATTGTAGTGCACTGTATGTGTCCCTTCGCTCGATTGCGTCGTACAATGGAGCGAGCTGGAGTTTGGGCGACAAACGCGGGGGTTTCCGTTGTCGGACAAGGACGCGCTGCTTCGACAGTACCGCATGATCATGGTGATTCGCCGCTTCGAGGAAGAAGCCGCGCGCAACTATGCCAAAGGCAAGATCGGCGGGTTCCTGCATCTGTACATCGGACAGGAGGCGATCGCGGTTGGCGCTGCAGAGGCTCTCGAGGAGCGCGACTACATCTTTCAGACCTACCGCGATCACGGCATTGCGCTGGCGCGCGGCATGTCACCGAAGGCCGCCATGGCCGAGCTGTTCGGAAAGGACACCGGATGCTCGCGCGGGCTCGGCGGGTCGATGCACTTCTTCGACCTCGAGCGAGGGTTTCTCGGCGGTTGGGCGATCGTAGGAGGACATCTAGCGCTTGCCGCCGGGACCGCCTTCAAAGCCAAGTATGCAGGAGAGGATCGAGTGACGATCTGCTTCTTCGGGGATGGCTCGATCAACATCGGCGGCTTCCACGAGGCGATGAGCCTGGCAGGTCTGTGGAAGCTTCCGGTGGTGTTCGTCTGTGAGAACAACCAATATGCCATGGGCACTCCGCTCGAGCGGACGAGCCCGCTGAAGAACCTGTCGATCAAGGCGAAGGGATACGGCATGGCGGGTGACCGTTTCGAGGGGCACGACGTCGAGCACGTGCACCAGCGCCTCGGTGAAGCGATCGATCGTGCGCGCAGCGGTGGGGGCCCGACCTTCGTCGAGATTCTCACATACCGCTTTCGGGGACACTCCATGAGCGATCCTGCCAAGTACCGAACCCAAACCGAGCTCGAGCAACGCAAACGGCAAGATCCGGTCTTCATTGCCCGCAACCGGCTGCTCGAGATCGGGATCGACGAGAGCACCATCGACGACATCGATCTCGAGGTCGACGAGGAGATCGAAGAAGCGGTTCGTTTCGCCGACGAATCGGAGCCGGCTCGACAAGACGTGATGATGAGCACGGTGCTCGCCCCCGAGGAGGAAGCGTGAGGGAGCTGCGCTATCGAGAGGCGCTTCGCGAGGCCATGCTCGAAGAGATGGAGCGCGACGACCGAGTCTTTCTCATGGGCGAGGAGGTCGGCCATTATCAGGGCGCCTACAAGGTGTCCGAAGGCCTCCTCGAGAAGTTCGGCGATCGTCGCGTCGTCGACACGCCCATTGCAGAGGCGGGCTTCGCGGGAGTCGGCATCGGTGCGGCGATGGTAGGGCTTCGCCCGATCATCGAGTTCATGACGTGGAACTTCTCGTTCGTGGCCTTCGATCAAATCATCAGCAACGCCGCGAAGGTGTATCAGATGAGCGCAGGCGCCATTGCCGTTCCCATCGTGTTTCGCGGGCCGAATGGGGCAGCCAAGCAGGTGGCTTCGCAGCACAGCCACAGCTGCGCTCCATTTTATGCGCACATCCCCGGCCTTCAGGTCATTCAACCGAGCACGCCGCGTGACGCCAAGGGGCTCCTCAAGAGCGCGATTCGCAGCAACAATCCGGTCGTCTTTCTCGAAGGGGAAACCCTCTATGGCGTCAAAGGGGAAGTCCCGGACCAAGGCGAGGAAGAGCTGATCCCCATCGGGGAGAGCCGGCTCGCCAGGCCCGGAACGGACTGCACGATCGTGACGTGGGGCAGGCCCTACTACACGGTCATGGCCGCGGCCGAGAAGCTCGCCGCCGACGGCATCGAGTGTGAGGTGATCGATCCACGCACCCTACGGCCCCTCGACACATCGCTCATGGTGAAGAGCCTGATGAAGACGAATCGCTGCGTCATCGTTCACGAGCACTGGCCTTATGGTGGACCTGGTGCGGAGATCGTCGACCGACTGCAACGGGAGGCCTTCGATTACTTGGATGCGCCGCTCGAGAGGGTGACGTCTCTCGACGTGCCAATGCCGTATGCGTTGAATCTGGAGGACAAGGTGCTTCCGACCGAACAAAGGGTCATCGACGCGGTCAAGCGCGTCAGCTACGCGAAGTGAGCCATGGCCAAGATCATCGGACTACCCAAGCTCTCGCCGACGATGGAAGAAGGCACGCTCGTCGCGTGGACGAAGAAGGAAGGGGACCAGATCGAGGTCGATGACCTTTTGGCCGAGGTCGAAACCGACAAGGCTACGATGGAGTTCCGTTCGTTCGACCGGGGTGTGCTGCTGAAGATTCTCGTTTCGGAAGGGGAAACCTTGGAGCCGGACGTGCCCGTCGCGATCATCGGCAAGGCCGGGGAGGACATCAGCGACCTGCTGGCGAAGGTAGAAGCGGGGGCGACCACGGCGCCCGCGGCAGAGACAGCGCCGGCGAAAGAGGCGGAGTCGGCAACGAGGGCAGAGCCCGCGATGGCGGAGGCGGAGCCAGCGGCACCATCAGCGGCGGAGCCGGGGCTGCGGCGGGACGGGGAGCGCATTCTTTCGTCTCCCCTGGTTCGGCAGCTTGCCCGCGAGCGGGACATCGACCTCCGGCACGTGCGGGGGACGGGGCCGCAGGGACGGATCATCAAGCGGGACATCGAGTCGTACCGCGGTCCGGGAGCGGCCGTCGCGCGAGCGCCCGTCGGCCAACGGCCTGAGCCCCGCGTGGAGAAAGCGAGCAGCATGCGGCGGACCATCGCGCGGCGGCTCACCGAGTCGAAGCAGACCGTTCCTCATTACTATCTCACGATTGATGCGGACATCGGACCGCTTGCCGAGGCGCGCGAAGCGATGAACGCCGCGCTCGAAGCCCAGGGAGAAAAGGTTTCGCTCAACGACCTCCTCATCAAGGCGGCCGCCGTTGCGCTGCGCAGAGTGCCCGAGGTCAACGCGTCCTGGATAGGTACGGAGATCCACCATCACCAGGTCGTCGACATTTCGGTTGCGGTGGCCATCGACGAAGGATTGATGACCCCGGTCGTCCGGGACGCGGACCGCAAGGGTGTCGCCGAGATTGCCCGTGAGGTGCGTGATCTCGCCGTGCGTGCCCGCGACAAGAAGCTGCAGCCCGAAGAGATGACGAACGGCACGTTCTCGATCAGCAATCTCGGAATGTTTGGCATCGAGGAATTCGCCGCCGTGATCAATCCGCCAGAGGGCGCGATCCTGGCTGTCGGCACGATTCGCACCGAGCCGGTCGTTCAAGACGGCGCCATCGTTCCAGGCCGCCGCATGCGATTCACCATGAGCTGCGATCACCGGGTGATCGACGGCGCGACCGGAGCGCGGTTCCTCGCAGCATTCAAGGAGATCATAGAAAATCCCCTGACCATGCTTCTGTGAGGTTCCGCAAAAGGAGATCACGAGGACAATTCCCTACAAGACGCTGGCCCTGACGCTGGCCCTGACGCTGGCCCTGACGGTGCCCCTGGCCCTGCCACTGACCCTGTCGCTGACCTCAGCGTTCCTTCAGCAGGAGCCGTGGAAGCGCTTTGTGTCCGCGGGAAAGATCTTACCCGGGTTGAGGATGTGCTTGGGGTCGAACACGTCCTTGA
>Ga0209536_100005307_pt1 | contig 20073 bp, 15 predicted proteins | sample DeeMarSeWOR28_12_FD_187461 | JGI IMG/M metagenome (GOLD analysis project Ga0209536, IMG submission 187461) | Marine sediment microbial communities from White Oak River estuary, North Carolina - WOR-2-8_12 (SPAdes) (version 2) | ecosystem: Environmental > Aquatic > Marine > Intertidal zone >...
ACCCGAACATAATGAGAAGTGCTTGAACTCTCATTGGTTGATTGTAAGGTAGAGGATCGTCGAAGTTCTCAAATGAGAAAGATCCGAGAGCCAGTCTCCAGTAGTTGAAGAAGTCTGGCGTTGCAATCAGGAACGGAAGCATCACCGCTCCTATGAACGCAAGTACAGCAATAGCACTGAACGTAAATCCACGGAGGTCGAAATAGTCAGTTAGAGATTCGAGGAGCGGTTTTTTTTTCGGTTTTGGTTTTTCATCACCGTGTCCTTGAATATCAATGGTATCTTCTCCTGGCTCTTCACGCTTCTCACGCTTCTCACGCTTCCTCACAAGGAGATACACGATTAGTGGAATCCCGAGGAACCAAGCGCTCTGCTTGAATAGTGCAGCGGTGACGATGAGTATAGTCCCAGTCAAGCGTCGTTCTTTAACGAGCATATAGAATCCTGCGAAAAAGAAGAAGACAAAGGGTGCAGGATTGAACCAGAGAAATCCTGTGTGATATAACGCAAGCGGGTTCAACAGATAGGTCAGTGCGGCGACCTCACCTACACGACGGTTCGATGATAGCTCCTTAGCAACACCATAGATTGGCAAAGCAGTGAGGTATCCAAATACAGTGAGTAAGAATCCAATACCCCAGTTCTCCCACCCATAGAGGTTCCCAAGCCAGATTCCAAAGGCATAGAGATAGGATGTGAAGGGAGGGAACATGTGAGCTCCATTCTCGTTAGTGATCCCATCCATTTCGAGATAACCAAAATCAGGAGTATAAGGCATCGTTCCATGTAGGAAATTGTGGCCCCAGTGGACATAGTAGAACGTATAATCAGAATACCCCTCTAGCTGGTACTCGATGTCAAACCCAAAGATAAAGACTGTATCTGGATCAGGAATTGGACCCAGCCAGCTGGCTCTTGAGGTCCAGGTAGAAGTATTGGTATAATCGAGCACTGCTGCGTTGAACACCAAAGCCCAGATAATGAAGCCAATGGCAAGAACAGAGATCAGAAATTTGTGGTCGATGATGAATCGACACATCCGATGGCCAGCTGTGTTGAGCAGTCTGTCAATGGACCTACCAAACCTGTGTAACACAGCAGCACACATAATGACTCAACAAATGCTTACGCTGATTAATATTTGTTCTAAAGCGTCTACATCTTCAATACAGCGTTGCTTGTCGTTCCGGTCTTTGAAACCTCAATCACAGGAACTCCCTGCCACCCTTGAACATCAGTATGCGTGATCAACAGAATCTGTTCGAAGCTCTGGTCGTTCACTAGATTTCTGACCACCGCTTCTCGTCTAAGTTTGTCTAGACCGCCCAACGGTTCGTCCAAGAGAACTGTTCTGACTCGTGGCATGAGGACAGGACTGTCTTTCAGAGGACGAATGCTACTCATGGTTCGACTTATTCCAAGTCTGAAACCTAGGCTGATTGCAGTCCGGTCTCCGAAACTCAGTTGAGATGTCTTCTTCCAAGCCTTGTCACGTTCATCCCATATCTTCAGAATAAGTCCAGGACCTGAGCGACCTTTTGCAGGTGTTGGCTCGAGATCGACACTTGTGTATTGGCCATTGGTGAATGACCTGACATAAGCATTCGTTGCCCCTCGGATGATGCCAATCAGTCGTTTCTGAAAGACAAAGTCAGTGACGAATCCATGGACTAGTTTCCTTCTGACGTACTTGGTATGCTCATTCATTCCTTCAAGGTCTTCAATATCCTTGCCTCTCTTCTTCATCTCGGTCTGTCTACCCTCGAGTTCAGAGATTAGAACCTCCTCTCGGAGGATGTTCTCGTTATCCTCTTCTGAATCATTCTTCAGATTGACAAGTCTTGTCTTCATCTCTACAACTGTGTCTTGTAGGTCTGAAATGGTGTCCACTCCGTGCTTCTTGAGGAGATCACTTACGGACTTGATCTTTCCACCCTTGAGGACCTCTGTAAGTTCACTAGTGACTTCCTTCGCTTTCTTCTGTACCTCATCAACTTTCTTCTGTGTTTCAGCTAGTCGTTTTGCAGCATCAAAAGACCTAGAGATTTCTCTCAATCGTGCCTCGTGAGCTTTTGAGGTGGCAATAAGTTGAGCTCGCTCTTGTTCGAGCTGCTTCTCTCTGGTTTCACCTTCCTTTATGGTTGCACGATATTCAGAGGTGAGCTTCTTGATCTCGGGACCGGAGAGTGGTTTTGAGCAGGTTGGGCACTCTATCACATCATCTTTGCCTGCAGCAGCCAGCACCTGTATCTTTTCCTTGAGATCTGCTCTAGTCCCTCGGACATTCCCAAGATCTTCAGTGACTTCCCTCTGTTTTACTTCAACACTCTTCCTCTCGGAGGTTATCCGTGACTCCTCCTTGTTTAGAAGCTCAAGACGAGAAGTAATCATCTTTTCATTCGCACTTACTAGTCCAGCCTGCGCCAAGTCAGTGTCGAGCTGTTGAGAGTCATCCTCGAGCTCGTCCTGGTAGCCTTCTAGTTTAGTGCTCAACTGCTGAATCCGTTTGATCGTATCTACATCAGGGAGTGTGCCAAGTTTTTTCTCGATTGATTTGACATCTTTCTCCTTTTTCGCTTGTCCGGCCTTGTAGTGCTTTATTCTATCCTGACAGTCCTGTATCTGCTTTAAGAGGTGCTCAGGGCGTTCATAGTCAGCTTCAAGAGCATTGATCTTCAGCTTGAGGTCATTCTCTAATTCTTCAAGATGGCTGGTCATACGATTGAGAAGCTCGATGTCATAGACCTGAACAAGCAGGTTTCGTAGGACGGAGGGTGTGGCATTTGCTATAACTGCAACCTCCCCCTGTCTTACCAGAAGAGTACTCAATGCTTGTTTGAGCTCGAGACTGAGCACCTCATCAAGTTTGATCGCAACAGACTTACTCTTGTCAGCAATTCGTTTCCAGGCTTTCCCTTTCTTTGAGAAGAGCACTACGGCCATTCCGTCTGCAGGGTTGTAGGACCTATCTATCTTGTAGTGAGTTCCTGCAACTTGAAATGTCACAATGACCTGACAATGTGTAGAGGTGAAACTGACCAGTTCATCATTAGTGAGGGTGACAGCATCTGCTCCCCAGAGACCCCAAAGAATCGCCTCAAAGAGTGAAGACTTACCGGTCGAGTTAGGACCCTCTATCAGAATCAATCCGTCAGGAAGGTCTGTGTCATCTTCTGGTAGAGTGAGGTCTCTAAAGGGTTTGAAATTGCGTATCCTCAACCGGAGGATCTTCATTGTTCATCCTCCGTGACTGATTCGGAACTCATTTTCCCATCGCGTTTTCCAACGGAATACTCCAAAGAACGTACAGCAATCTTGGTCAGTAGATTAGGATCCAGAGTCTTATCCACATCAAGGGTTTCCAGGTATGCCCTGAAATCCTCTTCAGGGTCTTGGATCAGATACTCAGATTCGATTTCCGGATATGAGGCAGAGGTGAACTCGTCATCACCGAAATGTCTGACAAACCAGACAAACTGAGACACATTGAACTCATTATCCTTTGATAAGATATTCATACGCAATGACTCTAGTGCAAGACCTAGCTCAAAGGAAGTCATTCTGGAGGATTTTCCTTCAAAGACCAGCCGAATCCGTGCAGCAGTCTTCGGATCCCACGATGTCTTTAGTCCCTGTTGAGTGAGAAGCTCGGTTACCCTCTCAGAGATCGATTCGACTGTGTCATCTTTTGAGAGACTCAGCTTCTCACTGACGAATTCTCGCTGGAACTGCAGGTGGTGTGGGGTGATTGTGGGTTTGCCACCGGCCTCGTTGATGTCGACAACAATGAATCCTTTCTCGTGCTTAATCTCATCGAACCTCCAGCGTTCCGGAGATCCAGCATACCATGCCACGGCAGAATGTTTGTGTTGATGATGATCGTGTCCAAGCGCAATGTAGTCATAACCCATAGTGAAGATGCTCTTGGGGAGGGTCTGGTCTAAGTCCATCCCGTGAGCCAAAGCTATGGCTGGTTTCTGAGTGTTTCTCACTTGGTGCGTCGTAATCCAGTCATCAAATCGAGTAACCATGTCACTCTTCTCAAGTACTGCATAATCGATGAAAGGAAAGCAGAAAACATCGACCTTGTCATAGGATCTTACGAGGGGTTTCCCTCCACGGATTGCTTCCTTTAGGTCCTGTTGGGTCGCGACCTCAAGTCCAGGAACAGCCAACTTCAGACTGTCTAGGAGTGACACCTCGAGTAGTCTGTAGAGACCATGGTTGCCTTCAAGAATGAGGACTGGAATTTCGGTCTGTTGGATGAAGTCCTGTAGCACCCGTATCGCAGTCTCTTGAGCCACCACAGGAGGTTGGGAGGGGTTGCCTTCCCACGGAGAGTTATAGAGGTCTCCAGAGTGAACCACGAGGTCAACGGGAGGGTCGAGCTTCGCGATGATGTCAAAAAGCTCCTGAAAACGTTCATAGAAGTCGTTCTCGAGGAGTTGTGACCGCATCTCCTCACCCCACACATTGTGCCTGACACCAGCTTTAGGCTTTGACCCAAGATGTGTGTCAGAAATGTGTGCAATCCTAGTCAACATCATCCCTCAGAGTATGTGTTCCTCTTCTTTCTTTGCCCGCTTCTCCTTGTATCTATTCTTATCCCTCTCATAAACATCATCAAAAAGAGGTATACGAACCGGGAGTGGAAGCTCTCTATACGACTGTGTCACAATTGCCTCTCCCCGTGACATGACTCTGAACTCGTTCTCAAAACCAGAAATGTTGACACTTGCATTCTCTATTGCAGCCCTGATCTCTCTCTCATTACCCAATCTAAGATTAATCTCAGTGTTCATCTGACTGAGAATGACATTGTCCAATACACTCACTTGCTGACTAACAACTAGGAGCCCAATATTGAACTTACGACCCTGTCGACTGATGTCCTTGAAGACGGACTGTCCCCTCATGAGCTCTGGATTGAGGATAGAAGGAGCCTCTTCGACTGTTACTTGGATTACAGGGAGAGAGCGTGGGTCTCGAACAGGAGACGTGTTGTCAACACCACCATGACCATAGAACGTTTTTGCCTTTGCTTTGACTCTGTCAAAGAACCTTGAGGGCAATCTCATCTTGCCCTGTTGTTCGAAATCACCCAAGTTCCCACTGCTCTTCAGTGCTCGCCGCATGTCTGAAAGAGTTCTTGTCACTACTGTGGTGAGTAGAAACTGTTCCACATCACGCATGAGGCTAGTGTTAACGACCAAGATCCTACCTGTTTCCATGGCGACGAAGATGTCGTCGAGGGTGGAGGGTGTATTCTTTTCACCATCCTCGATGAAGATCGGGGATCGTTCAATGGCACGAAGCCTTCGTTGTACAGCTCTTATTGTACCGATTGGAGAATCGGCTGATCCCTCATCCATGTCCAGGATTAGCCGAATCCAGTTTGCCCTGTCTTTTGCATATGCAGCATCTATGAGAGCCATCATCTGAGATGTGAATTCCATAATGGAATAGAGGTCTCGAGGTTGAATCTCAGACCAGAATATTCGAATCTCTTGTGCGTACTTCCTTATGTTCCTCTGTGTTGCACTCTTGTGAGTTGTCAGATAATAGAAGTCACCGATGACATCACTACGAGTAGACGGACTCATGTCCTCTATAACATCCTGTATGCCATATCTGTCAGTACCCTTGGCAAACTCGTCATGAGGATCAATACAGAATGCAGAGATACGAGGCAAGTCCTTTCCTGGATTTCGGATTGCTTCAAGGTTATTGTCTATCATTGATTTGATGAGAACCATCATCAGGTTACTCTTGCCTGCTCCTGTTGAACCGAAAATCCCAACATGCATGGGAAGGAACTTTGAAGGCAAGAGGACAGGAACATCTAGTGTTTCCTCACCTACTTGGAGGTCTCCAACATAGATCTCTCCAGTGGTCTGGCAGTCCAACATCTCCATGACAAAGTCATCTGAAACACCTTTCACCGGACGATACACTGAACCAAGATGGTCTGGAAGTCTCCTGGGAGACCTGAATGTCCAGTCATCTCCCACCTTCTCAGCATATCCCAGCATCCTACCGCCAATAGTGAGGAGCATGTTTCTCTCAATCCCTGAAAGATACGCATCACCTTCCACCATGAGGGTGCTCGCTACTCGTGTCATGTTGTCGACCTGTCGGAGATAGTTCTCAAGACCAAGGACTCTGAAGAAGAAGACTCGTTCGTGACCATCACGGTGGGAGTATATCATGAATATCTCGCCGACGCTGATGTCACGGTTGTTCCCCATGATTTCCAAGGAGGTCTGATTTCCCCCGCCCACTTTTCCGTATAATTCTCCTAGTCTATCTTTGTCAATACTCATATTCTTCACCTTGGTCACAGATCATAATCGGCCCGCAGAGGGTCTGTCTTAACACCTTCTTGGTTGAGTTCCCTCAAGACATCTCCACACACTTCTCTGGCAAGCCGAAGGTCCTCATAACTGAGCTTGCAAGAAGTATGTGCTAGTGCAAGTGGAACAGGATACCCGTACCATCGGGCATCCCTCGACACAAATTCAATCTCAGAGAACAGCGCCTTCTCATTGGCACGTGTGGCTTTCGGATTGTTCGGAACAAAGATGTTCTGAAGCCACCAAACTCTGTCGAAGTCAATTCTAGAGGGTCTGTTGTCACGAGAGAAGCTGTAGAGATAGGGCACAGCTAGCATCGGAGGGATGTATGTACGATCCTCATAGATATGGAGACCGCCTCCGGGGTCTTCTTTGCATGGGAGGTGACAGAACCACTTGACTCCCTCCCCAAACTTGTCCTTAGCCATCTTTGCAATCCTATGGGCAAAGGGTATGGTATGGTTCTTGCTAACGGCGCAAAGGATGACGTCCTTCTGTCGCGCTAGCGCACAGAGGTCTCTGAGCATGAATCCACTCGGCATGGAGGGATAATGCCGCACATGATGCATGAAGACAGACATTGCTCCATCAATGAAGATATACTTGGGTTGTAGATCACTTTCCAATATCTTCCGTATAGCTGCATATTCACTGGTCTTCCGAAGCTCTTCATGTACTGCAGGATTTGTAAGTAATTGTCCTCTCGAAATCAGGACCTCCATGTCCCTGAGACGAGGGGTATCCTCCTCAAACTCAGTCCTTCCGATACTCAGGTAATCCCGAAAGAAAGGAAGTGTCAAGTCAGCAATATCCTTGAGAGGATAGATGTCTTCGAGTGATTCAGCAAGTTTGGTGCGCGCGTCGTTACGGACTCCCGAATGCCAATGAGGGTGTATCTGTGGCTGCTCTCCGACCTCATCCTCAAGTGTTTCTCTGTCTATCGGAGAGAATACATTCTCTGAATGTGTGTTCGTGTTAAGAACCACTGTCGAAGTACTCAGGAGATGTACTCGGATGTCATCAAGTGTCATCAGACTGTCTGTACCAGACCCGTCAACAGCAGCAACACGGAAGTCCTCTTCAAGAATGATGTCAGAGGGGAAGGGATCAATTGTGTCCAGGAGTGTTTCCTTGATTCGTACCTCATCCTTGGAAAACTCCTGTTCGTCTCTTCTGTCCTGTTGGTTTGTAATGTCTGTGAAGATCATCTTCAGTGTTCGTCTGAACTTCTCTGTGAGAATCTTCTCGAGCATAGAATCCAACTCTTTCTACAATAAATGGTAGGACCTCTGAAACAGTGTCTTGTCCAGGTCATAAAAAGATACCACTCGTTCTGTCTGAGTTCTTCTGAAACGTGACAAAACGCGCTCTGCCAAGCGAGAAACTGGATTGATGGGAAATTACCTTATTAGTAACAGTTCCGGGTTTCTATTGCAGCAATCATACTGGTTCGACCGTACCAGTACATATTGACGGGATGTGATTCGTTGCTCAAAATAACATACTATGGTAAGACATCATTTGCACTGGAATTCAATGAAACTGTCATCCTATTGAATCCAGGAATATGGGACGGTGAAAAAATCGTTCCTGATGATTTCATGGCCAGGGTTGTTATTTCAACAAATCAGGCAGACGATGCTGTTGGAAATGCAGCAGCAATTGCAGTGAATTCAAAAGCGTGGTTCCTCGGGAACAAGGGTGCCGGTGAGAAGGCCACTGAACAGGGTGTAAAGCCATGGCTACTTCATGAACTGAAACCAGAAGTACCCTATGAGATCCCTGATGTCAAGATCGTACCCTATGCCCTCACACGACTAGAAGGTGGAGAGCGGATGGAGAACCTCGGTCTATACATAGAGATCGGTGATATGAAAGTCGGATACTTGGGAGACACCATAATCCGAGGACCTTTCGAACATCTTGACATGGATGTCCTCATCACCCCGGTTGGGGGAGATGGCGTCTTTCCGGTGAAGGACGCAGTGAGCCTCTGCATCGATGCAAAGCCACGAGTTGGGATTCCAATGAGATGGACCTCAAACGAGGAGCCACAGAAGTTTGCAAAGTACATCGAACAGTTTGGACAAGGAGTCATCCCTGTTGTGATGGAGCCTAGCCAGGTTCTTGAAGTGCAATGGGCTGCAGGAAATGAGTTCAGATACGAGCTAAACTGATATTCTCTGCACCGTCAATAGATGCTAAACAAATCCCCAAACGTAAGATAATGGGTGTGCACTGAATGAGTGAGAACAGAAAGGTGGTAATTGACCTCGAAGAAACAGAGAAGTCAGAGCTTGGCGAAACAAGTGAGTTGAAGAATATTGAGGCTTCTGGTGTCTTGAGTGTCAACAATGTATCTGAGAAGAGCCGCATCTGGAATGTCAAGGTCCTCCTGAACGAGAGCCGTGACAAGACTGACATTGGTGAGGAAATCCTGACCGCAGGAGAAGTTGATGCTGGTGGAAAATGGGAGAGTGAATATGGAATCTCTGTCAAAGCACCAATAGTCACTTTCACTGAAGTATTCGACACATGTGGAACAGTCGAAACTGAGGACCCACACTGGGCCTATGTCCTAGGGAAGGAAAATCCAGTAAAAATCACCCTCACGATCAAGAATGAAACTTCGGGTGAGCTGGACAACATCATTCTCAACAAGACGATTCCACCAGAGCTGTCAAACATTGAGGTTGTTTCCACAAAATCCGGTGTAGCCGAGTATGATGAAGGAACCAAACAGATTGTATGGAAAGACTTCGTCATCTATCCGAAGGAGTCCTCCGAGCTAGTCATCAGTGCAACTGGAACTGTAGAGGACATTGAACCCAAGAGTGCAGGGGAAGTAGTGATTACATATCGTGGTGAGGGACAACAGAGGTCCGTGTTAGATCCAGACCTATCGGCCTTGACCGAGTTTCTTACAGGAATCGAAACTGCCGAGACTGAACCGAACACCTGGGAGTGCACACTGGAGTGTTCGAATGAAAGCGATCTGATTGTCAGACTCGATAAAGCAGAGGTCTATCTCACTCCTGAGGATGGCGGTGCCAAACAAAAGATGATTGATGAAACGCCTGGTATCGAGATGTCCCCAGATCAAGAATGGAGATCATCATTCCAGGTGAATAGCAAATCAACACCAAAGTGTACACAGGAATTGGCTTATACACCAGCCAAGACAGTTGCAAAGAGGGTACTTGGAACAATTGAGAAGAAGGCTCAGGTCATTCCCGTTTATGACATCGAGTATACAAAGGAGTTCGACCCTCCATCTGTGGCAAGTTTTGACAAGACTCCTGTCGAAATTACCATTGAAGTGAAAAATACTGGGACTGCCAAACTCAATGAAATCACCATTGAGGACAACCTTCCAGACGACATAATGCCCCCGACGAGTGAGCATATATCAGTCTGGGTAAGAGGAAAGAAGTTCTCTGGTCCCTTTGAGTTCACAATCGACCCAGAGGACCAAGACCCAGAAAAGCCACACAAGATGACATTCAGAGTCGAGGACTTAAAGGACGCTGGTGGTGAGCTGGAACCTGGCGAGAGCCTAAAGATCAACTATGCAGTGATGGCCTGGCGGAACCGTCCAGAGAAGGAATATCCCTCACCAATCGTTTGTACTGCAAATACCTATCCAGCGGGAATGCCTGTTGTTGATGAGAGTCCTGAGGATGGGCACAAACTTGGTGTGATATACAAGAAACGTGCAATATCAACAAAGAAAGCCATCAACAAAGGATCGGGTGCAGGAGAGTATGTTGTTGTCCTCGTAGTCGCAAACAATGGAGAAGTGACTGCAGAGAACATTGAGGTCACAGATTGGATTCCAGCAGGATTCGAGTACGTCTCAACAGACCCAGAAGATGAAGCTCCAGAAGTCTTTCCAGTTGCGGAAGGTGGGAACTACATGGTCTGGACATGGCAACGGATGAATCCAGGTGATAAGAAGAAGATCAAAGTGACTGTCCAGGGTGAGGGCGAGTATGAGCGCCGCGAGCCTGAAGTAACCTCGATCTAGTATAATTGAAACAGTTGGAATGGGTCTTCAGACTCATTCCAAATCCTTACTCTTTCTCTTCGTTTTCTATATCTTCAAGTTCCTGACGAGTGGCTGCTAGTTCTGCATCTAAGTCATTGAGTGGAACGTAGTCCCCAATAGGATGGGTGTCTAGATTATAGAGAACCTTGAAGCCTGAGAGTGTCTTGTGAAGTGCGTTTGATATCTCAATAATTGCGTTTCCGATATCGGATTCATCGATATCATCATCATGCTCATAGATGAAGTCGTACGCACCTCGTACTGGCTTGAATCCAAGTTCTGTGAGTCTTGTCAATACTTGTGAGGGAGACGCACCCTCACTATTGAACCAAACAGTTACACGTGTCACGTACCGAGTCATCATCTATCACCCAAGAACACGCGACTGCGTCTAGTTTGCTTTAAGACCTTTTTCATCAGTCTGCCAATCATCTATGGATAAGCTGTGAAGTGTCCTCATGACGCAAAATGTGTTGCCACTGATGGACACAACTGCAAGTTGGTTTCTGCAATACAGATGCTTCTTGGTTGAGTGAGAATCCTCTAATTGCTTGGACAATCTCATTGTCACACTTGCCACAGTTATGAGCGCCTCTTATCTTGCCTGCAGCCACAGGATCACACACAACTCTCATCCATCCATCGGATTCCTTGCTGGCTTCACGTAAGACCTCTAACACACTCCACAACCACGGAGGTCTGTATTTTCTACGGTTCCAGAGCTTCTCCACCAAGGTGTCATTCTGAACATTGACTGGATTAAGCGAAACTGTAGTCACACCCAGTGCCTGAGCCACACGGATAGTTTCAATAGCATCAAGCATTGCATCGCGCTCGGTCATCAGAGGTGGTTTGAGGAGTACGTATGCACGCAGTCCTATGTTATGTCGCTTCGCGGTCTCAAGGCTTCTTTTGAAGTCCTCAAAGTCGAAGCTCTTGTTGATGCATACCGTGCGGATTAGGTCATTCGCACTCTCGAGCCCCATACCAATCTCAACTATTCGACCTCCAAGAATTCGTCGAACCTCAGCTAAGACTGCATCTTCGACATATTCTGGTCGGGACTCTAGGACTACCTCTTTCACTTGGTCGTCAGACGCTATCATCTGGAGAATAGCTGCACGAGCCTCTTCAGGCACCTCTGCAGGGTCCAGAAAGCTTCCACTTGTGTAGATCTTGACAGAGAAGGGGGCTTCCTTTCCTTCTAGGTCCACCATGGCAGTTTCGAATTGCTCGACAAGTTGCTCAGATGCTGGCATCTCTTGGGTTCCATCAAGGAGATAGCTGCACATAGTGCATCCCCCAGAGTCGCTCCGTGCATGGGCACATCCAATCGTCGACAAAACCACAGCAAGTGCAGTCCCTCTTTCCCTACCAACTCGGGCTGGGGCTGTCCATTTTGCAGAGGGTTTCAATGGATTCCTCTTCCGTCTTCTAGTCACGGACTGTCCTCTGGCTAGAAGTGAGGCTTGTTTGACAGTTTCATGAATTCTATTCAGAGCTTCGTCCATATCTTCACCTCACCCTACCTTGTGCCTGAGGCTCACAGCCCGACCCCTGTTCAGCTCGCACATCTCACGACCCGACATCTCACTCCGACCAACGCCGATTACTTCGTTCTTTTTGTTGACCACGATGACCTCATCACCCGGTCTAATACTAGGGTCTGCCTCCTGAATACCCACTGCGAAGATTGATCCACCCTTCACATTATCTACATCCAGACGAACCCAGTAACGACCCACTGATGCAATTCTCTTTCCTCCCTCAAGCGTCAGAGAGAGGGTACCAGTTTCTGCGATGTAAGAACAGACTTGCTCACCCTCAACATGGCAGAGAACCATCCTGTATGGTTTTCCCTTGAGCTTTGCATCCTCTGGGACAAGTAGGGATCCAGTGCCACTTCCAAACTGGTAGTCCGCTGTGGCAGAAACAAGCTCCCTAAGTGCTGTCCGAGGTTCATTTTGAATTGCGAGGACTTCCTTGAGCTCTACGAGGGTTTCCTGAAGGTTCTCGAGGGACTCGCTGCTTGTGGCTCGAGACTCGTGTGTTGTGTATACTATGCTCTGTTCTATCTCATCTTCAGCAGCTCGTACGATGTCGAGATAGCCGCCTGAAACATGGGCGACGACCACAGCCGATTTGTCGAACTTCTTTAGATATGCAGAGAGTGCTTGTGCTCCAATTGCTATCTCCTCAGTATCCCAATCTCCTGTTACAGGTATGTCATATTGAGCCGCAGGATAGACTCTCTCAAGCTCCCTAGGAACGAGACCCAGAGGTGAAGTAAGGATTGCTTCAGCAACATGAGGTTGAATGCTACCGAAAACAACACTTGTGACTTCGGCAATCCTTCGATGGGATTTTGAGTCAGAGTATGGTTTCCTTGCCGAACATGGTAGCAGTAACACAATCTGTTTCCCTTGTTGAGGAGTGTACCTTAACGCGACATGTTCTCTGAAACGCCGCACTGCAGGAGAGTTGTAAGACTCTGGTCCGATTAGGGGTAAAGTACCAGTCCCGATAGTGGGTGTGAACTCCTCAATGAATGTGTAGAGAGTCTTGTCAAGCGAACGAAGAAGTGAAGCCATAGCTGTGTTGTTGTGGGTCGATCCTTCAACCAACCACCTTAACGTACCAGACTCCATTGCGTGGATAGACTCTGATAGGGCTACTCGGTAGGTCTCCTGATTATGACCATCAAGGACATCAAACAAATTGTCTGTGTCACTGAGAGTCGCACAGGATGAACAGGGACAATATCGATGAGACCTATCGGCCTCTATCTTTTCAGGACCCTTCTTCCAAAGACGAACACCTTGTGTTGCAGCTTCCTCTCCGTGGCTTATATCGACAATATCAAACCCGTAATAGTGCAGTAGTGGAATCATCCCTGGAGTAATTCGTCCTAGAGCCACAACCATCATAGAAAGTGGGAGTCGACTTCGGAGCTCGAATGCCCTCATGTCCTCAGGACCAAGCTGTCCGTTGAACACAAAAGCAGCACCGGAAACACCCAACTCTTGAAACTGTTTGATACTCTCACTCAATGAATCCAGAGGGATCTCAGGGGGAACTCTTAGAATCATCTGAGAGGGGAGGATTTTGGAACTCAGAGACCTGGAGATCTGAGCCTGATAATCCAAGATAGTAGCTGGAGCCTCTGAACTGAGGGAACCAAACGAGGACAGGTAGGGCAGGAGATACACATCATCCTGGCGAAGCAGATCTAACTCCAGATCGTTGATATCACTGATGAACGGGAGTGAAACAATCATAGGTCCCTCGGAGACCTCGTCTCTTCCGAGAGTACCTGTATTGATTATGTGCTGATTCTTTGTCTGATGCGATGTCAAAAGTGGAGTTTCGAAGGTAGTTTCACCTAGTATGAGTTCCCCAATGCGCGCTGGGCCATCATGACCACGACCAACTCGAAACTCAGCCATTCTCAGTCACCTCACACAAGCGGTTCATATCCTGCGTATCCCTCAGTGTCTACAGTGGTTTCCACCTTGTCCAGGATACGTTTGATACTTTCTAATGCTCCGATTTTGAACAATGGACTGTTGTTGTTCCCACAGTTATAGGAGTATGTACATAGTGGACATCCATCAATCGTTGTACAGTCACACTTCTCGAGAATGACCTGAGACCTCTTGAACGCCTCATCCAGTTTCGTGAACAGGAGTTTTGAGGCACCATTACCTCCTGGGCTGCCATCATAGACAAAGATGATTCCCGAGTCGCCCATTGACACACCACCAATCTCTCTGGCACCACCCCCTGTCAACATGTCACTTGATTCGATCACGACATGTTCCAGAGCATGGAAAGCACCACCGAATAGCATCGCTGGACCCATCTTTCCGCCCTTGAAAGACCCAAGGGTTCCAGAGATATAGTCATTTACAGCCTCTGTAGGTGCAGGTGCGGAAAAAGCGAATCCACGGGTCTTGTACTTGTATACTAGGGGAGATGCGAGTGAATACCTCCCAAGGGTCTTGCCAGTGCGGGTAGCTTTCTTGACATAGCCCTCGACTGTCTGGGTCATCTCCAGTGTACAGTATACCGCATTGAGACCCAGAATCTTACTACGTTGGAGTATTTCAATGATCTTGGGCATCGTGGAGTAGAGGGGCTTGGTATGGGTACTCTTGTCAGTATAAGGAGCCACAGTCGCACGACCAAGGCCAGGAGTGTACTTGAAGTCAACAGAGAGATAGTTTTTCCCGCCATGTAGGTAGATGGCTCCTGGGTGCAGCTCCTGAGCAGCCATCGGCATTGACCGTTCTCCGAGACCCTTCTTGCCTGATTTGATCTGAACCGTGTCGCCGATTCCTCGAATACTATATCCTCGCCAAGCCTTTTGAGCTGATTCGAAATCAACCACGCGGACCTTGCCATCTGGCTCAATCTTGATCAGCCCTTCACCCTCGATTTTCTGCAGTAGATCCAAATGTCGAGAGAAGTCTTGTGTGTGCATTTTGCCACTCATGGCTGCGGCAATCAGTTGATAGTATCCAACCACTTCATTCTCAGGTTCAGTGTATGCAGCATCAATGTCGGTGAAGTACTTGTCAGGCTGGTGTCTGTAGAACGACGAGATAGGGTCATTCTCCCTTAGGGCCAAGATTGCGACGCTCTCCTGACCCTTCCTACCAGCACGACCTATGCGCTGAGTCAATCGTGTGATGGAAACAATCATACTCACCACACTGTTCAGGTCACCAATGTCAATACCCAATTCGAGTGTCGGCGTTGAAACGATGACTGGAAGAGCTCCAGACTTGAATTTGTCCTCCACGTCACTTCTGTACTTCTTGGACAGTCCAGCTCTGTGAACCATGGATTTGACGCCAGTGTCAGAGATGAGCAGGTTCAGGACCTCAGCCTCAGTGTGTGTATTCCCAAAGACAAGGGTCTTGAAACTCCCTCTCTGAAGCTGGCTCACAAGGTCAACAATCATGCTATACTTGCTTCGTTCTCCAGGATAATAGATCATGAAATGTACAGGACCTCTCTTTGCAGTTTGGGACTCAATGAGTCGGATATCGCAGTCGAAGAGTATCTCTGCAAACTCCTTTGGATTCGATACTGTTGCAGAGGCACCTATCTTCTGGAACTCTCCACACTCGAGTTCTAACCTCTTGAGAATGTGATGGACATTGGCACCCATTGATCCTGTGTAGAGATGTATCTCATCCAAGACCACAAACCTGACAGTATTGAGCAATGGAACCAACCGAGACTGTGTCCAACCAAGATGGTAGTGTAGAATGTCTGGATTCGTCAAGAGGATGTCTGGAGGTCGCTCGTAGATCTTTTGTCTTGCATTCTGGGATACATCTCCATCGAAAATCGCCACGGTGAGGTTCGATGTCTTGCACATCTGTCGAATCTTGTCATACTGGTCGCGAGCCAGAGCCTTCGTTGGATAGATCAGAAGTGCCCTGACACCTGGATTTTCGAAGGACTCTTGTACTGACAAGAGGATCTGCCTGATGATTGGTAGAATGAAACCCTCTGTCTTGCCTTGTCCGGTTGGTGCTGCAATCACAACATTCTCGCCACTCTCAATGGCTGAGTAGGACTCTTCCTGAAACTTGTACAGCTTGGAGATACCACGATCTCTGAGAAAATCCTTGAGTCGCGCAGGTATACTGAGGCTGTCGACATCATCTCCATATTCGGCATTTGTTGATTCCATGAGTTTGTACTGAACCAGGTAGTCTCTCCCTCTCATGAGGAGTTTCTGCATAGGTTCTGACAGACCCTCGAGCTCGGCACCACCAGCTTCAACAAGACGTCCGATCTCCGCTTCAGACTGGACACGAGCTGTGTCTGCCATCCGCCTCTTTCGCTTGGGTGTGTCAGTACCTGAACCCAGGTACTTCTTCTTGCGATAATCGACCTTAGGAGCTGTCCCTGCCTTGGTCTGTGAAACATATGCCTCGTACGCATCAAAGAGGTCAGTGTTCGGTCCACCAACTGTCACCTCGTTTGCACATGTGCTGCATGTGACTGTCCATATGCCACCTCCTTTTCTGATGTCCAGTCGAGATCCGCATGTTGGACAATGGAGGACGGGCATGTTATTCACCAAGAACTCAGGAAGTCCAATGACTGCCGCTTATCAAACTTTAGCACTGACAATGACTGAAAAGGTTGTAGGCTCATAGCACAATGCTTATAACGATTGTGCAACCAGTTTGCACAACCGACCCGAACATACGGGAGAGTAGCTTTATGGTTGAAGACATTAGCTCAGACGATTTGACAAAAATAATTGAAGACAATAAGGTCGTCTTCGTCGATTGCCATGCTGTATGGTGTGGCCCTTGCAAAACACTAGGCCCTATTCTAGAAGAACTTAACGACAAGTATGCTCCTAAAGGCCTGAAAGTAGTAAAGATTGATGTTGACCACAATCGTGAGTTCAGCATGGAGAACCAGATAACTGGAGTCCCCAGTGTCTTAGTATACTCAGAAGGCAAGAGAGTTGTCTTTGACGATGGTGCAGGCAGAAAGATGGACAAGCTGGTCGGTGTGATGCCACCAGAGGTCTACGACCAGATCGCAGAGAACCTACTTGCTGAAGAAGCTGCATAAACAGCTTCACTTTTTTCACGGGGAGTATTCCCCACCATCATTTCTATCCATAGGAGGAATTAAGGTGCCCAACTATAGACGTATTGCAATAGCGACCGTGACAGGCGCACTACTTGGAATACTGTGTATCATAGGTGTAGGAGCAAGAATACCCGGAGGATACCTTCCCAACTTCATCTTCTTGCTTGGAATGTGGTACAACCGAGTAATCATGGGACTGCTCATTGGATTTGCTGGAGAAGTCAACCTCTTCACGAACGCGAGTGAAAAGAGGATGGTCAATGCCGCTCTGAGGGGACTGATATTTGGAGTGTTAGTATCATCAGCGATATTTCTCTCCACAGAGTTCAGGGATCTTCCCTCACTCTTTGCTGGATTCGCATATGGTCCAATAATTGATCTTGTTGCAACTTGGACAGAGAAGTGAAGACTTCTGTTCAGGTAACTATTATAGCCAAGATTGTTGCTGAGGAGTCATGGTGGATGACCTTTCTCCTGATGAGATCGAACTCGTAGTAATGAGGACAAGGCTCGTTTTGGTGGATGCATGGGCTCCCACATGTGGACCCTGTAGAGAGCTGACACCAATCTTGGAAGAGCTCGAAGAACAATACGCAGATAATGCAGACGTCAGGATTGTCAAGATCAACACTGGGGAGCACATTGGGTTTGCATCCAAGAACAACATCTTCGCACTTCCCTGTGTCTTGATATTCTTCGATGGAAAGCCAGCGGAGTATACATATCAAACTGGAACAGGAGACAGAAAGGTAGTAGACCGATTGATAGGTCTGAGGTCTGTGGAGGAGTATGAAGACATCATCTTCTCCATGTTAGAAATCACCTGACAAAGTCACATCATGTTTTATATTCCTGCGCGACGGGTGAATATTGTTACTAAGATTGAGAGGTTCTAGAATTGCCGATACTACCATTTGGTGACAAGAGTCCAAAGATTGATTCCCAAGCGTTTGTCAGTCCTCAAGCAACAATTGTTGGAGACGTCGAGATAGGTCCAGGTTCAAGTGTCTGGCCAGGAGCTGTAGTTCGTGGAGACCAGTCATCGGTCAGGATTGGAGAGAACACCTGCGTCCAGGACAGTGTGGTCATACATGCTCATAGTGAAGAAAACCCAACCATTATCGGAAACAATGTAATCATCTCTACTGCATCTGTCGTGCATGGCGTATATGTCGGAGACGCTGTTCATATTGGAGAAGGCACGGTTGTCTACGACGGTGCTACCCTCGGAGAGGGGGTTTCACTGGCTCCAGGCAGTATCGTTCCACCAAATATCGTAATCCCTCCAAGAACGCTGAATTCTGGCGCACCAGCAGCACAGATCCGCGAGATATCGAGAGAGGAGATCGAGCAGCATACCCTAAAGTCTGACACCATCACACAGGTGTTTCTCAAACTGAAGAGATGGCAAAGTCCGACATGATCACATAGTTTCACGTGCAATCGTCGTCAGATTTTCACAGCCATCAGATGATATCTTTACGACGTCCCCGATTTTGACTGTCCCAATTCCCTCGACATATGCCGTGGGATGGATGGAGAACACCATATTCTCACCCAACGAAACATCTCCATGGGGCGCGAGATATGGAGGTTCATAGAGGTCCAGGCCAATCGAGTTGCCGAAGGGTTGTACAAGTGATTCTGATGGAAAGGCCCTACCAAGTTTCTTGATCACTTTCTCGGAAACGTCCTTGACTGAGGACTTTGGACGTAGTTGCTTCTCTATATTTCGAGTAGCATTCATGACGTAGTCGAAGAGTCTTCTCTGCTTCTTCGTAGGGCTTCCGAGATGTATTGTCCGAGCCACCTCACAGAAGTACCCCTGATGACTGACTGTCATGTCCAACACAATGAGATCATCACGACTTATTCTACCAGCACCAATCTGTACGAATGGTAGACGGGCATTTTCACCTGAGAGCACGCCAGCACGTATCCCGTGGAGCTGGCCTCCTGCACTGCGCATTGCAGCCTCTATTTCGAGCGATGTTTCCTCTTCTGACTTACCAGTAGCGACAATCTCTAGAGCTGTACGTATTCCAATCTCTCCGATGGCAATGGCTTGAAGGATAGCGTCAATCTCAGCAGCATCCTTGAAGTATCTGAGTTCCCATAACGCCTGGGAGAAGTCCTTGAATCCAGCCTCTGGAAGTGCAAGCTTCAGTTTCTCAAACTCTCGAACAGAGAGCCAGTCGTGCTGAAGACCTATCATGCCCCCAGCCTGTCCGAGTTCACGAAGAAGGCCTGTCACCTTGTCCCAGAATGCACCACCCCTTGTTCGAGACCAGCCCTCAATGGGAGATTCCGAATAGTGACGAAGCTTGCCCATTATTGATTCACGAGAGGTAACAAGTTCCTGAAGATCTGGAATGATGACTTGGGGCTGATATCCCTCGGAGATAACACAAGCAATCGGAACATTCACTCCTTGATGACGGTAGCCTGTCAGGTATTGTACATCCTGTCGTCGTGTGACAACCAATGCGTCGATACCAACTCTTCGCATTGATTTTAGGACCTTCTCGAGTCTTTGTGGTGTGAACTGCATCTCTATTCTTTGTCGAATTTCAGGTCACATTTAAGCTTCGTGTCGAGATAAGGAATGGCGGGACCGCCCGGATTCGAACCGGGGATTACCAACTCCGCAGGCTGGTGCCTTATCCATGCTAGACTACGGCCCCATTCATCCGGGGCCTTGTTCAACTTAAAGAGTCTTCGTTGAAGACTTCAAGCAAGCTGGATCTGAAGAAGCTCGACCACAGCCCGACCCCTCGTCTTTGTGACGCGGAGGGTGTGTTCAGAAGTCTGAAGAATGAAACTTTCGCCCTCTTCCAGATTGTCAAGAACCGTCTTTCCGACTGGTCCGTTGAGATATCTAGTAAACCTGCTCACTACGCGATCTGCTGATGCGGAACTGAGTTCCCTTGTAAAGCTCATGTGAACGACCTCACTATCACAAGTAACTGATTGTGGGAGTCTTTTAAACTCCGAGCGGAAGGAAAAAACAGTGGCGGGACCGCCCGGATTCGAACCGGGGAT
>Ga0209536_100005309_pt1 | contig 20063 bp, 17 predicted proteins | sample DeeMarSeWOR28_12_FD_187461 | JGI IMG/M metagenome (GOLD analysis project Ga0209536, IMG submission 187461) | Marine sediment microbial communities from White Oak River estuary, North Carolina - WOR-2-8_12 (SPAdes) (version 2) | ecosystem: Environmental > Aquatic > Marine > Intertidal zone >...
GGCCTGCAATCACTGCACCGGCCTGCCGGCAGTAGAGAAGATGCTGGAACTGGGTATTCCGGTGGTACAGGGATCGGCAAAGCATGGCTCCAAGAGCAAATTATATGTCGGCAACGGAGATGAGGTCGTGTTTGGATAACATCCCCCGGGGATCAAATGAAGCGGCATTGCCAAACTCGTGCGAGGCAGATCTGATGTCTGCCTCGCTTCATTTGGGGCCGCTGAAAATAATTTGACTCCTGATATAGAAAATAGTTTATAGGAGTTTAGAATTCATTCGGGTAAAAAGGCAGACGCGTATGGGAAACAAAAATGAAAACCTGATCGACCACATCGTCAACGCGTTTAGATATACCTTTGCCGGATTCAAATCGGCCTGGCAAAACGAGCTGGCCTTTCGTGGTGAGGTGGCGGTGGTCACTGTCATGCTGCCCCTGGGCATCTGGCTCGGACAATCGGCTGCCGAGCGGGCCCTGCTGATCGTATCTCTCCTGTTGATTCTGATCACTGAACTGGTGAACTCAGCCCTTGAAGCAGTGGTGGACCGCATCGGGCCGCAGAGGCATGAATTATCAAAACGCGCCAAAGACCTGGGCTCTGCCGCCGCATTTGTCAGTATGGTTGCGGCTGCGCTGGTGTGGATCATTATAGCTTACGGTCGTTTTTTAGTTTAAGATTCCGGGCGTCAACAAGCATAAATCGCGGCTGGAAGCCGCTCCCACTAGCCCGTAAACGTGCGTGGGAGCGGCTTCCAGCCGCGACAATCCAATGGCATCAAACGACTTTGTCCTCATTAATCGAGCGTCAAACTGCCCTGCCATTTAAGGTTTTTATCTGAGGATGCATTCGGTCACCCAAGGGGAGGCGACCGCCTTCAATTGCTGCAACTCCTCATCGCTGTATTCATTTTCAACCCCACCGAAAAATTCGGGATGCAACACATCACTGCTGCGAAAGTGCTGCAGGGCATACAGCCGGGCGCCTTGAATGAGGCGGGAGATATTTTCGACGGTCTCGAGGGTAACAATCGGCTTGACGCAGGTGGTCCTGAATTCATAATCGATCCCGGACGCCATGAGAATGCGGATGCTGTCAAGGATGGGATCCGGACCATAGCCGGCTCTGATGTAAGATTTGTACAGCACCGGATCGGTTTTTAGATCCATGGCGACATAATCGACCAGTTTTTCAACAATCAACCGTTCCAGCACCTTCGGACGGCTTCCATTGGTATCCAGCTTCACCGCAAAGCCGAAGCCTTTGATCTGCCTGCAAAAATCCTCCAGATCGGGTTGCAGGGTCGGCTCCCCGCCGGAGATGACGACACCATCCAGAAAACCCTGCCGTTGCTTGAGAAACGCATAGATATTTGAAGCGGTTAAGTCAGCCGGGCAGGCGGCGCTGCCCCTGGCAAGGGCCGGGTTATGGCAGAAGGGGCAGTCAAAGTTGCAGCCCGATAAAAAAATGACCGAACTCAATTTGCCCGGGTAATCGATTAAAGAGCTTTTCTGGAATCCACCTAGCTGCATAGCACTCTCCCTGATTGAGCACATGGTGCTCCATCAGAGGTTATTGGTTATTCGACAGTGAACAAGCCTAAAGACATAAAGAGGAATTATTCCTTATTTAGGCTTAACCAATAACGATTAACAAATAACTGCCAATTGGCAAACTGTTGTACGGAAGCCAGAGGGCATTCTATTTTTGCGCCATCATCTGTTCTCCTCTGAATACCCTCTGGCTTCCGAAATCTGATAGGAGAATTTTTTTCACCACGGATTTTCACGGAAAAACGCAGCATAATTTAATCCGCAAACAAATCTTTTAATTTTCTTCTCCGTGCGCTTCCGGGTTCTCCTTCCGTGGTTAAAAATTCTGCTGCCCGCTAACTCGCTACTCTGAAATTCTTGCGGTCCCCGTACTCAGCCTGCTTGCCTTCATTCCATTGTCTAACCGGTCTTAAATACCCAACGACCCGCGAATAAACCTCCGTTTTTTGATCGCAGATCGAGCAGGTTTCCTGTTCCCCGTCAAGATAACCGTGAGACGGGCATATGCTGAAGGTCGGCGTGAGGGTAAAATACGGCAGCCGGTAATTGTTGGAGATTTTGCGAATCAATCCTTTAATGGCTTCCAGGTCGTTGACATGTTCACCCAGAAAAATATGCAGCACCGTTCCGCCCGTGTACTTGGTCTGCAGCTCATCCTGCAGCCTCAACGTCTCGTAAATATCATCGGTATAATTTACCGGCAGCTGGCTTGAGTTGGTATAATAAGGGGCCGCACCCTGGCGATAATCGGCCTCATTGGCGCAGATGATGTCGGGTAATTTCTGTTTGTCCAGCATCGCTAGCCGATAGGACGTCCCTTCAGCCGGGGTGGCCTCGAGGTTGAAGATCGCTCCGGTCTCCTCCTGAACCTTCGCCAGCGTATCCCGAATAAAATCCATAACCTCCATCGAAAACTGCTGGCCGTGCTCGGTGGTGATGTCCTCTCCGATAAAGTTTAAACAGGCCTCGTTCATGCCGATAATGCCAATGGTGGAAAAATGGTTCTTCCAATAGAGACCCGCGCCGTTTTTGACTTCCCTTAAATAAAATTTGGAATAGGGATACAGATCTTTCTCGGTGAATTTTTCCAGAATCTTGCGTTTTATCGACAGGCTTTCCACCGCCAGCTGGAGCCTCTCGATAAGATGGGCATAAAACTCACTTTTAATTTTACTCGCATATCCGATGCGCGGCAGGTTGATGGTGACCACCCCAATGGAGCCGGTCAAGGGATTGGCGCCAAACAGCCCGCCCCCTCTTTTTAACAGCTCCCGGTTGTCCAGACGCAGGCGGCAGCACATGGATCGGGCATCTTCGGGCGACATGTCCGAGTTAACAAAATTGGAAAAATAAGGAATCCCGTATTTGCCGGTCATTTTCCAGACAGGCGCCAGGTTCGGATTCTCCCAATCAAAATCCTGCGTGAGGTTGTAAGTCGGAATGGGAAATGTAAATACACGGCCCTTGGCGTCACCTTCCATCATTACCTCGGCGAAAGCTCGGTTGATCATGTCCATTTCGGGCTGGAACTGGGCATAGGTCTCCTCGCGGTCTTCGCCGCCCACGATTACAGGCTGATCCCTTAGAATCGAGGGCACACAGAGGTCCATGGTGATATTGGTAAAGGGGGTTTGAAAACCGACCCGGGTGGGGATGTTGATGTTAAAAATGAATTCCTGGAGGGCCTGCTTGACATCCCGATAATCGAGTTGGTCACAGCGGACAAAGGGGGCCAGTAACGTGTCGAAATTGGAAATCGCCTGGGCGCCGGCCGCTTCTCCCTGAAGGGTGTAGAAAAAATTTACGATCTGACCGAGCGCAGAGCGCAGGTGCCTGGGCGGTGAGCTTTCAACTTTGCCTTCCACGCCCTTGAATCCCTGGCGGAGAAGATCCTGCAGATCCCACCCCACACAATAGACCGACAGCAGGCTGAGGTCGTGGATGTGGATGTCACCGGCTTTATGCGCATTTCGAATCTCGGGCGGATAGATGCAATTGAGCCAGTATTCCGAGGTTACATCCGAGGATATATAGTTGTTGAGCCCTTGAAGGGAGTAGCTCATGTTGCTGTTCTCTTTGACCTTCCAGTCCATTTTTTGGATATAATGGTTTACCAGATCCACATTCAGCGTGGTGGCCATTTGCCTGATCTGGGCATGCTGCTCACGATACAGAATGTAGGCCTTGGCCGTTTTATAATAGGGAGAGTCCAGCAAGACCCGTTCGACGATGTCCTGAATCTCCTCGACTTCCGGTGTGGGATCCGGTCTCATTTCATGGGCCAGGGTCAGCACGCGCAGGGTTAGTTTTCTGGCCTCCCGTTCGTCAAATTCCCCGGTGGCCTTGCCGGCCTGTGCGATGGCCGTGGTTATTTTGGATGAATCAAACTCGACAATTCTACCGTCACGCTTCTTGATTTTCTCAAACAATTCCGACACCTCTCCAAATTTTTCTGGGTTGCGTAAATGTCTCGCCAAAGAGCCTAAAGGCCCGTTCCGGATAAGGATGAGCTCCGGAAAAATCAATCTTATCGCCAGGCTTCTGAAATCGAATCGGGCAGAGATAACGGATCTCAGATATGATACGGTTCGGAAGTAAACCGAAAGAAAAAGGGGTCTTGAGGCCGTCCTGAAATCTAACCCCCTTTTAAGAAAAGGCATGCGGCCCAAATCGTGGGTCACCTGAAATTCTCAGCTGATAGACCATGTATACCACAACATATGGACGAAAGTCAAATTTTTTTTCTATATATAGTAGGGGAATCTGATGGAGGATTTAGCAATCCGTGACGAATTATGATATATATTGAAGCAGGAGACCAGGGGCGAGCGTCGAACATCAGAGCCTCTGACCATCATTCCATTTGTGGTAGCCAAAAACGTGCATCGCTAATGACAGCAGGTTAAGTAATAAATTTAACTTTGAGACAAAGAGAATGTCCACCCGTGCCATCCAGTTTTTGAGTCAAAGAAAGATCGGCTTTGAAGTGGTCAAATACGATCATGAGGAAAAAGGGGCCGAATTCGCAGCCAGGGCTTCCGGGTTCCCCCTGGAAAAGACGGTCAAAACCCTGGTGGTTGATCTGGGGCGAAACCAACATACACTGGTATTGATGCCGGGCGACAGACAGCTGTCCATGAAGCGTCTGGCCCGGGTGCGGGGCGTCAAACGCGCCGCCATGGCCGACACCCGGACAGCCGAACGCCTTACCGGCTATCTGGTGGGCGGCATCAGCCCGTTTGGAACCAGGCAACCGCTGCCGGTCATCATGCAAGAAGGCATATTGAAATTTGATGACATTTTAATCAATGCCGGTCAACGCGGAACCATGCTGAAAATAGCACCCCAAATTATTCCCGCGGTACTGGACTGCACGGTGGCGGATGTAGCTCAGCGATGATGAAAAGTGGTTCTCAAACCACTCGGGGCGGCACGCCCGGGAATTCGTTTTAAAAGCCATCCCCAAAAAATCTCTGTTTTCTGAATGGCACGCCGGATTTGACCCCCGCTGAAGACGGGATCACGTCCGGCATGACAAAAAGCCCTAAAAACAATTCCGACAATTGGAACACCGCCTGTCCAGGAAAGGGAAGTGCGCTGTCGGACAGCATGTTTTAGCAGGTATTCCAGGAGCACAGCGTAATCCACCAACGCTTTATCTCCATGCTACAGCGGATGAAACCATTTCATAAAGCGTTCGTCTCTGAATTGCATGATGTCATCCATCAGCTGCATGACCCGCGTCGTTATGGGCCCGGGTGCCGTCAGTTCCCGGTCTTCAAAACGGGCGACGGCTTCAATTTTGGTGCCTGTATGGACAACAAAAATTTCGTCGGCTGACAGCAATTCATCGGCTGTGATGGGTTTTTCAACGGTGGTCAGGCCGAATTCCGGCGCGGCCTCCAAAACCGACCGACGGGTAATGCTCGACAGGACCCGGCCCAAAGGTGGTGTCATCAACACACCCTCTTTGACGATAAACACCGATTCAATTGAGCCTTCGGCCAGAAAGCCATCGGTTCCCAGCAGGATACCAATGTCAAAGCCCCGCGAGACGGCATCTTTGCGCGCCAGATAGCCATTCAGATAATTGGCGCAGGCCTTGGCCCCCACCGGAACCGTTTCGGGGTGCAATTTGCGCCACTTGGCCAAACAGGCTGAGATGGTATGCTTCTTGTCCAGGACCAGCTCCTCGCTTTCCGGGATGGCAAAAACAGCAACATCCAGCCGGGAATTCAGAACCAGCTCGGTGATGGCTTCCTCACTCCAAAAGGCCAGTATTTTGATAATACCGCGCCCGATGTCGTTGGCCTTAACCGTGGCTTTAACCGCCTCGATAATCTCCCCGGTCGTATAGCCAAGTTCCATCTCCAGGAGCGCGGCACTATTTGTGAATCGTTTCAGATGGTCATCCAACCTAAACGCCATGGGGCCGTTTGGTCCGGGATGAACCCCCAGTACATCGAAAATGGCTGACCCCCGGGAAAAACCATGGGACAAAATAGGAACCGTCGCATCGCGACGCGCAACCAGCTCTCCGTTTAACCAAACTTGCAAATTGTTGTTCATATCAACTCCGTTTCATTGTTCGTCATATGTGGTGCGCTCATATCAAACGCTGTATTTCAAACGGTCGGGCGTTAATCGTTTTAAATAATGGTATAAGGTGTCAGGTGTCAGGTGTCAGGATCCGCCATTCTGAAGCTCAAGCTGACACCTGAAACCTGACACCTGAAACCCACAACCTTTACTTCGTTACCCAGATGTAATCGGCGATATCCGGTTCCACCTCGGCACCGACGGGGGCCGTGTAAATGGTTGTAAAGGCTTTGCCGGTCCGCTTAAAGGCCCGATCGGGAATGCCATACTTGAACTGAATATGTCCATTGCCGGCCAGCACGACCATGACATCATCTTTCAAATTTTCGGCAATGGCGGCTGCCATGCCCTCTTCCCAGACGACCTGGGCGACATAAAAATTATCAAACTCAACCTCGCCACTGAAATGGTGCTTGTGGGTCTCAAAAACGTTTTGGACATAGTCGCGGTGGGCCGCGATGGATACATCCATCTGCTGGGGAAGGTGCTTTTTTTCATCTTCCCTCAGGCTTTCGATACCGCCTTCCCGAATCCTGGGCGGGATGTAATTGGGAACGTTTAGTCCTACCAGCCGGAGGCGGTTGTCTTTGATAAAATTCAGAATATCCCGGTATAAATCGAAATCGTAGCGCCAGTTGACGTACCAGTGCACTTTTTGCAAAAATTCCTGTTGCTCCAACTCGCCGGCAGACCATTGATCGAGCACCTGCTGGTAGGAATGATCAAACATCTCCATCCCGACGGCCAGATGGGGAGATTTCCGCCAAAGGGCCTGGATAACCTCCAGCTGAACCCTGTGGGCCTCCTGGCTGGTGTGTATTTCTCCCACATAGATGATCCGGCTGTTTTGGATGTCTTCGATCAGCGCTTGAAAAGAAACCGCAGTGGATTCGCTGGTCGCAATAATGGTACCTTCTCCAAAAGATTCCGGCTCACCTTTTATGACCAATTTTTGAGGTGTCACGGCACATCCCCATAACATGATCGGTAGAAAAATACATAAACTAATGCAAAATCGCCATTTTGCATCCCCCAGTGCCATCATCATCGTGCTGGCTTTTCTCATAACTTGATTTTTTTTCCCCAAAGACATAAGATTGATGGATGGGGCTTGGCCCCTATTTGATTGTAGTTACGTAAAGATAATTCATTACGCTGTTTTATCAACTTAAATCCCATGCCATCGGAAAAAAACCCGGTATTTAGAAAACCCGTTATACCCTGGTACCAGTCCAAAACGGCCTACGGCCTTACCATTGCGTTTATGCTGGTCGTTCTTTTTGTTGGTCTGGTGGGCATCGCCGTCACGCGAGAATACGAGGCCTATAACGGCTACACCTGGGTCCCCGCGCTCCTGGTAATATTAGGCGGTTGCCTGATCATCACCAACATTATACGCCTTATCCGCAGATATACTTCCAAATAAAGGGTATAAAAGCTCGATGAGACGATGCAGGATTCGGGCGGTAGCACCCCAGATGACGACATCCTCGAAAGGATATCTAAGCTCATCGATGGTGGGGATGCGACGGTGAAAATTAGCGAAGTGGTGGGTTCGGACGAGGGTTCTCAACGGAATTCTGAGAATTCTGGCGATTTCGGCAGGATCGTATCGAACGGGCCAGGTGGCATCCCAAACCCCGATAAAGGCTTCTATATCGCGTCCGTTGATGGTCTGGTAATGGCCAAGAGATCCAACGAGGTCAACTTGATCGCGACCGATTCCCGTTTCCTCTTCCAGCTCGCGATAGGCCCCCTCGAGCGGACTGGGGTCATCTTCTTCCAAATGCCCCCCCGGTAATGCTACCTGATTGCGCCAGGGGTAGCCTTCACTATCCGCTTTCTGGATTGCGAAAATGTGAGGATCTGCCATGCGAAACAGCAGCAGGAAAACACTGGTCGGCTTAAAAGGACCGGGCGGTGGCGGTCCCGGCGTTGAGCTACTACCAATAATATCCTTCAACTGTTCGATATTCAAGCCACTCAACCCGCTGGTCCGTCGTTTTTGAACGCTATCCATACGATCAGAAATCATCCTCCAAGAACATCTTCAATAAGGCTTTTAGCTGCTCCGGTGATATATACCCCGGCCGGTTGCCGATGATCTCATTATTTTCTGTAATAAACCAGGTGTCGGGTAGCAATGTAATTTTGAACATGTCCGATAGCTTTTTGTTTTTGTCGACATTGACCTTGACCGGCAGGTAGTTTTTATTCAGCGTTCTAATGACGCCGGGGTCCCTGAACGTTTTGCTTTCCATTTCTTTACAGGTCCCGCACCAATCAGCGTAAAAATGCACAAAGATCTTTTTATTTTCCGCTTTGCTGCGAGCCATTGCGTCTGACATCGATTGCCATCGAATACCTTTCGCGCCCGCGCTGGCAGGCATAAGGGCCGCGGACAATCCCATCAGGACCAAAGCGGTTATTAAAATCTTGATAAACTTCATGTCTGGGTTCTCCCGTCGCAGGGCAAATGCTAAAATAATTTAAACCCTTATTCTAGCACCCCTTCGGCGGAATTGCAAATATCAGGGTATCCGGAACGCATAACCTGCCCGATCCGCCCTGGCATCTTAAACGCGCAATTGAGGTAAAAAGAAACCGGGAAGCCATAGGATGGAATGGGTCAATTTTATGGGCAGCAGCCCTCTTATCCCTGGGAGGTCAGGTCGGATTGATCAGGCGGGCTTTTTGAATTTGCCGTTGTTTTCGGCAAAATGCTTGATCATTAAATCACCCAGCTCTTTGGAGCGGTTGGTGGCCGCCTCGACCGCATTGATCAAGGTTGTGCGCAATCCGCCGCTTTCAAGGGTTGCCAAACCGGCAATGGCCGTGCCCCCGGGTGAGGTGACGCGATCTTTCAGCTGTCCCGGATGCTCCTGGGTTTCGATTAACAGCTTGGCTGCGCCCAATACGGTTTGAGCCGCCAAAAAGAGCGCGTCCTGCCGGGCGAGGCCCATTTTGACACCGGCATCCGCCAGGGCATCTACGATCAGGAATATGTAGGCCGGCCCGCTGCCGCTCAATCCCGTAATGGCATCCATCAAATAGTTTTCTTTGAGAAAAATGGTTTGGCCGATGGAATTGAAAATTTCCAGAGCCAGGCGCACGTCATCTTTGGTGGCATGTCCGCCAGCGGCTATGGCCGTGGCAGATTCCTTGACGGCGGCAGCAATGTTGGGCATCACCCGTATCAATCGCAGGTCCTTGCTGATACAGGCTTCCATGGCCGCCAGAGGCACGCCGGCGGCAATCGAGATGACAAGCTTGGACATATCGAGCTTGGATGCCGTTTCGGTCAGGGTCGTCGCCATGATCTGGGGTTTGACGGCATAGATAACTATGTCCGCTTCGTCCACCGCCCTGAGATTGCTGGTGGTGGTGCGGACTTTGTAATTGGCTTTGATTGATCTTAACGTATCCGGTCTGATATCGGTGCAGATAATATTTTGGGGCCGGGATGATTTGGAGCCGATCAATCCACTCACCAGCGCCTCCCCCATGTTACCCGTCCCGATAATGGCAATTATTTTATCTTTTAACATGACCGCTCTGCCCCTTTTGAATTCTGTTTTTTTTAAAGTTGCACACCTAAAAACACGCTGCAAACAAGGTCGCAAAGTCTGACTCTTTAAATATTTCAGACGCATTAGTCAAGTAAATTATGACCAGCGCATAATTTGGCCGGGATACCTGGCACGTAAATCTTGACAATCGATGGGCTCAAATATTATAATGGTTTAACCATTATAAATATCATATTAAAGCGGCTATTCTTTGAATTTCGACAATATATAGGGTGACGGCATGTTCCAGGCGGCCAAGCAAACCAAAGTTTTCCAGGATGTAGTAGAACAGATCCAGGAGGCAATCCTGGATGGACGGTTGACAGCCGGTCAGACGTTGCCCGCGGAAAGAGAATTAAAAGAGATGTTTAGCATCAGCCGCGGCACCCTGCGCGAGGCCCTGCGGGTTCTGGAACAAAAAGGTCTGATTGAAATAAGGCTGGGCGTGGGCGGCGGCTCGGTGGTTAAAGCCGTCGATACGGATCAAATCAGCGAAAGCCTTGGCCTGTTGATTCGTTCGCAGCAGGTATCTTTGAACCATCTGGCTCAATTCCGTGAAGATGTGGAAGGAATCGTCGCGGGCCATGCCGCTGAAAACCATACCGCCGAAGACATCCACCAACTGAAAGAACTGCTGCAAAACGCTTCCAGGTGCTTAAAAAAGGGGCCTTCCCAGAGAAATGCCTTCATTGATATCGACAAACGGATCCACCTGACCATGGCCCGGATTACCGGCAATCCGGTATATATATCCGTCCTGCATTCCATTCACGATAACATCCACCGCTACTACGATCGGTTTCTATCCATGGACATACCCGAATTGGAGGAAAATTATAACGACCTGTGCGAATTGGTAAAGGCCATCGAAAATGGCGAGGCGGAGCGGGCTCGCCATCTGGCCAAACAGCATGTTCAACGTTTCAATCAATATATGAAGATGAGGGAAAAGAGCAGCTAACCTCATATTAAAAAAGGAAACAAAGTTTTTGGGAAATATATAAATTTTGGCTCATCCAATAAATAAACTCGAAATTCGAATATCGAAATCCGAAACAAATCCGAAATTTGAATGATAAACATTCGAAGGGGGAAAAAAGATGTGTATCAAGAGGGCGCACGTTCATCATTCTCTTGTTTTGGTCATTTGAAAATTCGAATTTAAATTTTGTTTCGAATTTCGAATTGCGTGCTTCGGATTTAGATAAAATTTGATGAGAAGCTTAAGCACGACCATTTCTAATGAATCCAAGCAATGAATCATGTCTAAATACAGAATTCAAAAACACCCCATCCTTGAGATACCGGATAGAACAGCAGTTTCCTTTACCTGGAACGGCAAGAAGCTGATCGGCTTCGACGGAGAAATGATTGCGTCGGCCTTGTTCGCCAATGGCATCCATATTTTCGGACATCACCACAAAGACAACAGCCCCCAGGGAATTTTCTGCGCCAACGGCCAATGCTCCCAGTGCATGGTCATGGCCGACGGCCTGCCGGTTAAATCGTGCATGACCCCGTTACGGGATAAAATGGTGGTACAAAGTGTTGAAGGTCTTCCGACAATCCCGGATGAAAACCGCATCCCGCAAACCGGTGAAATACCCGTCAAAGAGGTGGATGTGTTAATCATCGGTGGCGGTCCGGCCGGGTTGTCGGCGGCCATCGAACTGGGCAAACGGGGCATCGAGACGCTGATCGTGGATGACAAGGACCGCCTGGGAGGCAAACTGGTGCTTCAAACCCATAAATTTTTCGGCTCGGTAAAAGATTCCCATGCCGGCACCCGCGGCTTTGAAATCGGCAAGATCCTGCAGGATGAACTCCTGACCCTCGGCTCGGCCGAGGTCTGGTTAAACACCACTGCGCTGGCCGTCTTTTCGGATCAGGTTGTGGGGCTGATCAAGGACAATCAGTACAAAAAAATAAGGCCCAAAAAGCTTTTGGTGGCCACGGGGGCCAGAGAGAAAATGCTGTCTTTCCCGGGCAATACCCTGCCGGGCGTCTACGGTGCCGGGGCGTTTCAAACCCTGGTAAACCGCGATCTGGTAAAATCTGCAGAGAAAGTGCTCATTGTGGGCGGCGGCAACGTGGGACTCATTGCCGGCTATCATGCCATTCAGGCCGACATAGCAGTAGTGGCCCTGATTGAAGCCCTGCCGCAGGTTGGCGGCTACAAAGTGCACGCCGATAAACTCAAACGCCTGGGGGTACCCATTTATACCAGCCACACGGTGGTAAGCGCCAACGGAGCGGAACGGGTTGAATCTGTCACCATCGCCCAGCTGGATGAAAACTGGCATGTGATGCCCGACACGCATAAGACTTTTGAAGTCGATACGGTGTTGATTGCCGTCGGGCTGGCCGAAGTCAACGAATTTTATCTCAAAGCCCGGCAGTTCGGAATGGATGCATTTTGCGCCGGCGATGCCCAGGAAATTGCCGAAGCATCGGCCGCCATGTTCACCGGCAGGATAGAGGGGCATAAAATCGCCCAATCGCTGAACATCGACATCGAACCAACGCCCGATGAATGGGATGCCAAGGCCACCATTTTAAAGTCAAAACCGGGACGACCGACCCGCCGCCCACCGCCGTCAAAAGAAGACGGGGTTTTTCCTATTTTTCATTGCTACCAGGAAGTCCCCTGTAATCCCTGCACCTCGGTTTGTCCGGTGGGGGCCGTCCGTACCCAGGATGATAAAATCACCGGCCTGCCCTATATGGACGACCTGGATGCCTGCACCGGCTGTGCAAGCTGCGTGGCGGTTTGCCCGGGGCTTTCGGTGACGATGGTGGACTTCCGGGAAGATCCCTCCCATCCGCTGGTAACCCTGCCCTATGAGGTCTGGCGAGAAAAAGTAAAAGTGGGCCAGCAGGTTCCGCTCACCGATATCGACGGTGCCGTTTTGGGATTTTTCCCGGTGGAAAAAGTCCGTTCACGGAAAAAATATCCCGGCACCCTTCTGGTACAGCTGAAAGTTCCCAAAGCGGTTGCCAAATCGGCAGCGGGAATCTGGGTTCAGGAAAAACAGATTGAGCCGTCAACCATTTACGAAAAAGAACCCCCGCCCGATGAAGCCATTGTGTGCCGCTGCGAGCGGGTGTCGGCCGGCGAGATTCGTGCGATCATCCGCAACGGCATCCGCGACTTAAATCAAATCAAGGCCTTGACCCGTGCCGGCATGGGGGCCTGCGGCTCCAAGACCTGCCGCCCCATGATCTGGCGGATTTTTCAGGAAGAGGGCATCGCGTTGAAAGATGTCACCGATCGGGTCGATCGGCCCCTGTTTATAGAGGTGCCCATCGGGGTTTTTGCGGGAAGCAAGTAAAACGCGATGAGATCAAGTTGGTGACACTGAATTTTGAAACTTCAAATTACAAGCACCAAATTACAAACAAATCTCAAATTCGAAAATTCAATGACCAAAACAGTTTGAGATTTCGAATTTCGGTAATTGTGATTTGTTTGTGATTTGTAATTTGTGATTTGAAATTTATTAAAACAGCTTCCATCCAAAGAAACGATATACCTAAGATTAAGGAGATAACTCAATTTGGTTTATGATGTAATCATCGCCGGCGCTGGATCAGTCGGTGTGCCGACGGCCATGTCTCTGGCGGAGCTTGGCATCAAGCCCCTGGTCATCGATATGCACCCTTCACCGGGTCAGGGGGAGAACAAGCACGCCATCGGCGGCATCAGGGCCACCCACTCCACCCCGGGCAAGATCCGCATCTGCCGCCGCTCGATTGAAATATTTTCCACCTGGGAACAGTTATTCGGCGATAACATCGAATGGCTCCAGGGCGGATATGTTTATCCGGTATACCGGCCGGAAGATGAAAAACTGTTGAAGGGATTGCTGCCGGCTCAAAAACAACACGGCCTGAATATCAATTGGGTCGGTCAGAAAAAGATAAAGGCGCTTATCCCTGGAATCAATGCCGAAGGACTGCGCGGGGGCACGGTCTCGCCGGACGACGGCTCCATCTCTCCGCTGCTTTCGATCAACGCCTTTTACCGCCGGGCGCTGGCGTTAGGTGTACAATTTCGGTTCCAAGAAACCATCACCAGAATTATCTGTGAAAAGGGTAAAATCGTCGGTGTTGCCACCGACAAACAGAACTATGGCACGCAGGTGGTGATTGATGCGGCCGGTCCGTTCTCACCCGAGCTATGCCGGACGGCCGGGGTTGACCTGCCCATCGCGCCCGATTCCCATGAGGGTGCCATCACCGAACCCGTGCAGCCGTTTTTTCATTGTATGGTGGTAGATATCCGACCGGCACCCGGTTCCAAAAGCTATTATTTTTACCAAAACAAACAGGGGCAGGTTATTTTCTGCATCACCCCCGATCCGCCGATCATCGGCAAAGACAAACGCGAAACCTCGGTGTTTTTACCCCAGGTATGCTCCCGCATGGTGCGACTGCTGCCGCGGTTGAAGAACCTGCGGGTGCGCCGGACCTGGCGGGGACTTTATCCGATGACCCCGGACGGCGCCCCCCTGGTAGGCTGGAATCGAAACGCAGGGGGACTGCTGCATGCCACCGGCATGTGCGGCCAGGGTTTGATGCTGGCACCCGGGGTCGCCGAACTCGCCGCCCGCATGGTGGTCGGACAGACAACGACAGAAGACGAGATGGTCATGGCGGAATTCTCACCGTATCGGAAGTTTGAGGCGGATGAGGCGTTGAAATAGCATTGGCCTCAAAGCTCGAAGCTGAAGGCTCAAAGTTAAATGACATTGGTTGCAGTTAAAAAAATGGTAGAAGGTTGAAAGCAGAGGGTGTAAGGTAGAGGAATGCTGTCTTTTTTATTTTAACCTTTTCCGAATCTTCAACCTTATACCTTACACCTTCTACCCTATACCGGTAACCAATAGAGCCTTGATTACAATAATGAGGGATTATATATAAAGCTTATACTAACTGAAATGAGGAGAGAAAAATATGCCAGACTTTAAATTGGAAGTGACCAAAACGCTTGATTATAAGCGGCCTGAATTAGCGAAGGGCTACAACGATCAGACGCTGTTCGTGAATATCTCTAATGCCGATATGGCCGTTAAACCGGTGGATCAAAAAACCAAGGAAACATTCGTCGGCGGCAAAGGCTATGACCTCTGGCTGCTGTGGGATGCCGTTCAGGGAGACACCCGCTGGGATGACCCTCAAAACGCTATCTGCATCGCCTGCGGTCCATTGGGGGGCACGCCGATCTATCCGGGTTCCGGAAAAAGTATTGTCACCACCGTTTCTCCTCTGACGGCCGCACCCATAGACTCCAATGTCGGCGGCTACTTTGGCCCCTACCTGAAATTTTCCGGTTTTGACGCCCTGCGGATTCAGGGCAAGGCCAGCGGAGACACGGTAATTTTCATCGACGGTATCAACCAGCAGGTTCAGATCCTGGATGCTGCCGGTCTGCCGGAAAACGCCTACGAACTGTCGGCATTGCTGACCGATCATTTTGCCGATGGCAAGCCCCGCAGTATATCCGTGGTTTCGGCCGGCCCGGGAGCCCAAAACACCCTGATCGGATGTCTTAATTTTACCTGGTACGATGCCAAACGCAAGCGCGCACGCTATAAACAGGCCGGCCGCGGTGGTATCGGCACCGTTTTTACCGACAAGGGCCTCAAGGCGCTGGTGGTCCGCTGGGATACGGTCACGGCCGACACCAACAATCCGGCGGATAAAACCCGATTAAAGGAAGTCGCCAAATTGCATTCCCGCGAGATAGTGGCGCTGGACCCCAAACAAAATGAAATGGCACGTATCGGAACCACCCATCTTGTCACCATTATGAACGATCACGATTTGCTGCCGACCCATAATTTCCGCTACGGGTCTCATGCGGAGGCGCCGAATCTGGGTCAGGAAGTCTATCGGCGCCTGTTCGATCCGGGTTTTGACGGTTGCTGGATGGGATGCACCGTGGCCTGCTCGCATGGCGTCAAAGACTTTGTCCCCCTTACCGGACCGTATCGGGGGAAAAAGGTGTTCGTGGATGGGCCGGAATACGAGACCGTGGCCGGCTGCGGATCCAACCTGGGCATATTCGATCCCCATACGGTTGTAGAACTTAATTTCTACTGTGATGCCTACGGGCTGGACACCATATCGGTGGGAACGGCCGTGGCTTTTGCCATGGAATGCTATGAACTGGGGCTGATCGACCAAACCCATACCGGCGGCATGGATTTAAGTTTCGGCAACCGCGCCAGCGCACTGGAACTGGTACATCAAATGGCCAGAGGAGAGGGCTTCGGTCAAATTATCGGGCAGGGTGTTCGCAGAATGAAGCAAAAATTTGCCAGTGAATTTGGCGCCGACCCGGCCATCATGGCCGACATCGGCATGGAAGCCAAAGGGCTGGAATTTTCCGAATACATGACGAAAGAGTCTCTGGCCCAGCAGGGGGGGTATGGGCTGGCGCTTAAAGGGCCCCAGCATGATGAAGCCTGGTTGATTTTTCTGGACATGGTCCATAATTTTATGCCGACCTTTGAAGACAAGGCCGAGGCGCTGCACTGGTTTCCCATGTTTCGCACCTGGTTTTCGCTCTGCGGTCTGTGCAAACTGCCGTGGAATGATATCGTTCCCGAAGACAATAAAGATACCGCGGAACCGGCCAAGGTCATCAAGCACCTGCAGTGGTATGCGGATTATTTCAGCTCGGTGACCGGACGCGCCTCCTCCCCTGATGACCTGGTTGCCATGAGTGAGGTGGTTTACAATTTCCAGCGCATATTCAACCTCAAAATGGGGTTTGGCACAAGAGCGCACGACAAGCTGCCCTACCGGGCCGTCGGACCGGTAACCGAGCTGGAATACGAATCCCGGGCCGAGCGCTACGACACCCAGCTGCGGGAAAAATTTAAGGTCGATATTGAAGGCAAAGACACGGCCGAAAAGATGGCCATCCTGCGTCGCTTGCGCGAAGAGCAGTACGAGAAGCTCCAGGACGCCGTTTACGAGCGCAGGGGGTGGACCCCCGACGGTATCCCGACGGTTGCGACGGTCAAAAGATTGGGGATCGATTTTGAAGACGTCCTCGAGATTCTCAGGGAAAACGGGGTAACCGCATGATCAAGGTCGCCGACCAAGCCATCGACTGGCATGAGGGCATGACCATAAGCGACCTGTTGGCCGCGATAAACGATCCCCATCCCTATGCCGTCGTTCGCATCAATCAAACCTATGTGTCGCGGCCGCACTTTGACAAGACGACCATCCCGGATGATGCCGAGGTGTATCTCATACCAATGGTTGCAGGCGGCTGAGCAGGGATTTGGGATTGCGGATCGCGAAATGAAATTACAGGCACACGGCTTAAGGCCAAAGAGCTTGTCTTTTTAGAACCTATCTCAAAAATAGGATTTTGGTTCAAAATCGAGGCGGACGCGAGGTTTCCGGCATAGCTGGATGACCCATCTGATCTTATTTGTTCGGTTAGCTTCCACCCTCCACCGTCTACCTTGTACCATTATACTGTGCCCCGGCAGCCCGAGGGGCGCAGGAGGGGGGACCCATAACCCAATCGAGGGGGTCGCCAAAATTTGCATTCTACCGAAGGATGTGATATTTTTAATGATAATCCAATATTACAGTCCCTGAGCGATGCCGGTGTCGGCTATTTTGACGGCAGGAAATTATTTAAGTTTTAACCCGATCTGCCGATATAGGCTTTGAAACGCAGCAGCTGTAACCTCATGTCGAAACCCATAAAATAAATTTAGCATTTATATCAAATTGTTATAGGACATTCGCACCGCTACTGCCTTTTCCGGCTTATGATCAGCCCGCCGGTGGGCATGCGGGGCGGGTATCGAGTATTCAAGGGGAGATACCTAAACGGGCTGAAGGGAGTGAACATCGGAATCGGGAATTTTTCACATGAATAAGGGCCTTTAGAAAGGATCCCGGCGGTTTTTAAAGAGGCGCTTACCCTTTGATTTCTAATGAAATTCCTTGACTTATTGATGAGAATATAATTTAGTTTAATAAACTCCCGGCGATTCGGCCGGGGCTCATCACGTCAAGCGATCAGCTAAAGTGCAAAGGTTGGGCCGCATATGTTTGTCTTCAGTAATTTATTAACCGCAATAGCCAAAATACTGGATGTCGTTCTCGTCATTTTCATGTGGATCGTAATCGCCCGCGCTATTCTGTCCTGGGTTAGTCCCGATCCTTACAATCCGATCGTTCGCTTTATTCACAACATCACCGAACCCGTTCTCTACCAGATTCGGAAAAGACTTCCGGTGAATTTTGGGGGCATTGATTTTTCCCCCATTCTTGTTCTTTTGGCTGTCATCTTTCTACGGCAGTTCGTGGTGCAAAGTTTGTACGATTTTGCGCTGCGGCCGTAATCATCAGAAAGGCAGGTAACTCCAATGAACATTACTCCCCTTGATATTCAGCAACAAAAGTTTAAGACCCGAATTCGAGGATTCGACGTTCGTGAGGTGGACGCTTTCCTCGAACAAGTGGCCAACGTCTTTGAATCACTGCAAAGAACTCACAAGGACATGCAGGAAGAGGTTCGGCGCCTTGAACTTGAAATCCAGGGGTACCGGAAACGCGAAGAAACCTTTAAGAGAGCGTTGCTAAATTCCCAAAAAGTTCTGGACCAGATGAAAGACAATGCGCGCAAATCAGCTGAGCTGATCATTGCCGAAGCCGAAGTCAAGGCCGAAAAAATATTAAACAATGCCCACAATCGGCTGGCACAACTGCACGAAGATATTTCGGAGTTGAAACGGCAACGCACGCAAATCGAGGTCCAGATCGGCTCTATTGTTGAGGCTCACAGCAAGCTGCTCGAGCTCAGCAAAGAAGGCGCCAAAGCAATGGATGAAGAAGATGCCAAAGTGAAATTGCTTAAGCAGGCAAAGTAATGGCTTAAAAGCCATTACGGTTAAGAGGTTCAAGGTTCAGAGGTCCAGGGGTTTAACTTGCGATGGGGATAACTGAGTCAGATTGAAATCTAATCTGAATAATTGGTACGGGATCGCCCGAAACAGCATGATGGAATTTCGATTCCTTTGAATGACCGGTAAGGAAACCCTGAACGCTGAACCTAGAACGTTGAACCGCAAGGTTACATCTTCTGAGTTTACAATAGAACCGCCCGGGGCGAATGTTTCAAGGTACAACCAGTGCGGAGAATTTCCGCACCCATTCGCTTAAGGCGGTTTTATCCGCCTGAGCGGTTAGATTGGCTTGCTCGGAAACTGTTTAATAACATCGTACCTTAACGAATCTGAAAGCGAGAGTTTTGAATGGCAAAAATTGATGCATTTTTTAAATTAATGAACGAACAGGGGGCTTCGGACCTTCATTTGACATCGGGGCAGCCCCCGGCCCTGAGAATTCGAGGTGAGATCGAACGGATCAAATATAAAATCCTCGACAATGATGATTTGAGGGGGATGCTTTATGAAATTGCACCGGAACAAAAAATAAAACAATTTGAAGAGAGTGGCGATATTGATTTCGGCTATGAGATACCGGGACTGGCCCGGTATCGAGCCAATTTTTTTATGCAAAAAAATGGCGTCGGGGCCGTATTCAGGGAAATCCCCAGCGCCATCATGACCGCAGATCAGCTGGGTCTGCCGGAGGTCGTGTCAAAACTGGCGACGCTCCCCAGAGGCCTGGTTCTGGTGACCGGTCCCACCGGCAGCGGGAAGTCGACGACGCTGGCGGCCATCGTCGATGTGGCCAACCGTGCCCGCAAGGATCACATTATCACCGTCGAAGACCCGATAGAGTTCGTGCACCAGAGCCAGGGATGCATCGTTAATCACCGTGAAGTCGGCGTTCACACCGAATCTTTTTCAACCGCCTTGCGCGGTGCTCTGCGGGAGGACCCGGATATTATCCTGGTGGGAGAAATGCGGGACCTCGAAACTATTTCGCTGGCGGTGGAAGCAGCCTCCACCGGACATCTGGTTTTCTCCACCCTGCATACCTCCAGCGCTTATAAAACCGTTGACCGCGTTATCGAGGTTTTCCCGTCATCGGAACAGCCCCTGATCAGATCGACGCTCTCCGACGGCCTGCGGGCCGTCATCGCCCAAACGCTTTTTAGGCGGATCGACCGCAAAGGCCGGGTGGTCGCCCTCGAAATCCTGATCGCCAACCCGGCCGTCCGCAACCTGATCCGGGAGGGTAAAACCCATCAGATACCGTCGATGATTCAAACCGGGAAAAAATACGGCATGATCCTGCTGGATGACTCCATTATGAATCTGTTTTCCAAGGGGATGATCAGCGCCGAAGAAGCATATGCCAAGGCAAATGACAAGGGCCGGTTCAGACCTCTGCTGAA
>Ga0209536_100005310_pt1 | contig 20062 bp, 14 predicted proteins | sample DeeMarSeWOR28_12_FD_187461 | JGI IMG/M metagenome (GOLD analysis project Ga0209536, IMG submission 187461) | Marine sediment microbial communities from White Oak River estuary, North Carolina - WOR-2-8_12 (SPAdes) (version 2) | ecosystem: Environmental > Aquatic > Marine > Intertidal zone >...
CCGCCGTATTCCTTTTTCTGTTCGTCGTTGCCAGCGATTAATACAGGAGTGATAGCCAGCCCATTGACGCCAATGGCGGTGCTGATGCCAGAACAACCCCAGGCCAGCTCCTCAGATACCAGGACTTCTTCAAAAAGGTTTAGACCCAGGCCGCCATATTCCTCCGGTACCGGCATGGCTGTCAGACCTAGTTCTTGCGCCTTCTTGATGACTGGCCAGGGGAATTCGTGGGATTGATCATAATGTTCGGCAACCGGTGCGATTTCGTTGCGGGCGAAGTCACGAGCCAGTTGCTGGATCATCTTTTGTTCTTCCGTCAGCCCAAAGCTGACACTGCCGTTTTGATTCATCATTCAGCTCCTTTGATTCGACAGATATTATGTAAAACTCCTAAGGGTTTGCCCGTAATTCCGTCTTCAGGATTTTGCCAGTGGCATTCATAGGTAAAGTATCTCGAAATTCAATGACCCGTGGATACTTGTAGTTAGCCATGTTTTCTTTGGACCAAGAGATCAGTTCTTCGGCTGATATCGAAGCATCGGTCGCCGGAACGATAAAGGCTTTGATTTCTTCGCCATACTGTTCGTCCGGGATACCAATCACGGCCGCCAGGCTAACCTGCGGATGGCTCATTAACACTTCCTCGACCTCTCGGGGATAGACATTGAATCCGCCACGATTGACCATATCTTTCACCCGATCGACGATGTAAAAATAGCCATCCTCGTCCATCCGGCCGATATCGCCAGTGTGGAACCAGCCTCCTCGAAAAACATCGGCGGTTTCCTTGGGCCGGTTATAGTAACCCTTCATCACATTGTGACCACGAATGACGATTTCCCCCAATTCCCCTTGGGCTACCTCATTATTGAGCTCGTCCACGATGCACATCTCGACGCCCCAAACGGGCAAACCGACTGAGCCTGGTTTCCGCTCCCGGTCGAGGCGGTTGAAGCTTGCCACTGGACTGGTTTCTGATAAACCGTATCCTTCCTGGATTTTAACCGAGAATTTTTTCTCGAACGCGCTCATCACGTCAAGGGGCATCGCCGCGCCGCCAGAGACGCTCAGGCGCAAATTGGCGGCGATTTTCCGCAGGTCAAATTGCTCGGCCTTGGGATGGTTGAGCATAGCCCAATACATGGTGGGTACTCCGGCAAAAAAGGTGACGTTATCCCGCTCCATAATTGCCAGAGCTGCTCCTGCGTCAAACCGGGGCAGAAGCGAAAGAGTTGAGCTAGTATAAAAACCGGCGTTCATCTGAACTGTTTGACCGAAGGAATGGAACAGTGGCAGTGTTACCAGATGCGTGTCATGCTCTACCCGGTCAAATAAATTGTCTGCCAGTCGTGCGTTCATGACCATATTAGAGTGGGATAATTCGGCGCCCTTTGGCTGGCCTGTCGTGCCGCTGGTGTATAGTATGATGGCCGTATCGTCCGGATTGGATTGAACGGTCTCAAACGTCGGCGGCTGGTTGGCCATAAGGGCTCCCAAGGTATTAACACCCTCGATTGGAGAAGGCGCTGCCGGGTCGGCCGTTATTAAGAAGAAATGGTCACAACTCCCCGCATCCTCGAAACCTGCGTGCCCCATTGTGCCCATTGGTAATTGTTCAGTTCCTTCGAAACATATGTAGGCTTTGGCATCTGAATCTTGCAGATGGTAGGAAATCTCCCTGGGTTTGAGCAGTACATTTAATGGCACGACCACTGCCCCGGCTTTAAGAATGCCGTAATAGACAATTGGGAAAAAAGGAAGGTTTGGACAACTGAGAGCAACTTTGTCACCTTGTTTGATGCCCAGGTTGGCCAGCCCATTGGCCAACTGGTTAGCCGCAGCATTGACGGCTTTATAAGGAAGCTTTGTCTCGTTTAATATAATGGCGATCCGATCCGGATGATCGCGCGTGGAATCTTCAAGTAAAGTGGCTAGGGTTAACATCGTCGCTCTCCTTTTTCCAGTCTAATAGCGTATGATCACGTTGGAATTTTTAATCTTCAATTTCTATGTCTTCAGATGGTTGTTCCTCCTCTTGAGCATCAGACGGCTCCTCGACCTTATCGATTACAACAGGCTCGGTGGTAGGCACTTCGGCTATTGTCAGGTCAATGGTAATAGCACCTGTCTTCCCACCTGTTTCTAAAACAGCCTCCTTCTTCACGATCCGGCTTTCGGCCACAGGTCCCTCGACAAATACGCGGGCCAGGGCAAAGCCGACTACTTGTGCTTCCTCATCGAATAAGACGTCGCCTACTGTCCCCACTTTCGTACCACCGGCGGTGTTTATTTCTCTTCCCTGTAGATCTTCACGCCGGAGCCACATTTCAACTTCCGGTGTTTCCTCGTTGTTGGTGACCACATCAGAATCGGATACCAAAACGGAATCGATGCCCAAAACGGCGATATCTTTCCTACCGATAAATCGAGATTTTCGGGTTAAAATACCTTCGCGCCCCAGGAATACACCGTTCAACATATCCAGATCAAGGTTCAGATAGAGATCTTTTACCGAGCCTAGTTGTCGACCATCGGTCACGCTATAAATCGGTTTTCCTATTAGCTCTTTACCTATACGCATCAGTTTCTCCATGTCTTTCTTTTGATGGTTACAAAATATATAAGTGGACTTCGAACCCTTGGGGTATTAACGTTGACATCATGTATAGCCTAGTAGCTCCATAATCACCTGTAAAACTGAGTTAGCTCAAGTGGCTTCGTAGGACAGGGATCCCAGAAAATTCCCTGTTCTTTTCATTATATTCACAGTTTGAAGCCGGGTAAAGCTAGTTGTTATAATCCATACAAACTGGAAACGTCTGTACGGTTATCTATCAAACATATTTCCCATGGAGCAAGTTTATGCCAAACCCATTTGATCCTATTCCATTGCGTAAACAATTCCCATCACTCAAGCTCCTGGTCAAAGATCGGCCGGCTGTGTTCTTTGATGGACCTGGTGGAACCCAAACGCCGCAGCGGGTCATCGATGCCATGAGCCAATATCTGGTTCAGGATAACAGTAATTTGGGAGGAGCTTTCATCACCAGCCAACGAACTGAGCGGATCGCTGCTGAGGCTCGTCAGGCCATGGCCGATTTCTTTCATGCTAAACGGCCGGAAGAGATCGTTTTCGGCCAGAATATGACCAGCCTGACCTTTGCGATGAGCCGGGCGATAAGCCGCACCTGGAATCCAGGAGATGAGATAATCGTGACCTGGCTCGATCATGATGCCAATATAACCCCCTGGGTGTTAGCAGCTCGCGACCGAGGTGTGAAAACCCGCTGGCTGGAATTCCAGCTGGAAGATTGCACGCTCAACCTTGACCGATTTACTGAATTGTTAAACGAAAAAACGCGACTGGTAGCTGTCACCTTTGCTTCTAATGCAGTGGGCAGCATTGTGGATGTGGCTCAAGTAACAAAGTTAGCCCACCAGGTTGGAGCCCTTGTCTATGTTGATGCTGTACACTATACGCCGCACAACCCTGTGGACGTGCAAGCTATAGACTGTGATTTCCTGGTTGCGTCTGCCTACAAATTCTTCGGACCCCACACAGGCATTTTATATGGAAAATATGAATGGCTTGATTCCTTGGAGGCTTACAAGGTCCGACCAGCACCAGGCCGGCCTCCAGGTAAATGGGAAACGGGTACCCAGAGTTTTGAAAGCCTGGCTGGAGTGCAAGCTGCCATCGATTACTTAGAATCCATCGGCCAAGAATATGGCGACGGGGACGTTGATCGCTACGACGGTCGTCGCCTTCGACTAAAGCGGGCGATGAATGCCATTAAGTCTTATGAGGAAAACCTTAGCCTTCATTTTCTACGGCAAGCAGTCGAAGTGCCTGGCTTGCAGGTTCATGGCATTACCGATGTCGAAAGATTATCGGAACGAGCGCCCACTTTCGCCGTGAGTTTAGCTGGTCATACGCCTCGTGATGTAGCCCAATATCTCGGCGATCAAGGGATCTTTGTATGGGATGGCCATTATTACGCAGTTGCCGTCATGGATAAATTAGGCAAATTGGTTAGCGGTGGCTTGGTCCGTATCGGATTTGCTCATTACAATACAGAAGACGAGATTCAACGGCTCATATCAGCCTTGGGAGAGCTCGTGTAGGTGTATGCGGAGATTGAACCAATCTCGATGCAAGGGATTGTAATAAAAGTATCGCTAAAAGATTGGTCCATTCTGTCGATAAGTCTTTCTTGCACATGCCTGAGATCAACTGATTGACAATACATGGTGTACAGATATAATGATTCAATATTATTCCCATTTATTTGCGGGGTAGGCCGAATTTGGCTGACCTGCGCTGCTATCCTTATTAGTAAGGAGGTGGTGCTTATGGATAGTAACTTATCTAAACGCACCGTAGCGCCACCTCCTAGTGAGTCCTAGCGCTACGGTGCACCCACAGAGGCCCTGGTCCATCTGGAACGGGGTCTTTGTTTTATATTGTGGAGATCTTATGAAGCATATTCCTGTCATTCTATTTGGTGCAGGGGGCGTCGGCCGGGCGCTTCTAAGGCAAATTATAGATACGCGAGACCTGGTTGCCAGCCGTAATCGGTGTCGATTTGATGTTGTGTGTGTATTGGATAGCAGGAGCTGGCTCTGGCAGCCCGCAGGATTGGGTGATGACCAGTTGCTGCAAATCATCTATGCCAAAGAGGCCGGACAGAGGATCGGCGGCAGACGACTGGATGGGCTTCAAGTATTAGACCAGTTACCGGAAGCTGGGCTTGAACGTTGCCTCGTCGCTGACGTTACGGCCGCCGTTGGAATGGAACCAGTTATCAATAAAGCGTTAGAAGCAGGATATGGCGTTGTCTTGGCCAATAAAAAACCATTGACTGGTCCCTGGGAAGATGCGAAACATTATTTTGCCCATCCATCACTGCGCTATGAATCTACTGTCGGTGGGGGTCAGCCGGTCATTTCAACGCTGCGATATTTGCGGGACACTGGCGATCAGATCTTCGGCATTGAGGGACAATTAAGTGGCACATTGGGCTACATCTGCAGCCAACTTGACCGGGGTTCCGACTTTTCCCAAGCATTGGCAGATGCGAATGCTATGGGGTATACAGAGCCAGATCCCCGAGAAGATTTAGGAGGTCAAGACGTCAAACGAAAAATTTTGATTTTGGGTCGGATGGCTGGTTGGCCGCTCGAGGATGAAGAAATTGAGGTCGAATCGCTTTATCATCCATCTCTGTCCCATCTTTCGGTGGATGAGTTCATGCAAGCGGCCGTGGCCATGGATCCTTCCATTCGTGACCGAGTTCGAGTCGCAAATGCGGACGGCAAAGTATTGCGATATTTAGCTGCAGTCAACGAGCAAGGTGGATCTGTTGGTTTGAAGGGAGTTCGGCAAGGTAACCCACTGGCCGATTTGAAATACATCAGCTTTCGCACCAGCAGATATGAGGATGAGCCCCTCATGATTGGAGGAAAGGGTGCCGGTGTGGCAATGACAGCTGGTGGCGTTTTAGGTGATATGATTGGTTTGGCAAGAGAGGTTTTGAAACTGCTTCAATTGTGAGCTTACTCAGCTTCTTCTTCAGTCGGTTGAGATTGAAATAATCCAAAAGCCAGATTAGCTTCGAAGATGTACAATTGTTGCCCCTCATTTAATGGATCGTTAACTGGATTGCCGTTCCAATCCGTTACTGCCTCTGGCTCCACTTCATACCATTCGGCGATATCGCCGATTTTCACACCCCGCGACACATCGTCGATCGTTACGACGTATAAGGCACCTTCCGCGGGCGGGATGAGCAACGAAACGCTACCGTAAGGGTCGCCACTCGATAGTCGCTCGATGTTTCCCTGTATGATTGATTCCGTAGAAACACCATATTTTTGCGACAGGCAAAAGAGACCCTCGCCCAGCCCGGGTTGGTACTCGATGACCTGTTCTCGTGGTGGTTGGGTACTACAATCCACGCCTTCGACGGTCTCTGTGTCCCTGGAGAAATACAAAATGAATCCGATTGGCACAGAATCCAGCGATCCCAAAGGGGCCAACCGTTCGATATTGATAGTGACCAATTCGTCCATCGAAAACCCACAGAGTTGGGCAATGCCTGCTATCGTGTTTCCAGGCAACACCTGGTGTGCCTCACATGTAGGTATCTGCAATTGGCTGCCAACTATCAGGGGCAGTTCGTCGGCACTGGTATAACCATTGGCAATGACCAGGGCTTCTAAAGTTACACCAAATTGTTCGGCAATGCCGATAAGCGTATCGCCCGATTGGACCACGTAAAAGGTTGGCTCGGGCGGCGGTGTTGGCGTATTTGTTGGTTGTGGTGGAGTTGTAGGGGTTGGCGGTATTTCTGTGGCCGGTATGGTCTCATCGGTTTGCTCCCCAGTACCGGTTGGACTCGGTGAATCTGTCGGAATCGCCGCTTCTGGTGCCTGGGTTTGGATGAGGGCTTGAATTGGTGTACCAGCTATCTTGGTCTCGGTAGGTTGTGATGCCTGGCTTTCTTGGCCAGATTGACAAGCAGATATTGATAGAATTACTATCGGAAAGGCTGACAGCCAACTTCCGTACCAAATGCGGACAAACAACGATTTTGCCATCATACACCTCTTCCAGGTGTGGTGATAGCTAAAAGCATTCCCGAAGCAGAGAGAACTGGCAGCAAGATATTGCCAAAATCACCACCTGGTGTTATGTGTTATCCCTTTCCTGTATTAGGGCAAAAGGTGCCTGTATCATACTTCGATTTCGCTGCAACGGAATATCAGGACCATCAGGATACTCAAACTCTTGCGATAAGCCACCGTCCAGATGCAAGATGGCATGCATCGAGTCATTAGTTATTTCAGGATCGATCTCAATCACAACATTGCGATGATAGCCAGCTGGTAGCCAGCGAATTCCCGATATTTCGCCCGGCTCTGATAGGGTACCACCTCGAATGACGACCCAGGTATCTTGGTCGGCGACTATCATAGGAATCGTTACCGAATTCGTATCTGACAACACCTGGTCTTGGGTAATGATGATGTTGCCGGCGTCTGTACGCATGCCGAAAGGGTTGGGCAAACGGCCCTTGTATCTGACTTGGGGATCAGTCCTTGGAAAACCGAATTCACCTACTGTTTCTTGGTCCTCGTGGAGCATTAGGTAAAGAATTGGGGTAACGGCCGATTCGGTAACGGAGATGACAATTTGGTGGTTTATGCCGTCTTCTAGCTGTGACCAGCCGATGATGTTTCCGAGGTTCCCTTCATCATCGTGGTATACGACCACCCAACCTGGACCAAGACTGGTAGCCCGCTCGACGGTAATCGATGCATCGAGCACTGGTTGATCAAATACAAGAATGTCTGGCGGTAGAATTGCCCTAAAGGTGGCTACAACTGGAGTATCACCAAAAACAAAAGGCTTATCATTCTCCGGACCTTCAAACCGGCCCATCTCACCGGCATCCTCGTAGAGAACGGCATGTAAGGTAGGCGATGCCTCGCGCCAATTCAGCTTGATTGCCACATCTGTATTTTCCCCCTTATCTACAGGGGCAAAGCCTAGTAATTCACCTGGTGCAGCGTCCAGGTCGGACTGAAGTGCGATCCAACCCGGCTTAGGGGCGACGACCTTATCGATGAAGATCAAGCCATCATCCGTCAGTTCTTGATCGGTAACTGTCACTTCTGGCACGAGAACTTGGAGGTCAACATTAAATTCGTCCATAACCATGTCGGAACTGTCGGTTACGGGCCGGTCAGGGCCAGGGTACTCAAAAGCGCCAGCCTCTCCCGCATCAACATGTAAAATCGCATAGAGGACTGGACTTGCCTGAAAGGGATCGATGGAGATTAAGACATCTTCATGCTGGCCTTCGTTGACATTTACGAAACCCAATACAGAACCAGTTTCACCTTCGTCATCAGCGTAGACAACGACCCAACCAGATTCAAGTGCCAAAACCTGGTCAATCGTAAGCTGACCATCCTCGTTCAATAGCTGGTCAGATGATGTTAAGAATGGTTGTGACGGCTCTGAGGTGATGGTCGCAGTAATGGTGGGGATGATGGTGCTGGTCGCAGTTGCGGTCGGGCTGGCGACGGCTGTGGCTGTAGGGGCATCGGAGAGCTCTTCGCTATTCCCTGTGTCTGGAAGCCGTGTGCAAGCCGCACCAATGAAGGTTAGGGCCAGTACTGCAAGAAAACCTCTTCCCACTGCAATCCAACTTCTCACATGCCCGATTGTAAGTCAACCTGGATGAAATGTGAAGAACTATTGGAGCAAGATGAGTAGTATAATATATAAGGTGGATCTCATTCAAAAATTGTTATTTGCTTAGAACGTTTATTTAGGAAATGCGCCTATTGGGCAAACTCCAAAAAGTTTTTGCATGAAATATAGCGCTCACAATTGGAGTTTGCTCGAGCGGAACCGGGCCAGTTTACTTCATACAATTTCAAGAACTTTCCCGGTTTCGCCTAGCAAACAGGAGAACAAGATCATGTCCTTGAAAATAACAACCTGGAATCTTGAACATGCCAACCGATTAGTTAGTGATAACCCAAACTCGCATATGGTTGATCGTCGTCTTCGGGTACGCGAGACGATCGAAGGGATCGCTCCTGATATTCTCTGCATACAAGAAGGCCCGAAAGGGGAGCAAGCCGTCGACGATTTTTGCACTCAAGTGTTCGATCGTGAGTGGGTGCCGATCTTGCTCGATCCCGGAAATGGTGATCTCGGTGATAAGGACAAGGAATATCAGACTAAGGGCACTCAATGGATCTGGTTTCTTGTGAAACCAGAACTGGCACAAAGGTGTCGCCTCCAGTCGCCGCAGACTTGGCAGGCTTTTGTCGGCGCCAAGACTTGGCCAGTTAATTATTGGGGTGAAGAAAAGAAGACCAACCACTCTCATTATCGACATCCACAGGTGCTGATCTACGATCTAGGCAATGGCCACGAGCTAGAGTTAATTGCCGTTCATCTGAAATCAAAGATAAATCGAGAGAAAATCATCTTTGATGAAGAGGATAACCTGGTCGGCGACTACCTGTCGAAGGCAACCCAAGCTCGGATAAAGCTTGCTACCGAGGCGCGTAATATTCGTCACTATGTCCAGGCCAAGTTTGAGCAAATTGCTGAACCCGCCATACTGGTCATGGGCGACTGCAATGATGGCCCGGGTCACGATTACTTTGAAACCCAGTACCTGTTCTTCGACCTGATCAGCAATCTCCAGGGGGATGTCATGATCGCCGAACGTTTCTTCAATCATGCTCTCTTTGACTTCTCGGGGCATTTGAGCTGGACGGCTGAGTTTAGTGATCCTCTGCGGAAACTTTATCCGTCTAGGACAAAGCTTTTGCTTGATCACATACTGATAAGCCAGCCCTTATGCCGTGGTGAGCTCCCGCTTGAAGCTAGGGCCCATTCAGGCTTGGTCGAGCATGAAGCCTTTGAACGGGCTAATGCCGGCAGCAACAGCAAGACAATTACGAGCGACCACCGGCCGGTAACGATTCGTCTGGAAGATGTAACTTAGCTGTATGGCGGTGGGCGGCGTCATATTCATCTTGATGCCTCATTGGCTTCCTGTAAATTGATCTTTGCCTCCATTATTTGTAACTGATCTTCTAAATTGCGCACTTTGTCGCGTAGATCCTCAACCTGTTTCTTTAATGCTGAGCCATCGCTGGTGTCGGCGTTTCGCATGGTTTCGATGAGTTGTTCCACATACACCTGCTCCTGTTGGGATATGCTGCGGCTAAAGGCTTCCAATGTCGGGATGGATTGGGGTTCCTTCATTTCACGCAGTCCTGAAGCTGCTTCCCATTCATACAAATGATTTATGTCCCAATCCCACCAGATAGCATATTCGACAACAAAGCTGGCCTGACGGGATCTTTTTTTAGGCTAATATGGCGGTCGAAGGAAGGAGAGCGACCGTCGACTATAAAAATTGTATAGCCTGCTGCCAGTGTTAAAAAGGGTTCGTGGCCGTCCAGCCGAATAAGGGGAGAATACCGGGCAACTAGGTCAAGCTCTGGCGATTCCTGGTTCATCCGGTAAAGGCGAGCTAAGGAGATTTCTAAATCCTTCTTGGTTTTGCCGGTTCCCATCATGCATAGAATACCAAAACGGCCGGGCTATTCAGTGGCTGGTCTTACCGTAGCCCGACCGTTATTTGGTATTCAAAAAGGGTGAAATGAAGGATCAATCGCTAAAGCTTGGGACCTGATTCCCTGATTTCAGGGGGGCAATCCTGAGCGAACTTCTTGAAATTATCGATAAATCGGGCAGCTAACTGCCGGTATTTGTTATTGTACTCATCTTTGCTAGGCCAGGAGTTGGCTGGAAAGAGCACGCTATTGGGTACATCCGGGCAACTCTTGGGCACCTGAATGCCGAAAATCGGGTCTGTATAGTACTCGACGTCGTCCAGCTCGCCATTTAGGGCGGCATTGAGCAACCGTCGTGTGTGTTGGATGCTGATGCGCTTGCCAACGCCGTAAGGTCCACCGACCCACCCTGTGTTTAGCAACCAGCAGGTTACACCATATCGCTCTATCTTACGTTTGAATAAATCGGCGTAAAACATCGGATGATGTACCATGAATGGTGCACCAAAACAGGCGCTAAAGGTGATTTCCGGTTCCTCGCCCAGACCGACCTCGGTGCCACCTACCTTAGAGGTGTAGCCCGAAATGAAATGATAGACGGCCTGGTCTGGAGTCAGCCTGGCGATGGGGGGCATGACACCCTGGGCATCGCAGGTTAACAAGATGATGTTCTTCGGATGGCTGCCTCTTTTTTCAGGCACGGCGTTGCCGATGAATTCCAGGGGGTATGAGGCGCGGGTGTTTTCGGTAATGGCATTGTCGTCGAGGTCGATCAGCCGGGTGATCGGGTCGTAAATGACGTTTTCCAGGATGCTGCCGAAGCTGCGGGTGCAGGCGTATATCTCCGGCTCGGCCGTAGGCGACAGCTGGATCACCTTGGCATAACAGCCACCTTCAAAGTTGAAGACTCCATCATCGTTCCAGCCATGCTCGTCATCGCCGATGAGACCGCGTGATGGATCGGCCGAAAGGGTCGTTTTACCAGTGCCGGAGAGGCCAAAAAAGAGACCCACATCGCCGTCGTCCCCTTGATTGGCAGAACAATGCATAGTCATGACACCTTCCAGCGGCAGAAGATAGTTCATGACGGTGAAGATAGATTTTTTGATTTCACCACCGTAAGCTGTATTGCCGATGATGGCCAGACGCTGCTTCAAGTCGAGCAGGATAAAGGTGCTCGAGCGGGTCCCATCAATCGATTCAAAAGCCTGGAAAGAAGGCACGTCGATCACAGTGAATTCAGGCACATGCAGACGATATTCCTCCCGATTTTTGGGCAATAAAAACATATTGCGAGCGAAGTGGCTGTGCCAGGCATATTCAGTCACGATTCGAATAGGAAGGCGGTATTCTGGATCGGCTCCGGCATAACAATCCTGCACGAAAACATCTCGTCCTTGGAGGAAGCCTTGCATGCGGTTGAAAACTTCGTTGAATTGTGCCGGGCTGATCGGCCGATTGTATTCCCCCCACCAGATGTGATTTTCGGTGTCAGGTTCGCGAACGACGAATTTGTCTTGAGCGGCACGGGCGGTGTGCTTGCCTGAATCTACGATGATTGGCCCGCTTTTGGAAATGTGGCCTTCTCCACGAAACACAATCTCCTCATAGAGTGATTCAGTGGGCAGATTCCAATAAACTTCCCTCAAATTGCTTAGGCCGTGATTCAACAGCCCGTAATCGCTGCTAAGCGCGGCGGCCTGGTTTTCTGATGGAGACTTGATATTTAAAAGGTTATTGCTCATAGCCAATCCCTAATCAACTTACGATCGCCAATATAGATCTCGTTGGGCGCATTGGGATCCAATGCCCACTTCATTCGCTCAACGCCCTCGGTGATATCCTTCACCGAGCCAGCATAGCTCAGTCGCAGATAGCCTTCCATACCGAAATCTTTCCCCGGCACGGTAACGACGAGGGCCTTTTTCAAAATGAAGGTGGATAGCTTGACGGAGTCCTGCCCGTACGCTCTAAAATCTGGCAAACAATAAAAGGTGCCGGCTGGTTTGGAAACCTTAATGTCCGAGAAGGTTTGCAACTCTTTCATCATGATATCTCGATTATTCTGAATGGTCAGACGCAGATTTTCTACCAGGCTTTGCATACCGGTTAAGGCCCCTTCGGCTGCGGCCTGAGAAACAACGGGTGGGCAGCTCGTGATCTGGCTCTGAACATTGGTCATAACTTCTACAAGCCGGCGATTGGTTACGGTCCAACCGATACGAAAGCCAGTCATCCCATATAATTTCGAAACACCGTTGACCACGATGAGACGCGTATTCTCGATATCATTATCCGTAAATTGGTAGGGGGAGGGCGGGTGCTGACCGTCGAATACCAGGCGATGGTAGATGTCGTCCATGATCAGGTAGATATCTTTCCGCTCGCAGAAATCGACAATCTCGGCGATGAATTCCTCGGAGTACATCCCACCAGATGGATTGTTAGGGCTATTGATGATGATAGCCCTAGTGTAAGAGCTGACAGATTCTTCGATTTCCTCCATTCGAGGCTGGAAGGTGCCATCTTCAGGGGTGACGATCACCGGGATCCCGTAAACCATCTTGACCATTTCCGGATAGCTCACCCAATATGGAGCTACTAAGATGACCTCATCCTGCGGATTAACGATGGAAAACAGTATGTTGTAAATGGCTTGTTTTGCCCCGGTAGAAACGATGATGTTTTCAGGTGAAACCAACCGCCCGTAATTCTCTTCGGTGTAGCGGATGATGGCTTTCTTAAGAGAGGGCAACCCATCGGTCGGGGCATACTTGATATCGCCCGCTTTCAATTTCGCGGCCGAGCCGAGAATGGCCGTAATAGGCGCCTTATTCTTGGGCTCCCCACCACCCAGGTGAATCACTGGTTCTCCCTTCACCCGTAACAATCGAGCCGCCTCGTTGAGTGCTAATGTAGGCGACTCTTCAATAGAGCTGGCGAGCTTACTTATGCTCATATGCCGGTTAACCTCCTAATAAAAAAAGACTATGGACGAATGTCTGCGGTAGGTGCAATTACCTCGTAATCTGGATGCAAACGTCCAAGCAAATGCGACAATTATACTAATGTGTAGTCTTTACATCCAGGGCAATTTGTGAAATCGTGGATAATGGAAATTTCTTACCCGGTTTACTCCAAGATTCATGGCTGAGGAATTAACGCCAACAGCGGCCGAGGGTTTAATTGCCTTCCAACCACAAAACCTGGTAAGGCTCAAGGGTTATATGTAATTTGGAGTCTGTGGTCTTGAATGGGCGCTGGCTGATCAGGTCTTTCAACGGAGTTTCCTTCGTGAAAGGTAAATGACGTATTTCTAACGATACAACTTGTGATAGCGATGTTACATTATGTAGACAAATAATGTGTGTGAACCTATCAGTGGATGAACGCAATAGACAGAATACCCCCTCGTGGCAAAATAAGACTCTTTGCGGGCCATTGGGGTGAAAAGCAGGAGATGACTTACGTTGCTCGATCAGGTGGTGATAGCCACGAAATACAGCATAACGTAAGGAATGAGGATCCTTTAATTCGTATTCTATCTGCGAAAGGGCAAGCTTTTGGCGATTGATGGTCCTGGAGCGACCAGTTTGTTTTACACCCTCCAACCATCCCCGAGATCCAAATAGGCTGTGGAAATAGATGCCTGGTACCCCTTGCAAAGCCAGCATGACCGCTTGCGATGCCAGAAATCGACGCGCTATTAATTCCCGACTTTCTTCTTTTGCGGCCGGATCGGCCAAGGCATCCATAAAATTGATATTTAATTCATAAGGGCTAGTCGAACCATCAAGGTTCGTCTTGTAAGATACGAACCCCCCTAGAGCTTCTGTTCGTTGGCACATATCCGCAATAGCGCCTGGACTCAAAATGCCCTTGGCTGGCGTGATGCCAATGCCGTCATGAGATGCTAGAAAGTTGAAGAAGGTGACTTGATCGCTTGGAAGCCTAAGCGAATCGGCCCATTTCGAAAGAGTTTCTGAATTTCCTGTGTGAAAGGCATTCAAGGTCAAGGGGGGGAGCGAAAAATTGTAGACCATTTGGGCTTCATTCGTTCCATCGCCAAAGTAAGATACATTCTCTTCGTGGGGAACATTGGTTTCGGTGATGATGGCTACACCCGGTGCAACGGCATCAAGCACTTTGCGCATGAGTTGGATGATACGGTGTGTATGTGGTAGATGGATACTAGGTGTTCCGATCTCTTTCCAAAGGAAGGCAACGGCATCCAGGCGTATGAACTGTGCACTTTGGGCGACATAGAGCAAAAGGATATCTACGATTTCCAATAACAAATCCGGATTGCGGTAGTTGAGATCGATCTGGTCTGAGCTAAAGGTAGTCCAGACAAGTTTTTCAACAGGATCACCAGCGGCTGTTGTCTGTTGTACCGGCGTTAACAAGGGCAACGTGCGCGGCCGGAAGACTTGGGAAAGATCTGTGCCAGGTTCTACCACAGTGAAAAAGTTGCGGAATTTAGGATCGTTGTTTAGGAATCCTTTAAACCACTCACTTTCGGCCGATATGTGATTGATAACGGCATCAAACATCAGCCTGAAATGTCGATTGATCTGGTGAATATGGCCCCAATCACCTAACTTTGGATCGACAACTTTATAATCGATGACTGAAAATCCGTCATCAGATGAATATGGGAAAAAAGGTAGGATATGAATCGTGCTGATTGTGTTGGCTATGTGTCGTTGGAGGAAATCGGCCAAGGTAAATAACGGGGCTTGGCCTGGTGCACTAACCATATCCCCATAGGCGATCAGGATGCTATCTAATTCGCTCACGCGCCCGGTGACCGGTTGTTTGGCTAATTGAGGGTGTTGGCTCCGGAAACGAGCCAAAGACCGCTTCAGGATTTCAAACGTTGGTTTGGCTTCCTTCTCCCCATAAAGGAATTCCAAATCCTCATAGATGGCTTGCTCCAATCCGTTCATCGGCCTTTTGTCGCCAACTGTGGCTCGTTTATCGATTTCTACCGAAAGGTCACCGCAAGGATTTTAGAGTGATTTGGTAATGGTTAATTGGCCACATCAGCCAATAATCTTTCAAGATAACCTCGCAGCGCCCCTAGGGAATAGTGTTCGACCCCAACCTGAAAATTATGCCCGACCGTATCCTGGCGCAGTTCGTTATTCGTTAGTAATTCTACGGCCTGATCGGCGGCCTCTTCGACGATTTCCGGATTTATCTGGGCCAATCCTTGAGGGTCATGACCATATAACTCGCTGCCAAGGGAAACGGCTTTTAACCCGGTGGGTTTAATATCGGTCGCGTATACCGGGTATTCAAATAACATGATAGGCAGGCGAGCTCCGATGGCCTCGAGCAATTGGTTGCCCCAGCCTTCCCAAAGACTGGGGTAGGTAACAAAGTCGGCGTAGACATAGGTGTCCCACAAGGAATAGAATTTCTTGCCTTTGGTGATTTGCCGGCGACCGGCAATATGGTCACCCACAAATAGCGCGTCGATGCCACACTGAGCCACTTTCTCCTTGAGCTGGTTGAGGTAAAGTCCGGTCAAATCATCATATGTATATCCGGCGATCACAAGAACGATGCGACTATTCTCGGTAAATGGCCGGCCGTCGTATAAGCCTCGCTCCTGCAGGATTGCTCTTCGCTGCGGCGTGTCCAAGGCACGGACAAAATCGATGGCTAGTTCGATTCCTTTGCGGAATACAATTCGCGTGGCCTGCAAAATGAAAATATCATTTTCGCCCAGTCCAATCCGGGCTCGAAAATCTTGATTGTACTCGTCAGGCTCCCAAGGTCGTGCGTCAAAATCAAAAACATTCGGGATGACGACCGATTGGATTCCTTTGCGATCATGGAGCTCTTTCTGGGTTAAACTATTGATAACCGCGTGACCAACTCCATCACGGGGAGGCAGGTACTTGTCGGACAGCTCGACAGCAGCTGAACATGTAAGGGCCACTCCATCCACACGTTCCCAGTAGAAGTCGTGATTGTGAGCAATGGCGGGCACGCCCAATTTTTGTCTCACTCTGGCTAGGGCAATGGCGGCCGGGGGATTGGCAGCTACCGACCAGATATTTTGCGGAATGAGTAGATCGATTTTGTTCTCTGTAACGAAGGCTTGTAGCTTTTTCTGAATCACCTCGGCCATGTGATAGAGCTCAAAAGCGTAAACGGCTTCGTCATAATCGCTCAGGGCGATGAAAGTATTACGATAAAGTCTCCTTGAGTCAGGCCGATGATGAAACAACTCCTCGATAAGCGTGCCCTCAGTGTTATCTAATTCTCCAGCGCAGATGTAAACGGAGTGCCCCATCTCCTCCAACGCCTTTTTCCATTTATCAATCTCTAGCGAAACGCCATCTGTGCCGCCAGCTTTGTAGTGAATGATGCCAATGTTGCTCAACTTCACCCTCCAATTTCAGTCGTAACAACGGTTAAATTTGACTAGCTTATCCTTTCACGCCCCCTGAGGTCAAGCCGCCTGTAAGGAATCGTTCGAAAAGAAGGAATAGTATGATAACTGGTACGGTAATAATAACACTGCCAGCCATTAAAAACGTGCGTGGCACTTCCTGGCTGTCGAGCTGTTGAAGCCCTAGAGGTAATGTCCACGCGTTGGGATTTTCTACCAAGAAAAGTAGTGCATATAAAAATTCGTTCCAAGCAATCATAAATACAAACAGTGCTACAGAGGCGATAGCTGGTGCCGCAAGGGGAATAGTGATTCGCCACATGGCTCCTAAACGAGTCGCTCCATCGATCAAAGCTGCTTCTTCTAGATCAATTGGAATAGTTCTAAAGTAACCACCTAGCATATATAGTGCTAATGGTAACGTAGTGGCCAGGTAGATCAAAGTTACACCCACAGGGCTGCGTAACTGTACACCAATCGTCTGTTGAATACGTACAAAGAAGACAAAAAGTGGAATGGCGATGACAATACCAGGGAACATATAAATTAAGAGAGTACCCCAATTCATCGCCTGTCGCCCACGAAAATAGAGTCGGCTTATGGCATAAGCAGCCGGTATTGCTATGATCAGACTAAGTAAAACTGTAAGGCTGGCAAGTATGAGACTGTTTCGGATGAAGGTCAGGAAATTAAATTGGATCAAAACCGCTGCGTAGCTGCTGTTTCGAATTGCGCTTTCGCAAAAAGTGGGATCACCGCCAAAGATACAACTCAATGGCGCAATCACTGTTTGGATGTCCTCTGGTCGAGGAAACATACGAGTGGGGTTTGTCAAGACATCCTGAAAGGGTCTGAATGAGAGATTTAACATCCAATAGAATGGAAAAACCGTGAGCAAAATAAAGAAGAGAATGCTAAGCCACTTCAGAATCCTCCCAAGCCGCCGTTCAAATAACTCTCGAGAAAACCCTCTTCCTCGTTGCTGAATATTTTCTGCCATTACTCTTCCTGTGTGCTGAGCCATTTGTTATAGATAATTACTAATACCATTAAGGCCAAGGCGAGAATTACCCCAATTGCTGCTGCAACTCCTACATTCCGTCGAGAAAATAACCAATTAAAAATCTGAACGGTTAGCACCTCTGTGCCTGCTGCCCCACCGTTTAGCAAGAAAATATCTTCGAATTTATAGAAAGTCCAGATAAAACGCAGTAGAAAAAGTGTAGCAATTACACCAGTCAGTTGGGGAAGGGTGACATACCATAACCTTTGAGATGGCGTCGCGCCATCCACCTGAGCCGCTTCGTACATGTCCTCAGGAATAGCTTGAATACGGGCTAAAAGAAATAGGAAGGCGAACGGGAAATAACGCCAGGCCTCAAACAGAATAACCGTGATTAAGGCTATGGGAACTCCGATTTCAACACCAAAAATCGATACTGGAAGACTACGCGACGTCAGCCAACCAACTGCATCTGCACCTTCTAATCCCAAACCTGCGTTCACGATGCCGAAGTTTTTATCTAACATCAGGCGCCAAATAAAAGCCACCGATACCACTGGGGCAATGTAAGGGAAGAGCAAGAAGGCTCGGAACAAGCCTCTCCCTCTAAATGCCTCGCGAGCGACCAGTGCTGCCCAAAGGCCAATAATAATCGCTAAAGTCGTGCTGGCTACCGTGTATATCAGAGTAACCCGCAAACCTTGCCAAAATCGGCTGCCGATACCTACTACATAATTGTCAAGAGATAAATTGCTAAAGTCGAAAAGGTTGAGCGAGGAAAGGTCACCAAGTCTTATTAGTTGGAAACTCAATATGATGTTCCAAACCATGGGGAAAAGGATAATAAACAACACCAGCAATAAGCCAGGTAGTACCAGCATATACGCCAACCGTGCTTCTCGAGCGCGGAGTGTCAAGGTTCCTCGTTTCTTTGGCTGGCCTGAAGTAGCATTTTGTGTTTCAGCCGTAGCCATAATGCCTCCTGGTACCAACTTGAAAGTATAGGCAGGAGGTCATCTTGATAGACGCCTCCTGCCTAAAACTTACCGATTCACCATCAATCAATAAACGGTGGTGAGCGCATGTTATTATTCTTCAGTAGCAAGTGCAGCTTGAATCTCCTCCACCTGCTCCTGGATCTGCACGGCAGCATCCTCTGGGGTGAGGAAGCCATCTATGATGTCGGCAATTGCCTGTGGAATGACCAGTTCTGAGTAGATGGCACTGACTAATTGCCCCTGACCTTCGGTAAAACCCCAACGATCGATGTTGTTGGCCCCCTGGATAATATTTTCCAGGACCTCTTCACTGTAGAAATCACTCAATGGAGCTCTACGATCGACACCAACCTCTAAATTTCCCCAACCATCGATGTATTCAGTGGAGTTTTCGGTTGTACCCCGCCGCATAGGAAACTTACCTTCAGCGGCAACGCCCAACCAATCAAGGTAACCATCACTCAACCAGTACTCGACGAACGTTTGAGCAGCTTCGGTATTTGCACCTGTGGTTATCCCTAAGTAGCTCACCTGGCCATATTGGGCTTCTGAACCACTTGGACCAGAAAAAGCTGGAACAAAGGCGCTGTTTTTGGCGATAAAAGCTGGATCATCAGCACATTCATCACAGCTTGGCAGCACACTATCACGCAGGCCTGCCATTTCGTCCAATATGAACGGCGACCAAACGGTCATACCTACATCACCCGCAAAATATAGTGCACGGGACTGATCCCAAAATGTGGCCGTATCCTTCGGTCCAACTTCTGCCATCAGCTTGCTATAGTAATCCAACACCTCAACCATTTCTGGTGTATTAAGGGTGACATTGCCATCTGCATCGGTTAGGGAAACTCCGTTGGCAAGTGCAAAGTGCTCGAAAGTTTGCTGAGTGAATACTTGGCCCGGATCAGTGCCAGACATAATGCCAATGAACCCAGCTTCTTCGAGTGCTTCAGCGGCTGTCCGGATTGATTCAAAGTCTGTCGGTGGTTCCAAGCCTAGCTCCTCAAAGAGATCAGTTCGGTAAACAATGAACTGACCCCAACCGTCAGATGGAACAGCAGTTGGACCATCAGGAGTATCTACCAAGGCCAGGGACCCTTCGGAAAATGTTGTCGCATCTAGAGCCTCCACAACTGAGGAAGCAGCAGATGCGTCAAGAATGCCTTCAGCGTACCAGCCAGCAGCGAAATCCAATGGGAAGAAGGCAACATCTGGCAATGTGCCAGCGGCAAAGTTGGCCGCCATGATGCTGTCTATGTTGTTCTCATCGACAAGCACTAATTCCACAGGGATTCCTGTTTCTGCAGTGAAGCCTTCAATGATTCCCTTGGTCCGCTCAGCACGCTCGGGCTGATTTTCAGTGCTCCAAAAAACGATCGGAGCTACTGCTTCAGCTTCTACTTCGACAATTTGTTCCACCACCCTTGTAACCTCAACTGCCTCGCCCTCGACAACTTCGGTGACCACACGGGTCACTTCCACTTCTTGAACTTCTGTTTCGGTGACGACGCGAGTGACCTCAACTGTTTCGGGTTG
>Ga0209536_100005311_pt1 | contig 20054 bp, 13 predicted proteins | sample DeeMarSeWOR28_12_FD_187461 | JGI IMG/M metagenome (GOLD analysis project Ga0209536, IMG submission 187461) | Marine sediment microbial communities from White Oak River estuary, North Carolina - WOR-2-8_12 (SPAdes) (version 2) | ecosystem: Environmental > Aquatic > Marine > Intertidal zone >...
GCTCGAGCCCTCGCCGATTCCGGGCACCGTGCGCGCGCAGAACCCGGTGTTCTCACCGGACGGTGAGTGGATCGCCTTCGTCGCTGACGGACAGCTCAAGAAGGTGCGAGCATCCGGAGGTGCCACCGTGACGCTCGCCGACTCGGCGGCCATCGGATTCGGAGGGGCGGCGTGGCTCGACGACAACACGCTGATCTATGCGGTCCCGACGCTGTTGACGCTGCAGCGGGTGAGCGCCGCCGGAGGTTCGAACGCGCCCGCGATGACGGACAGCGTCATCACGGGTGGTGGGCTAGGCCATCCAGTGGCGCTGCCGGGGTCGCGCGGTGTGCTGTTTCAGAATTGCGGGTCCGGGTGCGTCACGATGGACATCCACGTCCTCGATCTGGAAACTGGGAAGCAGAAGCCGCTGCTGAATGACGTGGCCCAGGCGTGGTACCTCCCCATCGGCCGATTGCTCTACGTGCGGCGAGACGGTGTGGCCCTCGCCGCACCGTTCGATCTCGACGCGCTCGAGATCACAGGGGAGGCGGTACCGGTGCTGGAGGGCGTCGATGTCTGGCCACTGAACGGGTTCGCACTGCTCACGTGGTCCCGTTCGGGATCGCTGGTGTATGTGCGCGGAACGGGTGGCGCGCCCCTGAACTCGGTGGTCCGGGCGGATCGGCGTGGCGCCGTCACCCCGATCGACACCTCGTGGTACGCCGAGTTCAACTCGCATGCGCTCTCACCCAACGGCGGCCAGTTGGCCGTCGGTGTCGGGGCGGGCAGCGCACTCAATATCTGGATCAAGCAACTCGACACGGGGCCGTCGACCCGCCTCACATTCGGTAATCGCGACCGGCGGCCCGCGTGGTCGGCTGATGGGACGATGGTCGCGTTCATCCGGGATAGTGCCAACACGAGTGCCGTGTACGCTCGACCCGCCGACGGCAGCGGCCCCGATCGACTCCTGGCGCGCATCGATCGCATGGTGCAGGAGGTCACGTGGGCACCGGATGGCCGGTGGGTGGTCGTCCGCACCGACAATACCGTTGCCGGCGCCGGCGATCTCGTAGGCGTCAGGATCGACGGCGACTCGGCGATCGTGCCGATGGTCGCGAGCGAGTTCTCCGAACTGCATCCCGATGTCTCGCCAGACGGACGCCGGTTGGCCTACACGTCCAACGAGTCGGGGATCAACGAGGTCTACGTGCGCCCGTTCCCGAACACCGACGCCGGACGGTGGCAGGTGTCGAACGGCGGTGGGGCGTCGCCGGTCTGGTCCCGCGATGGCAGCCGGCTGTACTTCCTGGATGGGGATCGCTATCTCGCCGTCGCCGACGTCGACGTGTCGGCGGCGTCCACGTTCGCCGTCAGTCGGGTCACTCAGCTGTTCGACGTGTCGGGATTCGAGTTCGACGCCTTCCATCAGAGCTTCGACGTCACGCCGGATGACCAGCACTTCCTCTTCGTCGCCCGCCGCCGAAGCATGGACGGCGATGACGCTCCCAAGGTGGTGTGGGTGGAGAACTGGTTGACGGACCTGGAGGAGCGACTGAGGCAGTAGAGCGAGACGATTGCAGATTGCAGAATGGCGATCGCAGATCTGCAGGTCGGTGCGCTGATCCAATCGCAACTCGCCAATCGTCAATCCCCAATCTTCAACCGCATCCGCCCGTCCGCCTGATCATCTGACCGTCCAGCTACCCAATGCCTGCTATGGACTGGGTGAATCGTGGGCCGTATTCTCCCTGAGAGACCCGATCCTGCGGAGCGGGGATGATCCACGGGAGGACGTTCCGCGACCCCTGCAGCGACGGCGCTGCGCTCGGGCGCCTGCGCAAGAGTTCTCGTGTGCTCCGGCGGTACAGTCCGTGGATGGTAGCCTTGTTGCTCGCCTGCGGAGAGGATGCCACGGGACCACCGGCACAGGGCAGGGTGCGGGTGGACGCATGGACCGTCGGGGAGGACGTGCCGGCCGGGTACGTTGTCTCCCTCGCGGGACTGCGCGCCCCCATTGCGAGCGACGGGGAAGTCACCTTCGTCCTCGATAGCGGGCAGTATGCCATCGAGCTCCTCGATCTCGAGCGCAACTGCACGGTCACCGAGAGCCCCGCAACCGTCACCGTCCTTCCCGATACCACGGTGACCGCATCCTTCCGCGTCGCGTGTGCCGCCCTGGAGGCGCGGCTCACCGTCATCACCGACATCGCCTCAGGCCACGAAAAGCTGACCACGGACACGATGTCGGTTCGCATCGACTGGGTGGACTACCCAATCGGCGTGCACGATACGCTCGTGGTAGTGCTCCCCGAAGGCGTTGTCGAGGTCCTGGCGAGATTCCCGTGGTACTGTACGGTGGATGGAGGACCATATCGCTACGTCGCTCTCCGCTTCGGCGCCGATACGATCGTGCCGCTGACCGCGTCGTGCGCCTCGAATCTCGATCTCTCGAGGCGGTTCGCGTGGACGCCGGACGGTCGGAGTCTCGTGCTGGACGCGCTGTTCCCAGTTTCGGGTGTTGCCGGCGGCTCCTACCTGGAGACCGAGCTCTACCGAATCCGGCTTGCCGACGGCGCGCTGACGCTCCTGACCGGTGCGACGGCCGAGTCCGTCAACACGGGGCACGGCTGGGGGCCCGCCGTGCACCCCGCGGGCGATCGGTACGCGTATCATGCCGGCTATTACAGTGATGCCGGGGGGTATGAAGTCGGTATCTTCGTCACGGATACCCTGGGTAGCGAGCATCGCTTGCTCGTCGAGGCGGCATCGCCACGCGACGCCGCATGGTCGTCCGACGGCACGCTGATCGCGTTTCGCGCCATTGGACCATCGCCCCTGTGGCTGATAGAACTGTTCGTCGTCGACGCCGAGGCGGCGACGCCAATCCGGCGGCTGACGGACGGCGGTGTCGGTGACGTGTTTCGGTGGTCCCCAGACGGCACGCGTATCGTCTTTGAAACCAGCCGGGACGGCAACCCCGACATCTACACCGTTGACGTGCTCAGCGGCGAGGAACGCAACCTCACCCAGACTCCGTACTGGGAGGAGAATCCGGCGTGGTCACCTGACGGCAGTCTCCTTGCATTCGTCCGGTCGACTGGCGACAGGGCGCTGCATGTGATGAACGCAGATGGATCGAATCCGCGTCCGCTTGTCAGCGAATCGACGCTCCGGCCCGTCCGGCCGGATTGGTCGCCGGACGGTGCCTGGATTGCATTCGAATCGCTCGGCACGCCGGCCATCTACAAAGTACGGGCCGATGGCTCGGACCTGACCCTGCTTACCGTGCCGGGCAGGCGGCCGCAGTGGTCGCCCACCGGATTGGAGATCGCATACACGGCGAGTCCCGACGGAAGCCATACCGCTCTGTTCGTGGTGGACGCCGACGGTTCGGGCGCCCGCCAGCTCGTCATGGGAGTGGTCAGATGAGGTGGGGGATGCGCTCACTCGGAACGGCTTGCGTCGTGCTGGTCGGCGTCCACGCTGCCTGTGAGTCGGCGAGCGGCCCCGACGAGTGGTGGCCCGAGGTGGCAGAGCTGGAGATCGTCCCGGCGGCGTCCCTGCTGCTGCTGGAGGGCGACACGCTGCAGCTCTCGGCCATCGCGCGCGACTCGGCGGGGAACATCATCGCGGATCCGGCGGTCGTCTGGATGAGTGAGGACACGGTGGTCGCCACGGTCTCGCCGACAGGCCTCGTCATCGGTCGGGGCGCGGGGCGCGCCCGGGTCGTCGCTGCAGTCGGTGGGTTGGTGGCGACAGCAGTGGTCGAGGGTCGCGTGTATCTGCGGGACTTTGCGGGCAGTGGCTTCGCCGGCTGTGGCCTCTCCGCGGGGGGGAACCTCTATTGCTGGTTGCTGTCACCGCTCATCGCACGTTCGCTCCCGCCGGAGCCGCTCGCCAGTCTGTCTAGCCCGTGGTGCGGAATCAGCGCCGCTCATGAAGGCTACTGCTGGTATGTGGAGCGGAGAGGGGAGACGGAGGCCGGCACCGTCGCACGAGCACACGCCTTCGCGCCGATACCCGGTGGCTTAGCCGTGCGGGCGCTGATGCAGCCAACTACACACAGGTGTCTCCTGGATCTCGATGGGGCGGCACACTGTTGGGGAAACAGCCCGTACAGCAACCAGTACGGTCAGCTCGGCATCGGTCAGGTTGACTCAGTTGCCCACCCGCTCCCGGAGCCGGTGGCCGGTGGTCTGACATTCTCGTCGATCGTCGCCGGTTCCCGCTTCACCTGTGCGCTGACCGATGACGGTCGTGCATACTGCTGGGGATTGGGCAGCCGTATCTTCGACGTCGGGACGCCGGAGGGTGCTGAAGTGTATCCCGAGCCCGTCCGGGTGGCGCCCGAATGGCGGTTCTCAGAGCTGGCGGCCGCTTCGGACCACTCCTGCGGGCTGACGGGTGCAGGGGAGGTGGTGTGCTGGGGCTGGCGATTTCCTGGGCCGACGCCGGTGGCGGGATTCACGTTTCGCGAGATCACCGCGGATGCCGGCCACCCCACTTGCGGGCTGACGATCGACGGCATCCGGGCGTGTTGGGGATGGGATGCCGTTCCAACCGTGCCTCCGAATACTTCGCACGTGCGGTTCGTGGAGCTGGGCAGCGGTTGCGGCCGGGTGGAGAGCGGAGACGTGGTCTGCTGGCAGACTGAAGCCTCTTTGCCCGAGCAGCTGCTGTTTCAGGAGCCATGAGCAAGCCCAGGATCCTCGTCGCATTCGTCGTGTCCACGACAGCGTGCGGCGACGCCTCGGCCCCGCATGACGGTGTGCTGCGGTTTGCGGTCGACACCCTGGTGGTGGCCGTGGGCGACACTGTATACCCCACCGTTGTGCTCGTCGACCCGGACGGTCGGGAGCTGGAGCACGGTCCCGTGGCCTGGTGGTCGCCGGATACCGTCCTCGTCTCGGTCGGTGCTGATGGTGCCGTGAGCGGCCGTGTGCCGGGATACGCGCGCGTGTTCGCGTCGGCCGCGGGCGTGGTCGCCGAGCTCCCGACCGACGTCGTCATCCGGGCGACCGCGATCGACGCTGCCGCCAGGGTGCCGTGTGCCACGGCATACGACGGGCGCATCTACTGCTGGGTCGGCGACCGATCGATCATGCTCGATGACCGCTCCTGTCGCGGTTGTGTACCTGGCTCCACGCCATGCGTTGTAGCCACATCCGGCGAGCTGGACCGGATCGTTGGGGGCTGGAACTACTGGTGTGGTCTCGCGAGTGACGGTGCCGCGCACTGCTGGGGTGAGAATCGTATTGGCGTGACGCTCGGGCTCGGGGAAGCGGGGGCCGATATTTGGCACAGTCCAGTCCCGCTTCGTGTAGCCGGAAGTGCGCGGTTTGCAATCTTGGCGGGCAGTGCCTTCCACGTGTGCGGCATCTCGACTGCCGGGACCGTGTACTGCTGGGGAATCAACGGGCCGGACGACACGGGCATCGGCTGGCCGCAGTTCGACCCGTGGAACGGAGCAACGAAGATCCCAGCGCCATCCACGATACTCGCCGACCGCCACTGCACCGCGATCGCGTCCGGTGGGAACTTCGTCTGCGCACGTGAGGAGGGCGGGCCTTCGCGTTGTTGGGGCCGCGGCGAGTTCGGCGCGCTCGGGTGCGGCAACGACGCGATCAACTGTGGCATGGAGCTGCCCGAAGTGGCGGGCGGTTACGACTTCGACGCGCTCGGTGCCGGGGCGTATCACGCGTGCGGCATAACGAGCATCGGGACGCTATACTGCTGGGGCGCGAACCAGCGCGGGCAGCTCGGCGTCGCCACCGACGAGCTGTGTGCTGAGTATGAGATCGGAGACTGGCCGTGTGCCCTCGTGCCCATGGCCGTTTCCACAGCGGAACGGTTCACCCACGTCGTCGGCAGCAGGCCGTACCCTCGCCCGCGCGCGGGAGCATCGGATTTCACCTGCGGGATCTCGACGGACCAGCGCGCGTATTGCTGGGGCTCGAACGGTGACGGAGAGCTCGGCATGGGCTTCGTGGGCGATGACGTCGGGGAGCCACAGCAAGTAGCAGGCGATGTGCGCTTCCTGTCGTTGTCGCTGGGAGACGACGTGGCGTGCGGGATCGCCACCGACGGGTTGGTCTACTGCTGGGGAAACGGCTTCGGACCGGCGCCGACGGCGCTGCCGCACCAGTGGCGTCCCTGAAGTGGGGCCGGGTCCGGGTGCCGTGTCGATTGCCGATTAGTGATTACAGAGTGCAGCACCCCGATTGCAGATCGGCGATTGGGCGGCACCAGCCAATCGCAACTCACCAATCGTCAATTGCCAATCTGCAATTGAATCCGCTTAGCCGTCCGCTCCTTCCTCCACCTCCTGGATCTCCGCCTCGAGCCGCTCCCACTCCCCCATGAGCTCCGCTGCCTCGCGCTCGAGCCGGGCCCGCTCGTCGTGCCGCGCGCGGACCTCGTCGCCCGACGTCCGTGCGAAGTAGTCCGGCTCGCAGAACGTCGCGTCGATCTCACCCACGCGTGACTCCGCGGCCTCGATGCGCCCGGTCACCTCGTCGAGCCGAGTGCGCAGCTTCTTGAGCCGTGGCTGGACGCTGCTCGGGTTCTGGCGCCGGTTGCCTGCCTTCTTGGTGCCCGCTGCACCCTTCGCCTCCTGCTTCTCCTTCTTTGCCTTGAGGACCACCCGGTCGACGTCGAGGTGATCGTCGCCGCAGGCGTGCACGTACTCCTCATAGGTGCCCGGGTAATCGGTGATGCCGTCGGCGCGGATCTCCACGATGCGCGTGGCCAGCTGGCTCACGAACCACCGATCGTGCGACACGAAGATCAGGGTGCCCTGGTACCGCTGCAGGCCCTCGACCAGCGCCTCGATCGACTCGAGATCGAGGTGGTTGGTCGGCTCGTCCAATACGAGCACGTTGGGACGCTGGATGCCGAGCCGCGCAAACACCAGGCGCGAGACCTCGCCGCCGGACAGTGCGCTCAACCGCTTGGTGCCGTCGTCGCCGGTGAACAGCATCAGCCCGAGCCGGCCGCGGACGTAGCCCAGGTCTCGATCAGCGCAAGAGCGCCATAGCCACTCCTCGGCGGTCATGTCGGGCGACTCGAACTGCTCGCGCTGGTCCTGGGCGAAGTAGCCCGGATACGTCTCGTAGCCCCACTCCACCGCGCCCGCGTCCGCGGCGAGCCGCCCAACCACGATCTTGAGCAGCGTGGACTTGCCGATGCCGTTGGGTCCCATGATAGCGAGGCGGTCGCCGCGGTTGACGGCCAGATCGACGCCGTGCAGCACGTGATTGTCGCCGAACGCCTTGGCGATGCCCTGGATGGAGAGCACCTCACGGCCGCTGTCGCGCTGTGGCTCGAACCGGAACGTCGGATACCGGCGCGAGCTCTGCGGCAGCACTTCGAGCGACTCGGCCTGCTTCTCGATCATCCGCAGCTTGCTCTGCGCCTGCCGCGCCTTGCTCGCCTTGGCACGGAACCGATCGACGAACTTCTGATGGTGCGCGATCTCGCGCTCGCGTGTCTCGATCTCCTTCTCCCGCCGATCCCGCTCCGCCTGCTTTGCCCCCAGGAAGTCGCCGTAGTTCCCCGGGTAGGCGAGCACGGTCTCGTAGTCCACGTCGAGGATCGTCGTGCAGACGTTGTCGAGGAAGCGGTGGTCGTGGGAGATCACCACGGTCGTTCCCGCGAACTCTCTGAGGAACGTCTCCAGCCAGCGGATCGACAGGATGTCCAGATGGTTGGTCGGCTCGTCGAGCAGTAGCACGTCGGGCGCGCTCGCCAAGACCTGGGCCAGGAGCACGCGGAGGCGGAATCCGCCCGACAGCGTCGACAGCGGGTCGTGATGCACAGAGGCCGGTAAGCCGAGCCCCTCGAGGATCGCCGCCGCGCGCGATTCCGCGGCGTAGCCGTCGTGATGCAGCACCGCGTCCTCCAGCTCCGCGAACCTGTGCGCGTCGAACTCCGCCTGCGGTCTGGCGAGCAGCGCCTCCTTCTCGGTCATCGCGCGCCACAGCTCGCGGTTCCCCATCAGTGCCACGGAGAGGACCGTCTCCCCGTCATACGCGAACTGGTCCTGGCGCAGCACGCCGATGCGGAGCCGCTTCGGGATGGAGACGGTTCCCGCGCTTGCCTCCAGGTCGCCGCTCAGGATCCGGAGCAGCGTCGTCTTGCCGGACCCGTTGGCGCCCACCAGCCCGTACCGCTCGCCCGGATTGAGCTGGAGCGACACGCCGGCGAACAGGGTTCGGTTGCCGAACGACTTGGCCAGGCTGGAGACGGCAATCATGGCGGGGGAATCTAATCAGCCGGATGGGCGGATAGACGGATGGAATATCGAATATCGACTGGGGGAATGATGATTGTCGAAGGGAGGCGCGTCGCCGGGTCTTGAGCACGGACGTCTGCTGGACGACTTTGGGTGCTGGATTGCCGGACGGCAGACCCATTCCAACGACACTGTTCAGGGAGAGGAACGAGACTATGAAGTGCATGGCCGCGTCGATCGTGCTCGTGGTGACAGCCACCGCGCTGTTCGCCGTCCCGGGAGAGGCCCAGACGGAGACCTACATCGAGTATTCGGTGACTGGAAGCGCGACCGCGTCCGGGCGCGACGGTGAGGTCGTGATGTGCAGCGTCAGCGAGGACGGTCTCAACATCCACTCGATGGGCTCGTGGGTTTTCAGCTTCGACGCGGCATCGGCCGAGCCGGGTGAGCACGAGGCGCAGGCGCGGGTCGCGGCGCCGGACGACGTGGCGGCGTTGCACGACGACAACTTCCGTACGGACGACCGCCTGTCCGGTGACGCCACGCTCGTCATCGAGAGCGCAGGGACGGGCAAAGCCAACTTGCCGTTGCTCCGCGTCCGGTTCACGGCAAAGGAGCTGACTTCGGCAACCGGTGCGACGATCGGCGTCGAGGGCACACTGGTCTGCCCGGTGATGTGACGTCGACCGGCGCCGCCGGATAGCGAATGCCAGGTGCCAAGAGAACGGAGCGGGCACTGCATCGCCCGCTCCGCTGTCCTGCGACCCTGATCGTCGGTCGGAATCCCTTCGCCCGATCCGATGCCTGGTAGCGGATCGGGCCGTCTGCTCGACAGCCTGCGCTCGGCGGGCCACCTTTGATGGTGCGGGAAGGACGGAGCCTCTTCCGGGAGGGCATCGTGGCCACAATCGCCGTCGATCAGACACTCGTCGCCTACTGCGGGCTCTACTGTGGCGCGTGCCCGCGGTACACCAAGGGGCGCTGCCCGGGCTGCCACGACAACCACAAGGCAACGTGGTGCAAGATCCGCTCGTGCAACATCGAGCGCGGCTACGCCTCGTGCGCTGACTGCACAGACTGCACGGATCCGCACGACTGCGGCAAGTTTCACAACCTGCTCTCCCGATTGATGGGTGTGGTGTTCCAGTCCGACCGTCGCGCCTGCGTGCTGCAGATCCGCGAGCGTGGCCTCGAGGGCCATGCACAAGCGATGGCGGAGCTGGGGAGGCCGGCGATCCGGCCAGGCACCCATGTGACGTGAAAGGTGAAGAGGGAAGGGTGAAGGGAGGAGTGAGGTGTGAAGGGTGAAGAGTGAAGAGTGAAGAGTGAAGAGTGAACGGTTGGGTGCCTCGCTTGCGCGCCTGTCCGCCCGACCGTTTTCTCCGTTGCACGTTGCCCGTGTACGTTGCACGGCCCCTGCCGCCGTCCTGCCGTGAGGCCGCTTGCCGCCCTACGGTCGGGACTCCACATTTCGAATCGAACCGAGCGGACGGGGCCGGCCGATGTTGGGGATCTACCTCCTGGCGGCGATTCTGGGTGGAGGGCTGCTCGTACTCTCCCTCTTGGGCGGGGGCGAGCACGACGCCGGTCACGGTGACGCGTCGGGGCTGGACGCGGGTCACGACTTCGACCACGGCGGTCACGAGGTCGGGGCCGGGCACGACGCGGGCACGGGACACGAGATCCAGCAGGGATGGGCGGGTGAGCTCGTGCTCGGGCTGTTCCGGCCGCGCAACCTGACGTTCTTCCTGGCCGGCTTCGGCATCACCGGCACCCTCGTGACCCTCCTCACCTCCACGGGCGGGCTCGGCGCACTCATCCCTTCACTGGGCATGGGATTCGCCGCGATGCTCGCGACCCACGCCACGTTCCTGTGGCTCGCTCGTAGCGACAGTGCCGTGGACGCGGTGAGCGACAGCGATCTCGAGGGCTGCGTCGGGCGCGTCGTCGTGCCGCTGTCACCGGGCGGCCGCGGGCAGATCGCCTGCCGCGTGGGGGATCACACGATGTACGTCACGGCGGCGCTCTCCGAGGGGTACACCGAGGCACTGCCGTCGGGACGCGAAGTGGTCGTGCTCGCGGTGGAAGGTGCGGTCGCCCGCGTGATGCCGTTTGCCGCCAACGAACTGCCACCTGCAGCGGAGTGAGGAACGCATGGATCCGAACACGGGCATAATCCTGGGTGGTGTGGGGCTCGCGATCGTTGCGACCATCATCTACGCGATCAAGTCACTCATCGTCATCTGCTTGCCCAATGAGCTCGTCGTGATCACCGGCCGTTCGCGGGTGACCGGGGACGGACGGCGCGTCGGCTACCGGCTGCTGCACGGCGGCCGGACGCTGCGCATCCCGGTGATCGAGCGCGTCTCGCGCGTGGACCTGCGCACCATTCCCATCGATGTGACGGTGCGGAACGCGTACTCCAAGGGCGGCATCCCGCTCATCGTGCAGGGCATTGCCAACGTGAAGGTGAGCGCACGCGATCCGATCTCGCACAACGCGGTGGAGCGTCTGCTCGACAAGCCGTTCGAGGAGATGATGCACATCGCCAAGGACACGCTCGAGGGCAACCTGCGTGGCGTGCTGGCGACGCTGACGCCGGAGGAAGCCAACGAGGACCGCCTGAAGTTCGCCCACCGCCTGATCGAGGAGGCGGACGAGGATCTGCGGAAGCTCGGGCTCGAGCTGGACACGCTCAAGATCCAGAACCTGACCGACGAGGTGAACTACCTCGACTCGATCGGTCGCCAGCAGACCGCCGAGATCCTCAAGTTGGCCCGGGTCGCCGAGGCCACACGGGCATCCGAGGCGGAGCAGACCGAGGCCGCAGCCCGGCAGGCCGCGCAGGTCGCGCAGATCGGTGCCGACCTCAAGATCACCGAGGAGAACAACCGTCTGCGGGTGCGCAAGGCTGAGCTGGATGCAGAGGCGCTGGCACGTGAGGCGGAGGCGAAGGTGGCGGGCGAGAAGGCACGGGTCGTCGCCGAGCAGGCGCTGCAACAGGAGCGGATCGCGCTCGAACAGCGGCGCCTCGAGGCCGACGTCCTCCTGCCGGCCAACGCCGATCGCGAGGCGGCGGAGCAGCGCGCGAAGGGCACGGCCGCGTCGATCGTGGAGGACGGGCGGGCCCGCCTCTACGTGCTGGAAGAGACGATCAAGCTGTACGCATCGGCCGGCACGGAGGCCGAGCGGATCTTCATCCTCAACATGCTGCCGGAGATCATCCGGGAGATCGCAGGTTCCGTGTCCGGCCTCGACATCGACAAAGTCACCGTGATCGATTCGGGCGGGCGGGGCACCGGCGTGGCCACTGCGGCCGGCCAGCTTCCCGAGGCGATCATCAAGATCACCGAGCAGATCGAGACCGCCACCGGGGTGAATATTCTGAGCAAGCTCGGCGCGAAGGCGGAGGGGAAGCGGGAGGCAGGGAAGTAGAACGACCGTGAAGGGTGAAGAGTGAAGAGTGAAGAGTGGGGGCCGCCTTCTCTTCACTCTTCACCGTTCAGCCTTCACGGTCCCACAGTATACCCGTCCGCCTCGATGATCCTCGCCGCAACCGCGTCGTGCAGCCGCGCGCGGTCCACCGGCAGGTGCTTGGTGAGCCGGCGCACGCCGGCCAGCATCGTGCGCAGCTCGTCCCCCTCGGCGCACTGCGCCAGTGCGTTCCGGGCCCACACCTCCACACGGTCCATCGCGTCGTGCACGTACAGCGTCACCATGTCCGCCATTAGCCGCGCGCTGCCTTCGCCGCTTCGGTCCGCCTGCTTCCGTGCACGGAGGAGGCCGCTCTCGCACGCGTACGTCTCCATGATCATGTCCGCGATGTCCGACAGGATCTCCTGGTGGTCCTTGAGGTGTTCGCCGTGCTTCTGTGCGGCGAACCCGAGAGCTGCGACGCACGCCTTCTTCATCGCGGCGACGAGCTTGCCCTCCTCCTCCAGGAACCCCGGTTCGTGCGCCTCCTCGAACGCGGGTGGGCCCAGCAACTCGTCGGCCAGTTGCTTGGCGGCAGCGAACAGGGGCAGCTCCTTCTTGAGCGCCTTCCTGAGGAGCATGCCGGGGATCAACATGCGGTTGATCTCGTTGGTGCCCTCGAAGATCCGGTTGATCCGCTCGTCCCGGTAGATCTGTTCCAGCGGGTAATCCTCACAGAACCCGTAGCCGCCCAGCATCTGGAGGCCTTCTTCAGCCGCGAGCGCCAGGGCCTCGCTCGCGAACACCTTCGCGATGGAACACTCGACGGTGAAGTCCTCGACTCGGTCGATCGTCTGGCGGTCGTAGTCGTCGTCCGAGCGGTCGAGTGAGCCGATCGCGCGATCCAGCAAGCCGGCCGTGCGGTAGACCAGCGATTCGGACACGAACGTGCGCGCCGCGACGTCGGCGATCTTGGCGCGGATGAGCCCGAAGTCGGCGAGCGGCCGGCCGAACTGGTGTCGTGCCTTCACGTACGGCACGGCGTGCTCCAGCGCGAGCTTGCAGCCACCGACCGTGCCGGCGCCGAGCTTGAACCGGCCGACGTTCAGGATGTTGAAGGCCACGACGTGGCCCCGGCCGATCTCGCCGAGCACGTTGGCCGCCGGCACCTTGGCGTCTTCCAGAATCACGGCACAGGTGGAGGAGCCGCGGATCCCCATCTTCCGCTCCTCGGGGCCGATCGTGACACCCGGCGTGTCACGGTCGACGATGAACGCCGTGAACTGCTCGCCATCGACCTTGGCGAAGAGGATGATCACGTCGGCGTACCCGGCGTTGGTGATGTACTGCTTCGTGCCGTTCAGCACGTAGTGCTGGCCGTCGGCGGTGAGCCCTGCGGTAGTGCGGGCCGCGAGCGCGTCCGAGCCCGAGCCCGGCTCGCTGAGCGCGTAACAGGAGATCAACTCGCCGGTGGTGAGCTTCGGCAGGTAGCGCTCCTTCTGCTCAGGCGTCCCGAAGTAGACGATGGGCAGCGTGCCGATGCCGGTGTGCCCGCCGTGCGTGGCCGCGAAGCTGCCAGCGCGTGCCATGACCTCGGCGACGAGCATGGTGGTGGCCTTGTCGGCAGCCATGCCTCCATACGCTTCGGGCACGTCTACCGACAGCAGTCCGGCCTCGCCCGCTTCCTTCAGCAGCGGCTTGCCCAACTCGGTCTTCTTCTGGAACTCCAGTTCCTCGTGATGCGGCAGCACGCTGCGCTCGATGAACTCACGTGCCGAGTCGGCGATCATTCGCTGCGTCTCGTCGAAGTCTTCGGGCGTGAACACGTCCTGCGGGGCGGTGTCCTCGAGCAGGAACTGGCCGCCGGTGGCGGTCGTCTTCTCCGTCAGCATGGCACTCACCTCCGTGCAGGCGCCGGTCAGGCGGCCTCGAAGATCCCCGCGGCACCCATGCCGGTGCCGACGCACATGGTCACCAATGCGTAGCGTCCCCTGCGGCGCGCCAGCTCGTGCAGCGCGGTTGCGGTGAGCTTGGCTCCGGTGCAGCCAAGCGGATGGCCCAGCGCGATCGCGCCGCCGTTGGCGTTGAGCCGCGGGTCGTCGGGTGCAAGACCGAGTCCCTTGAGCACCGCGAGACTCTGGGCGGCGAAGGCTTCGTTCAACTCGATCACGTCCAGGTCGTCCAGCGCGAGTCCAGTGCGCTCGAGCGCCTTTGGCACGGCCTCGACGGGACCGATGCCCATGATCTCGGGCGGCACGCCGGCCACGGCGTAGCCGACCCATCGCGCGAGCGGCACGAGCTCGAGCTCCGCTGCGATCTCCGGTGTGGTGAGCAGCACGGCCGCGGCGCCGTCGGTCATCTGGCTCGAGTTGCCCGCCGTCACGGTGCCGTCAGCCTTGAACGCCGGCTTGAGCTTTGACAGCGCTTCAGTGCTCGTGTCGGCCCTGGGACCCTCGTCCCTGTCCAGCACCACCTCGCGCACCTCCGGCTTGCCGTTCGGGCCGGGCTCGCTCACGGTAGTCGTCACCGGTACGAGCTCGGCGTCGAAGCGGCCTTGCTCCTGAGCGGCGAGAGCCTTGCGGTGGCTGTGATACGCGAACTCGTCCTGTGCCTCGCGGGTGATCCCGTCCCGCTCCGCGAGCCGCTCGGCCGTGAGCCCCATGCCGAGATACGTCCCGGGGTCCTCGGCGACCATCTTCGGGTTCGGCAGGTAGCGCATCCCGCCCATGGGGATCAGGGTCATCGACTCGACGCCGCCGGCGATCGCGACGTCGACCTGGCCCACGGCGATCTCGGCGGCGGCGAGGTTGATCGTCTCGAGGCCGGAGGCGCAGAACCGGTTCACCGTCATGCCAGGTACGCTGTCCGGCAACCCACCCAACAGGACGAGATTGCGCCCGACGTTCATTCCCTGCTCGCCCTCAGGCATGGCACAGCCCATGATCACGTCGCCGATGCGTGCCGGGTCGAGGTTCGGTGCCCGCGCCAGCAGCGCCCGGATCACCGCCGCGCCCAAATCGTCAGGGCGGGTCTGGCGGAAGGTACCTCGCTTGGCGCGCCCGCCCGGAGTGCGGAGTGCCAACGCCACCACCACGTCTCTCATGGCTCGCTCCTTCCTCCCGTCAGTTCCTGAGCGGTTTGCCGGTCTTGAGGATCGCGTGCATCCGCTCGAGGCTCTTCCGCTCGCCGCACAGCCTGAGAAAGGCCTCGCGCTCCAAGTCAAGCAGGTGCCGCGCCGGCACGGTGGTCGGGCCGGGCACGTCGCCGCCACTCAGGATGCGTGCCAGCTCACGTCCGATCTTCCAATCGTGCGCGGAGGCATAGCCACCCTCCACCATGTTGAAGAGCACCGAATCGGCGAGCGCCACGCCGGCCCTTCCCATTACTGGGATCGCCTCGGCGGGTCGTGGCGGCTCGAAGCCGGCCTGGGCCAGGGCGACTGCCAGGTCCTTGGCATCTGCAATCCGATGATCGCCGTACATCGACCAGGTGTCCTGCAGCCGGAGGAAGCCCAGCTCACGACCCTCGGCGGCCGATGTCGCGACCTTCGCCAGCCCGATTGTCTCGAACGTCTTGCGGAAAGCCGGGTATGCGTCCGCTGGATCGGGTAGTGCGGCGACATTGCGCTGATAGAACCGCAAGCACCCGCCGCCCGCCGGTACCACGCCCGCGCCGAACTCCACGAACCCGATATAGGTTTCCGCCGCGGCGCGGACGGCATTGGCGGCAAGCGTCACCTCGCACCCACCACCCAGCGTGAGGCCGTGCGGAGCGACCACGACCGGCACCGCGCATTGCTCGAGTCGATTGGTCGCGGCCTGCAACTGACGCACGACGGCGTCGATCTCGTCCCAGTTCCCCTCCTGCGCCTCCATCAGCAGCAGCATCAGGTTGGCGCCGACGCTGAAGTTCTCCCCCAGGTTCGCCACGACCAGCGCCGCACCGTTCGTCTCGGCTTCCGTGCAGGCGGTCATGATCATCGAGATCGTATCCTGCCCGATCACGTTCATCTTGGCGTGGAACTCGAGGCAGAAGACACCATCGCCAAGGTCGAGCAGGCTCGCGCCGGCGTTGCGTCGGATCTCCTTGCCGGCAGTGCGCAGCGCGTCGAGGTCGACGACACGGTGATCGAGCGACACCGGAGCGCGCTCGCCGGGCCGGTCGGTCGGCGCGAGCCGTTGGCCGTCTTCCCGCACATATAGCGACGTCGCGCCCGCCTCGTACAACGCGTCGATCCAGGCGGGCAAGCGATACCCGTCGGCGCGGAGCCGGTCGGTGACGTCGCGGAAGCCGAGCGCGTCCCACAGCTCGAAGGGGCCAAGCGTCCAGTTGAAGCCCCAGCGGATCGCCCGATCCACGGCGGAGATGTCATCGGCGATCTCGCCCACCCGCAGGGAAGCGTACGACACCGTGGCTGCCAGCATCTTCCACGTCGCCTCGGCGGCGCGTCCCTTCCCGAACACCAGCTTGCGGATGCGCTCGACGGTATCCTCGATCGGCCGCAGCGCCTCCAGCTCCGGGAACGATGCCTTCCGCTGCTCGCGGTACTCGAGTGTGTCGAGATCGAGCGTCAGGATGGTCGACCCGTCGTCGCCCTTCACCTTCTTGTAGAAGCCCGCTCCGCTCTTCCGGCCGAGCAGCCCTTTCTCGAGCATGCGCTGGAGGAAGTCCGGCGGCGTGAACATGTCGTGGCTCTCGTCGTCCGGCGCGCGCTCGCGCACGTTTGCCGCGACGTGGAGAAACGTGTCGAGACCCACGAGGTCGGCGAGCCGGAACGTGGCCGTCTTCGGTCGGCCCATGACCGGACCGGTCAATGCGTCCACCTCTTCGACGGTCAGTTTCATGTCGCGCATGACCTGCATCGTCACCATCACCGCGTGGACACCGATCCGGTTCGCGATGAAGTTGGGGGTGTCCTTGGCGGGCACGATCCCCTTGCCGAGCCGCTTCCGCGCCACCGCCTCCACGAGCTCCACGACCGCAGGATCGGTCTCCGCTGCCGGGACGACCTCGAGCAGCTTCATGTAGCGCGGGGGGTTGAAGAAGTGTGTGCCGAGAAACCGGGGCCGGATCTCATCGGGCAGCGCGGAGGCCATCGCGGCGAGGGAGAGACCGGACGTGTTGCTCGACAGGATCGTGTGCGGCCCGAGGTGCGGGGCGACGCTCGCGAGGACCTGCTGCTTGATGCCCAGGTCTTCCTTTACCACCTCGATGACCCAGTCGACGTCCTTGAGCCGGGGGAGGTCGTCGGCGAAGTTGCCCACCTCGATCAAACGGAGGCGATCAGAAGTGAACAGCGGTGACGGCTTTGCCGTGCGCAGTGCGTCCACCGATTCGCGCGCGAGGCGGTCGCGCACCGCCCGGTCCTCGAGGGAGAGTCCGGCGGCACGTTCGGCCTCGCTGGGCTCCTTCGGGACGATGTCGAGCACGAGTGACGGGATACCGGCATTAGCGAAGTGCGCGGCAATCGCACTGCCCATCACGCCGGATCCGAGGACGCCGACCCTACGGACGTGTCTCGCCATGAGGATCCTCCTCCGCTACCTACCTGAGACGATGGCGGGATCGGGATGACGTTCATCGAGCCTTGCGGACCCCCCCACCGACATCACCCTAAGGCCTCCGCGCGCAGTCCACACACTGAATATTCATTCACTACCCTAGGGTCTCGGGGACGTTCCTGTCAACACGGAGAGCCGAAAAGCGCGGGCGGTGTTTGCCCTACGCAAGATCGAGTGGTATCGTGACGACTGGGAGTGAGAGGTGGGGAGACATCCGTGGCAGCCGTGAATGAATACTAATTCACTTTCTGAGGATTCCGGTACCCGCGGCCGTGGTAAGGCTCGGCAGGCGAAGCGGGAACGGATTCTCGATGCGGCGGTCGTGGAGATCGCCCGGCGGGGCTACCACCGAACGACCGTCTCCCACATCGCCCGCCGGGCCGGCGTGGCCGACGGTACCATCTATCTCTACTTCGCGAACAAGGAGGACGTGCTCGTCTCGGTGTTCGACCGGGCCATGCAACGCTTCATCGCGCTGGCGCGGGAGATCGTGGAAGACAAGGAGGCAGATGCGGTGGCCAAGCTCCGCCGGATCGTGGAGCTGCACCTGTCGCTGCTGGGCGAGGATCGGGACGTCGCCGTCGTGTTCCAGATCGAGTTCCGCCACACGATTCACGTGCTCGAGCTGCTCTCGCGGGGCGGGATCCGCGACTACCTCGGGCTGATCGCGCGCGTGGTGGAGCAAGGCAGGCGCGAGCGGGTCTTCCGGCGTGACGTGGACCCACTACTGGCCGCGAAGGTCGTGTTCGGGGTGCTCGATGAAATGGGGACGGACTGGGTGCTGTCACGGAAGAACGTGCGGCTGGCGTCGCGCGCGGAGCCGGTGAGCGCGTTGCTGCTGGGAGGGTTGGCGGTGGGCCGGTAGAAGACGCGAATATCGAATGTCGACTGGGGGGAATGGCGAACGCCGAATGAAAGCTCGGCTGACCTCTGCCCCCGCTCAATCGCCGGTGCTCAGATCGGCTCCAGCAGCCGCTCCAACTCCGCGAACCAGTTCACTACCACCGAGAGGTTGGTCAGGACCTCGCCTCCTTCCGACTGCCGCACCATCAGGAAGCGCCTGCCGTCGGGCGTGATGTCGTAGCTGCGGCCGAAGATGATCGACGGGACGTACGGCCCCTGAAATAGCAGCGTCGCGCGTCCCGCGCTGAAGGTGGGAGCGTCGGCCACTTCCACGGCGTACACGGCGATGGGCCCTTCGGCCGTCTGCTGCTGGTAGTACAGCTCGCGCCCATCCGGGCTCCAGAGGGGGGCGAAGCCGTTGGTCGCGAGCTGCCACCGCCCACGGCCTTCAGGGAAGTCGGTCACGTACACCTGATCGCCCTGCGCACCGAGCACGCCATAGGCGAGCCAGCGGCCGTCGGGGGAGATCGCGGGGTGGATCGTCTGCTCCGGCCCGTCGAGCACGGCCTGCGGCGGCCCGCCACTCTCCAGCGGCAGCGCCCAGATGTCGAAAGTCCGCCCCTGGTCGCTCTGTTGATAGGTCAGCCATTGCCCGTCCGCCGTGATCGACAGCGGCTGCTGCCAATACCCCTCCTCAGCGGTCGTGAGACGTCTGAGTTCCCCCATACCGTCCGCGCGCCGCGAGTAGAGACTCCCCGCTCTCGACCCCGTCTCCGCCCCGATCGACACGATGTTTACGCCGTCCGGTGTCCAGATCGACCAGAAGAAGTCCGGTCGCTCGATGGAGATCTTGGTGAGCGCCTCGCTCTCCAGGCTGTATATCCAGACGTTCCCCGATTGGCCGATGGTATTCGTCGGCTGCTCCGGGCTCGGACTCCAGAACATGATCCGCGTGCCGTCGGGCGACACCCGAGGTCCCCAGGGGGATACCGGATCGCTCCCGGTCTCGAAGAGCCCCTCGATCACCTCGGCGCTGCCGTCGCGCTCCACCCAGGAGAGCCGCTCACCGACGTAGTCGCCTCCGCTGCTGCTCAGGTAGACCAGCGTCCCGCTGGGCGCAACGGCAAAGTGGGCAAGCTGCGGCTCGAACTGAAAGCCCATGAGCGCGTCGTTCACCACCCGAACGGGTGCACCGGTCACGGTCCGTTCCGCGGCGTCGAAGGGTATGGCGAACAGGCCGCCGTCCCGCGAGTACACCAGGTGTCCCGTGGGGACGTACCGAGCAGCGCCACCGCCTTCGAGAACGACATGCAGGCGGCCGGTGGAGACGTCGATGACCGAGATGTTGAGGGACTCCCCGGACCCGCTCGACGTGGTGAACAGCACACCATCGCCGTCGGGCAGCCACGTCGGATAGAGGAGGTAGACCGCACTGGCCACGACATCCTTGGGATCGATCAGCCGCTCCTGCGGGCCTCCGTCGCCGTCCATGACCGAGAGTCCCCAGCCGTTCCCTGTGTTGGCGCCAATCACGATACGGCCGTCCGGGTTCCAGGCAGCGCCGTGCATCTCCAGCGCGACCCCGAGGGTGGCCGTGGTCCCGTCGGCGAGCGATACCTTCCGCAGTCGCCCGTCCGCCACGAACCCGAGCCACGTGCCGTCGGGCGAGAAGAACGGGACCTGCGCATTCGTGGCGCCGGGCACGGGGGTCACCACGGGCGGGCCGTCCAGGCGGCGCAGGTAGATCTGCCCGACCCCGCCCTCGCCCGCCACGTAGGCGAGGTGCGTCCCGTCGGGCGACAGCGCCACGGCGGGTGCCGGTGCGTGGGCCGTCACTGCCAGTGGCTCGATCTTCATGGAGAGACGGAACACGCCGGCGGGCACCGCGTCGGACGATCTGCCGCGCCACGGCGCCATCACCACCGAACTCTACCTCTCCCACACCCACTGGGATCACATCATGGGTTTCCCCTTCTTCACCCCGATCTACCTGCCATCCACCCGCCTGAAGGTTTTCG
>Ga0209536_100005312_pt1 | contig 20054 bp, 17 predicted proteins | sample DeeMarSeWOR28_12_FD_187461 | JGI IMG/M metagenome (GOLD analysis project Ga0209536, IMG submission 187461) | Marine sediment microbial communities from White Oak River estuary, North Carolina - WOR-2-8_12 (SPAdes) (version 2) | ecosystem: Environmental > Aquatic > Marine > Intertidal zone >...
GAGGTAAACGGTAACGATATTGACGAGGACGCCTATCGTCGCGCCGTCGATCAGTATCGCACCCGTGTCGATCCGAGCCTGCTGGATAATCCTGTGTTCAAGCGCCAGATTGTTGAAACGCTGGTGCAACAGGAACTGGTGCGCGATGCGCTTTCAAATGAAGGTTACGCCGTCAGTGCGCAGCAACTGGGCGCGCTGATTCGAAACATGCCGCAGTTCCAGGTTGGCAACGAGTTCAGCATGGATCGCTACCAGGCGGCATTACGCGCCAGCGGTCTGACCGTAAGCCAGTACGAGCAGTCGATGCGCCAGGAGAAGCAACTGGACCAGGTGGTCGGCAGTCTTAAAGATAGCGCGATCGTCAGCAAGGCGGACCTCGACCGCGTTTTGTCACTGCAGACGCAAACGCGACGCGCCGAGAGCGTAACCATTGCCCCGTCGAAGTTTTACAAGAGCGCCACACCGGGCAAGGACGAAATCCAGTTGTACTACGATCAGAACCAGGGGCGGTATCAGGAGCCGGAGCAGGTCCGCATCGAATACATTCGCCTGGATGGTGCGGAGCTGATCAAATCGTACAAGCCGTCTGAGGAAGATCTCAAGGCGATTTACGAAGAAGAGAAGGGTCGCTTCTCCACACCGCCCAGCCGCCGCGTTAGCCATATCTTGCTGGAACTGGCTCCTGATGCTCCGGATGCCGACAAGAGCAAAATCAAAAAGCTTGCCGATGACATTGTCGCCCGTGCCAGGAAGGGCGAGTCGTTTGCGTCACTGGCAAAGACGTATTCCAATGACCCGACCAGCTCGGAACAGGGCGGCGATCTCGGTGAACTCACCCCCGGACTTCTGCCGCCTGAGTTTGAGGCGGCGGTTAACGAACTGAAGAAGGGCGAAATCAGCAACGCCGTTCGAACCGAGTATGGCTACCAGATTGCCAAGCTCACCGACTTTTCCCCGGGCAAAACCAAGTCACTGAATGAGGTGCGCGCAGAACTGACCAGGCAGTTGCGCCAACGAAAAGGCGAAGAGCGGTATTTCGATATGGCTGAGCGCTTCAATAACCTGGTTTATGAGCAACCCGACAGCCTCAAGCCGGCTGCCAGTGCGCTTGAGCTGAAGATCGAAAAGAGTGCGTGGTTCACGCAATCTGGCGGAACCGGTCTGGTATCGGATCCAAACGTTATCGAGGCCGCATTCTCACAGGATGTAAAAGTCGATCGGCGCAACAGTGAATCGATCGAGATAGGCACCAACCAGTTGCTGGCATTACGGGTTACCGATGTGAAGCCAGCTCGACAGAAAGACCTTGCCGAAGTACGTGCCGAAATTGTAGCAACCTTGCGCCAACAAAAGGCGACAGCGCAGGCGCGCGAACTCGGACGAGAAATGGTCCTGGCAGCGCGCACCGGCAAATCGCTGGCAGCGTTGGCCAAACAACATGGTCTGGCGCACCAGCCTGTTCGGAACCTAGCGCGCAACGACAACAAGGATCGCGCCCTGGCCGGGGCCGTATTCAGTGCACGCAAGCCCGAGGGCAAGGCATTGGTTGTAGATGGTGTGGATCTTGGTGGCAGTGGGTATGCCGTGTTTGCCCTGCATGCGGTGCAAGACGGTAATATAGCCAAGGTCGATAAAGTGCAACGTGACAAGCTGGAGGATCAACTGGCCAAGCGTCGCGGCACCGGGTACTACTACAGCTATCTGTCAGGCCTGCGTCAGCGCAGCGACGTAAAGATTCACAACGACAAGCTTTAGGAATGAAATAACCCATCCGCGTCCGCGGATGGGTTACAGGCTTACGCTTCGGGCAGATTTCCCATCGCCACCATATTGAAGCCGGCGTCGACATAGGTGATCTCGCCGGTAATGCCTGACGCAAGGTCAGAGCACAGGAATGCGGCCGTGTTTCCCACTTCATCAATGGTAACGCCCCGACCCAGCGGCGCCATGGCTTCGTAGTAGGTCATCATCTTTTTGAAACTGCCGATACCTGAGGCCGCCAGGGTCTTGATCGGGCCGGCGGAAATACCGTTTACCCGAATGCCTTCACCGCCGAGCGATGCCGCCATGTAGCGGACATTGGCCTCGAGGCTGGCCTTGGCCACGCCCATGACGTTGTAGTTGGGCAGGGCGCGTACTGCGCCGATGTAACTCAGCGTGATCATGGCGCCGTTACGACCCTGCATCATGGGTCGCAATGCCTTGCCCAGAGCGGCGAAGCTGTAGGCGCTGATGTCATGGGCGATCCGGAAGCCTTCGCGGGTCACACAGTCGAGATAGCTGCCTTCAAGCTGATCTCGCGGCGCAAACGCGACCGAGTGCACCAGGATATCAAGGCCGTCCCAGTGACTGGCGAGATCGGTGGCGACCTTGTCAATTTGTTCGTCGCTGGCCACATCCAACTCCAGCACGATGTTCGAGTCCGTAGCCTCGGCCATCTTGTCGACACGCGACTTGAGCTTCTCCGTCTGGTAAGTGAACGCCAGTTCGGCGCCTTCACGATGCATGGCCTGTGCGATGCCCCATGCAATGGAACGTTCGCTGGCAGCACCCACAATCAAAGCGCGTTTGCCCTGAAGAAAACCCATTTTCTACTCCTTCTTATCTGTCATAATGTAGGGCGAAAAGCGGTCAGCATTCATCGCCCCCGGGCGCCGCCTCGCGGCAGGGCCGAATAATAACTCAGCTGACTGCGTATTTCAGGTCTGGCAGGCATGGAGGATGGTATTGTTTCGGGCTAGAAAATCAGGCACTAGCATGGCGATTGGCCTTGCGTTGGTCGTTCTCGTTTCCAGTCTGCCCCCGGTCTCTGCCGCGCCCGCCATCGCCCTCGGGTATACGCCCAAATATCCGCCCGGTTTTAGTCACTTTGACTACGTCAATCCCGATGCACCCAAGGGTGGTGAGATTGTCCTGTCGGGTTTTAATACCTTCGATAGCCTAAATCCGTTCGTACTGAAAGGCGTTTCGGCTTCGGGGCTAACCAGCCTCGTGTTCGAGCCGCTGATGATCCAGAGTGCTGACGAACCCTATAGCCTCTACGGCCACCTTGCGAATGATATCCAGCTGGCGGCAAACAAGCTCTCGGTGACCTTCCGCCTCGACCCGCGCGCGACGTTCTCCGATGGATCACCGGTGCTGGCTGAAGATGTAAAAATATCGTTTGATTTGCTCAAGGGAAAAGAAGGGCATCCCATGTATCGCTTCTACTGGGCGGATATCACCCGCGCCGTGGTTCTGGGTCCTCGCCGTATTCGATTCGACTTTGCCCGGGTGAACCCGGAGTTGCACCTGATCGCCGCACAGATGATGGTGTTCTCGCGCAATTGGGTGACGGGTAAACAGTTCTCCAGGCTGAGCAAGGAGCTGCCCATCGGTAGCGGCCCCTATGTGGTTGATCACTTCAAGCTTGGTAAAAGTATTACCTACCGCCGTCGTCCAGACTATTGGGCGCGCAACCACAACACGCGGCGCGGCATGTTTAATTTCGACAAAATCACCTACAAGTATTATCGGGACGAAACAGTTCAGCTCGAGGCCCTCAAGGCAGGCGAATTTGATTTTGTCCTGGTGAATCATTCCAAGCAGTGGGCGAGAGACTACCTGGGGCCACAGTTTGAATCCGGCCAGATAAAAAAGGACTTGCTCAAACATTCCAATAACGCCGGCATGCAGGGTTTTGTATTCAATACCCGGCGACCCCTGTTTCAGGATCGCCGTGTGCGCCGCGCGCTGTCACTCGCGTTTGATTTCGCCTGGTCCAACAAGAATCTTTTTTATGACCAGTACGTTCGTTGCGACAGTTATTTCAGTAACAGTCCCCTTGCAGCGCACGGACACCCGACGGGGCGTGAGTTGCAGTTGCTGAATCGTTACCGGGGCCAATTGCCAGGAGAAATATTTACCCAGGAATGGCGACCGCCAGTCAGTGATAAACCGGGACAGTTACGCGCCAATCTGCGCGAGGCCAAGCGCTTGCTGGAAGAGGCCGGCTGGCACGTAAAAAATGGTGTATTGCAGAATGAAAAAGGACAGCGATTCGAGTTCAGTTTTCTGCTGGCACAAAAGGGCTTTGAGCGGATTCTGGCACCGTGGGCGCATAACCTGAAGAAGCTCGGTATCACCGTTCGTTACCGCACGGTCGATCTTTCGCTCTACGAGCGACGCATGCGCACGTTTGATTTCGATATGATGGTGGCATCGTTTTCCCAGTCACAATCGCCGGGCAACGAACTGTTCAATCTCTGGCATTCAAGTTCGGCCGGGCAGGAAGGTTCCAACAATATTATTGGCATTAACGACCCGGTCGTGGACGCACTGATCAAGGCCGTGGTTTATTCGAACAACCGGGCCGAACTGGTCGCCGCCACCCGCGCGCTCGACCGGGTGCTGCTCTACGGCGAATACCTGGTCCCCAACTGGTACATCGATGTGCACCGGGTGGCGTACTGGGACAAATTTAAATATCCGAAGACACTACCGCTGTACTACGACGCAGACGGTTGGGTGCTTACCAGCTGGTGGGCCAAAAATACTGCGGTACAGGCCGGCAACATGGAGACAGCGCGATAATGGGTGCCTATATCCTGAAACGGCTGCTGCTAATGATTCCGACACTGGTCGGTGTAATGCTAGTGACCTTTGTGGTCACCCAGTTTGTGCCTGGCGGTCCGGTTGAGCAGTTGATACACCAGCTCCAGGGTCAGCCCGGTTCCGGTTCCGGTGCGGCCGAAGCCGCGGGTGCGGCGCAACGACTGTATCGCGGCGATGCCGGTCTCGACCAGGAAAAGCTGGAAGAACTCAAGGCATTGTACGGGTTTGACAAGCCAGCCTGGCAGCGATTCGTCGATATGATGGGTGACTATGCGGTTTTTGATTTCGGCGAAAGTTTTTTTCACCAGCAGTCGGTCATTGGTTTAATCGTCGACAAGCTCCCGGTATCGGCGACGCTCGGGTTGTGGACGTTTTTGATCGTCTATCTCAGCTGTATTCCCCTCGGCGTGGCCAAGGCGGTACGGGACGGGTCCACGTTTGATGTCGTCAGTAGCACCATTATCCTGGTGGGCTATGCCATACCAGGATTCGTGTTAGGTATTTTTCTACTCGTACTCTTTGGCGGCGGCAGCTTCTGGGACCTGTTCCCTTTGCGTGGATTAACCTCCGACAACTGGGCAGAGCTTAGCTGGTGGGGAAAAATTACGGACTATGCCTGGCACATCACCTTGCCGGTCATTTCCCTGGTCGTCGGCAGCTTTGCGGTGATGACCATGCTGACCAAGAACAGTTTTATCGAGGAGATCAGGAAACAATACGTGTTGACGGCGCGCGCCAAAGGGCTGACCGAAAATGGCGTGCTCTACGGTCACGTGTTCCGTAACGCCATGATCCCGCTGGTTACCAACTTCCCGGCCGCGTTTATCGGTGCGTTCTTTGCCGGCAGTATCCTGATCGAGAGTATTTTCTCGCTTGATGGTCTGGGCCTGTTGGCCTACGAATCGATTCTGAAGCGCGACTACCCGGTGGTGCTTGGTTCGCTTTACCTGTTCACGCTAATTGGTCTGTTTGCCAAGCTGATTACTGATATCAGTTACGTACTGGTGGACCCGCGCATCCAGTTCGAGTCGGTTTCAAAATAATGGCAAAGATTCTGGCAGACGCAGATAAAGTTACAGTGACCCGGCTGACACCCGGGGGTCGCGCGTGGCGCCGGTTTCGGGAAAACCGTCGCGGTTATGTCAGCCTCTGGATCTTTGTTGTGCTGTTTACGCTCAGCCTGTTCGCCGAAATGCTTAGCAACGACAAACCGCTGATCGTGCACTACCAGGGCAGCTATTACTTTCCACTTGTAAAGAACTACCCCGAGAGTTTCTTTGGTGGCGACTTTGAAACGGAGGCGGATTACACCGATCCGTATGTGCGCGCCTTGTTATCCGAGGGCAGCAACTGGGTGGTGTTCCCGCCAAATCCCTATCGCTACGACACCATCAACTATTACACGAGCCAGCCGAACCCGGCGCCACCTTCAAGCAACAACCTGCTGGGTACTGATGACCGGGGCAGGGATGTGCTCGCGCGCCTGATCTATGGTTTTCGCCTGTCGGTTATCTTTGCCGCGGTACTCACGGTAATCGGTGTTGCTTTCGGCGTACTCGCCGGTTCTCTTCAGGGTTACTTTGGCGGGCGACTCGACCTGTTTGCCCAGCGTTTGATCGAGATATGGGGCTCCATGCCCGAGCTGTACTTGCTGATCATTTTTGCCTCGCTGTTTGAGCCCGGCATTTTGTTGCTCATTGTTTTGTTATCACTCTTTGGCTGGATGGGTCTGGCTGACTATGTGCGTGCCGAGTTCCTGCGTGGACGCAATATGGACTATGTGAAAGCGGCCAAGGCCATGGGTGTATCCAATCGCTCGATCATGTTCCATCACCTGCTTCCTAATAGTCTCACCCCGGTTATTACATTCCTGCCGTTCCGTGTCTCGGGTGCGATCCTTGCCCTCACCAGTCTCGACTACCTGGGCCTGGGTGTGCCACCGACGACGCCCAGCCTGGGTGAGCTGCTGTCACAGGGCAAAGAGAATATCGAATCGTGGTGGCTGTCGATGACAACGTTTGCCGTGCTGGTGGGCACCCTGTTGCTGCTGATCTTTATCGGCGAGGCCCTGCGCGAGGCGCTGGACCCGAGGCGCGGTTAGGCTATGAGCAATCATCTAATCAGCATCGAAGATTTGTCTGTGGCCTTCGGCCGCGGAGACGAACTTAGCGAGGTGGTTCACAATGTCAGCTTCGATATCGCGCCTGGCGAGAAACTGGCGCTCGTGGGTGAGTCGGGTTCCGGCAAGTCGGTGACCGCGTTGTCAATTCTGGGTCTGCACGATCGCAGCCAGAGCCATTATCCCACCGGCAAGATTATGTTTGAAAACCGCGACCTGCTGACCCTGGGCGAGGGCGAGCTGCGGTCTGTTCGTGGCGCCGATATCGCGATGATCTTCCAGGAGCCGATGACCGCACTCAATCCGGTCTATCCCGTGGGCAAGCAGCTGATCGAACCGCTCGTTGTCCATCAGGACATGGACAAGGCGGCGGCACGTAAGCGAATGATCGAGCTGCTAGACCGCACAGGTATCAAGGAACCGCACAAGCGCATCGACGCCTATCCGCACATGTTGTCCGGCGGACAGCGCCAACGCGTAATGATCGCCATGGCACTGGCCTGCAATCCAAAACTTTTAATCGCGGACGAACCGACCACCGCACTGGATGTCACGATTCAGGTGCAGATCCTGGAGCTGCTGGAGGATATTCAGCAGGAGTTCGGCATGGCGGTGTTGATGATCACGCACGATCTGAACATGGTTCGGCGTTTTGCCCGGCGCGTTTGCGTCATGCAACACGGCAAGCTGGTCGAGAGCGCGGAGATCCAGCAGTTATTTGAGAGCCCGAAGCACCCGTACACGAAGCAACTACTGGAGAGTCAGCCGCGACGCATCGTCGGATCAATACCGGAAGCTGATCTGGAGAAACGGGAGACCGTCGTAGAGTCAGACAATTTGCGGTGCTACTTCCCGATCAAGGCCGGGTTCTTTCAGCGCAAGATTGGTGAAGTGAAGGCGGTCGATGATGTCTCGATCCAGTTGCGAAAAGGCGAGACGCTTGGAATCGTTGGTGAGTCCGGTTCTGGCAAGACGACACTGGGCATGTGCCTGTTGCGACTGCAATCATGCGAAGGTGGAATCCGGTTTCAGGGACAGGACATTCAACAATTAGGCGATCGGGAAATGCGCCCGATTCGTCGCCACATGCAGGTGGTGTTCCAGGATCCGTTTTCGTCGCTGTCGCCGCGCATGACCATCGAACAGATTCTTGGCGAAGGGCTTCGTATTCACTATCCGGAACTTGATGAAAGCGCCCGGCGCGAGAAGATAGTCTCGGTGCTGAAGGAGGTTGATCTCGAGGAAGACATGCTTTGGCGTTACCCGCACGAATTTTCTGGCGGACAACGTCAGCGCATTGCCATTGCGCGAGCGGTAGCACTGGAGCCGGATCTGATGCTGCTGGACGAACCAACTAGCGCCCTAGATGTTTCCGTGCAGAAGCAGGTACTCGACCTGTTGGCACGGCTGCAGAAGAACCACGGAATTGCTTATTTATTTATTACCCACGACCTCAACGTGATTCGCGCGATGGCGCATCGCGTACTGGTCATGCGAGGTGGTCGTGTTGTGGAGAGTGGTGGTACCGAGTCGCTGTTCACGGCACCGCAACAGGAATATACGCGCACGCTACTCAGTGCGTCACTGTTTGCTCAAAACCTCTAGGGATGAATCAGGTGTTAGGGTGTGCCGGGGCATTCGATGCCGCGGGCGCCATTTCCGGCTTGACCCACACATCGATTTTCTGGCCCGGTCGTAACAGGCTGCGACGATGCAGGGCATTCCACCCGGCAAGCTGATAAATATAAACGTCATAGCGAACCGCGATGCCCCACAGGGTGTCACCGGAACGAACCTGGTGCACCAGCTTCACATGGTTTTCAGGTGGTGAGACGCGACGCGGTTTGCGATACACCGGCTTGGTGACATTACCGTGGCTGGCCGTCATGCGCTGAGCGGAAATCGGTATCAACAAGTCGCTGCCGGCACGAATGCGTGAGCTGCGCAGGCCATTGGTCTGTTTGATGGCGGAAACGCTGACGCCATATTGACGGGCGATGGTGCTAAGCGCATCACCGTGGCGTACCCGATGGCGATGCCAGCGGATACGATTTTTCTCTGGCAGGGTCTCCAGGGCCTCGAGCAGGATATCCCGACGCTCCTTCGGTACCAGCAAATAATGCGGGCCCTCCGGTGCGGTCGCGCGTCGCTTGAAGCCCGGGTTGATGTCGTACAGGTCGCCGAGACTGATGTTTGCCATCTTGGCGACGATACCGAGATCGATCTGGGAGCCGACCTCGACCTTGGCAAAGTAAGGCTCGTTGTCGATCGGCCGCAACTGGATGCCGTATTTTTCCGGGTTGGCAATAATTTTGGCCATGGCCAGCAGCTTCGGCACGTAGTTCAGGGTTTCCGGTTTGAGCGTGTGCAGGTTCTGGTAGTCAGCCGGGCGACCGCGACGGCGATTGTATTCAACGGCATTCATCACCCGACGTTCGCCGGCATTGTACGCAGCCAGCGCGAGATGCCAGTTGCCATCAAAATCGTTATTCAGTTTTTCAAGATAATCCAGTGCGGCCTGGGTTGCCTCGACGACATTGCGTCTACCGTCATACCACCAGTTACGATCCAGGCCGTAGTGACGACCGGTCGACGGGATAAATTGCCACAGGCCGGCGGCACGTGCTCGTGAATAGGCGTGGGGCTTGAAGGCGCTTTCAATTGCTGGCAACAGTGCGATCTCGGTAGGGAGATTGCGTTTTTCTACATGATCGACAATGTAATAAAGGTAGAGGCTGGCGCGTTCAACCATGCGCTCCATGTATGCGGGGTTCTGGCTAAACCACTTTACGTGGCGCTCGACCAGCGGGCTGTCCAGGGGCTCCAGGCCATAGCCTGCGCGAACCCGATCCCAGAGATTGTCAAAGTTTTCCGGAATTGCGGCGGACGGTTGTTCCGCTGTGGTCGTTATCTGGTTGGCAGTCTGTTCAACTGCGGAATTGTCGGAAATCGAGGCGGGGTTTGTCGCGCAACCCGCAATCAGCAAGCCCACAGAAAGGGACAGCAGGCTTCGGCTCAGAAGCTGGCGGGGAACAAACCGGTGCAGGCTCGGGGCCTCCGGTGATTCATATTTTTTATTATTAGAAGGCAACATACAGCCTTCATGTTATGTAGAGTCTGAGGAATCGTCAACCGCTGCCTATCCGAGGAAATGGTCCTTCCAGCGCCTGAGCTCGGTAAAGGTGGCCAGTGGATCAGCAAGCGCATGGCCCACATGAGCCTCCGCTGCCTTGTTAACGGTGGGCAGCGACGCACGCAGAAACGGATTTATTTGCTTTTCGATATCGATGCGGCTTGGCAAAGACGGGTTATTTTGGCTACGTAAATCAGTCACTTCGCTGATTTTCAAGCGTACGGCCTGATTGTCGGGTTCAACTGTTGAAGCAAATCGCAAATTGGCCGCCGTGTATTCATGGGCGCAATAGACCTTCGTTTCGTCCGGCAACGCCGCCAGGCGGTTGAGCGAGTGCAGCATTTGTTCCGCGGTCCCTTCAAATAACCGGCCGCAGCCTGCAGAGAAAAGCGTGTCGCCGCAGAACAACATTCCCGGTGTGTAGTAGGCGACGTGTCCGCGCGTGTGACCGGGCACCGCCATGACGGTAAATTCCAACCCGAGATCGGGAAAGGCAAGGTGATCACCATCGTCCACCGGGTTGGTGACTGCTTCAATATTTTCCAGCCTCGGCCCGTAGACCGGGATGTTAAATTGCGTTGCCAGTGCCGAGGCGCCACCAACATGATCGCCATGGTGGTGGGTGCATAAAACGGCAACGGGTGTCAGGTTTTCCTGGTCGATTTTCTCCAGCACCGGGTCTTCATCACCGGGATCAATGATGAGTGTCGGCTTTGGTGAGACGCTATTCGATGCCTCCGGCGTGACCAGCCAGATGTAGTTGTCCTCGAAGGCGTCGGCGTGTAAAACAGAGCATTCCATAGCAACCAAGTGTGTTATGACCGTATGACCGAGTCAACGTCGCCATTGAGCATGACCGTCGACCAGCGACAGCAGCTGCTGGCCTGGTTCGAGCAGCCGTTGGCAAAATCGTTGCTCGCCTGCGAGGCTGAACGCTTACGCGCATTGTTGCCCGGGTTGTATGCCAGCAACGTGTTGCAGCTGGGACCAATGGGCGGCATCGATCTGTTCGAGTCATGTAATGCGCCACAACGGATACTGCTGGATACAATTCCCGGATCGCGCGACTGCAGCGTTCAGGCCCTACCGGAAAATCTTCCGTTTGATCACAATAGTATCGATATGGTGCTGTTGCCCCACACCCTGGATTTCTGCGTGGATCCGCACCAGGTGTTGCGAGAAGTTGGGCGCGTACTCATGCCGGAAAGTCACGTGGTCATCCTGGGATTCAATCCGTACAGCTTCTGGGGATTGAAACGCAGCCTGGTTCGTCCTCGCCGTCGACAGGCGCCATGGAATGGCCACTTCATCAGCCTTCATCGAATGAAAGACTGGCTGAAGCTGCTGCAATTCGAGGTGACCCATGGCAGCATGATGTACTACCGCCCACCGATGCAAAAAACCACATCGCTGGACCGGCTTCGCGCTCTCGACAAGTTAGGTGATCGTTGGTGGCCAATGATGGGCGGCGCCTACCTGCTCGCGGCGAAAAAACGCGTGGAAGGAATGACACCGATTCAGTCGCGCTGGAAACTGAGTGTCGTGCGCGCCAATGGCGTCGCACCGGAGGCGGCAACGAGAGGTATTGCTGCGAAACAAGCTGACAGGAAAAAGACGCTTGGCTGAAGTCGAGGCCTTTACCGACGGTGCGTGCAGGGGTAACCCGGGTCCGGGAGGCTGGGGTGTCCTGTTACGCTACGGGGACAAGGAAAGAGAGTTGTACGGTGGCGAGGCCGATACCACGAACAACCGCATGGAATTGATGGCCGCGATCAAGGCGCTGGAATCGTTGAATCGCGCCTGCGAGGTGAAGGTAACGACCGATTCCGTCTACGTAAAGAACGGGATCAGTAGCTGGATCGACAAATGGAAGCGCAACGGCTGGAAAACCGCCAACCGCAAACCCGTGAAAAACGTTGACCTGTGGCAGCGCCTGGACAAGGCGGTGCAAGATCACCGCGTAGAGTGGCACTGGGTCAAGGGCCATGCCGGTCACGAAGAGAATGAACGAGCAGATCAGTTGGCCAATCGCGGCATTGATGAGCTGCGCAGTTAGCGGACGAAGCGGGTAACATTTTGTTACGCTTCTGCTTGAACCTTATTCACGGAAAACAGGATTCAGAGCAACCATGACCCGACAAGTCGTACTTGATACAGAAACCACCGGCCTCGATCCGCAACAAGGCCACCGAATTATTGAAATCGGTTGTGTCGAACTGGTGAATCGCAAGTTAACCGGTAACGTCTTCCATCAGTACATCAATCCCGAACGCGAAATCGATCAGGGTGCTATCGAGGTTCATGGCATCACCAACGAGTCGTTGGTAGATAAGCCAAAATTTCATGATGTGGCTAACGATTTCCTGGAATACGTCAAGGGCGCAGAGCTGATTATTCACAACGCGCCGTTCGATGTCGGGTTCCTTAATCACGAGTTCGCACGCCTGAAGGGATTCTCATCCGGCGTTATCGAAACGCACTGCGGGGTTGTCGACACCCTCAAGATGGCGCGCAAGATGCATCCCGGCCAGAAGAATGACCTCGATTCCCTGTGCCGGCGATACAGTGTCGACAACACACAACGCACCCTTCACGGCGCGCTACTTGATGCCGAGATCCTGGCCGATGTCTATCTGTTGATGACCGGCGGCCAAACCGGGCTGTTCGAGGAGGGTCGTGGTGGTGATCGCGGAACCGCTGCCGAGCAGATTCGCCGGTTGGCAGCAGACCGGCCACCACTGCCGATAATCACACCAACTGCCGAAGAGTTGGCTGCCCATCGGCAATGGGTCGATGACCTGGAGTCCAAGGGCGAGGGCGAGTCCCTGTGGGCGCCGATTGAGGCAAATTAGGTAGTTTTCCCCGATTTAGTTGATTTCCCTCAAAGCTTTCCTGCTACCAGCTTTTCGCCAGACCTCTATATTTATTCAATAAATACAATCGGTTATATACGAATTCTGGTTTCGTATACGTGAGTAGATGGCCGCAGGCCGTCAACTGGCTAAATCACTAGCAGGTGATATTCTAATTTATAACGGGTGGGGCGAAGTAACCCGTCTCGCGAAGAATAAATAGTCCAGGAGACATCAAGAATATGGCAACGTGTTCGCACACTTCCAATTGTGCCTTGTTCCCGATGATATCGGTGAACAGTGCGCTCAAAGTCTGGCGTACCTTCTATTGCGAAGGGAAGTGGCACGAGTGCGCGCGCTACAAGTTATCGCTTGAGGGAAAACCGGTTCCACCCAACCTGCTCCCTAACGGCAAACTGCTGGATATGGATATAGCGGAGACCGCGGCAGAGAAGAAGCCGGCAACGCCGGCGGAGAAACTGGCCAGCAGTTTCGATGACGAGCTAAACGATATCGAAAAAGATATCGCCAAGATAGCCGGAAAACCGGCAGCACCTCCGGCACCGAAATCTGCGCCCGTGGCCAGTGCCGCACCGAAACCGGCAGTTAGCGGGCCGACAGCGTCTTACTACTTGCGCATGCAGATTCAGCCGGCCACCGGCGTCATGAGCGAGATTATCCGAACGCTTGGGGAGCAGCGCATACGAATTGATGCGGTGACCGAGAAGAAAGGATATGAAGCCGATGCACCAAGCTACCTGATTGTGCTGACCGATCAATCGGCCAGAGCGGCAATTGATGACGCTGTCAGCGCACTGGCTAAACTGGCCAGTATCACAGGAAGCGTCAAGGTGATCGAGCTTGAAGCAATGACGGATGGTCAGCTGGGTTAGGGCAAAATAAAACTCGAACGACTTTGAAATACGGATCTCGCGTATGAAACTATTGAAAAAATTTAAAATACCCGTTCTCGTGATTGTTGCGATGATGGTCTCCGGTGGCCTGGCCGTAGCGCAGCAACCCGGTAGTACTCCAACTGTCCCGTGGCTCGCCGCAGCCAACAAGGGCGATGCCGAATCCCAGTACATCATGGGTAATGCCTATGCCTCGGGTATGCCTGCACTCGGTATACAGAAAGACCCCAAGCAGGCCTTTCAGTGGTACATGAAGGCGGCAAAGCAGAAGCACGCCAATGCCCAGTACGAGGTCGCCGCCTCCTTTATTCTTGGCGATGGCGTGGGCAAGAATCTTAATGCCGCGCGCATCTGGCTGAAGCGGGCTGCCGACAATGGCCATCCCGATGCCGGTGAAGTATTGGCCGGTTTTCCGGCACCCACTGCGGCACCGGCGAAAACGCCCAAAGCAGCGAAACCACCGGTACAAAAGCGACAAGTGGTTGCGCCCGCCACGGGCGATGGCGGTATAGAAGTAGCGGGGATTCGCGTCGACCCGATGTCGATGATCGATGCGGTGGTCAACGTACAAATTTTCGGCCCCTATTGGCCGTGGTGGCTCGGCGGAACGGCGCTGGGCCTGATTACTGTCAGCTTCTGGCTCGCGGTCAAGACAACTCTTGGTGTCTCGTCCAGCTTTGATCGCATAATCAACTGGCGAGAGGACCGTGATCTGGCCAAAGTCGCAGCGGTGATGGAGGAAACACCCACCGGCGTGCTCGAGTCAGCAATGATGGCGGCTACCATGGAGCAGTTCGGTGACGATATTCCTGATGACGTCATGCTGGACGAAGGCGGGGCAGCGACCATGTCCATGCCGATGTCTTCAACGTCCGTGCGTGTACCGTGGCCGGCCCATGTCACGTTTCTCGTCGCCACCGCTGTCGGCGGTTTTCTATCCGCATTTGCTTCCGGCAGTTTTGACGTCCAGATGACCATGGGCAGCACTTTCGAACGATACTTCGGAAACGGCGTCCTGATGTGGGCGGTATTGCTGGTTGGCGGATTCCTGATCGGTTTTGGCACCCGCATGGGCGGAGGTTGTACCTCCGGTCACGGATTGAGCGGCTGTTCGCGGTTGCAGCCTGGCAGTTTGTTGGGCACCGCATCCTTTTTCGGTACCGCCATTGCGGTGTCACTGGCTATGGAGATGTTCCTATGAGCGCGAAAGCAGGTAACTCGAAATACCATCTTTACTTCGGACTGTTTGGTATCTTGATGGGTTTCACCATCGCTCGTATTGGCTTTGGCGATTACAACGAGGTGCACAATCTGTTCACGTTGGCCGATTTCCGTATTCTGCTGACTTTCGCACTGGCAGTAGTGGTTGCGATGATTGGCTTTGCCGTCCTTGCGCGCGGCAAGTCGCTGCCCAAGAAGAAGATCCACCCGGGTACGGCGATTGGCGGCGTACTGTTCGGAACCGGGTGGGCCGTCACCGGTGCATGCCCCAGCATTGCCCTGGTGCAGATGGGAGTGGGATACGTTCCGGCGATTGCTACGGGTGTTGGCATCTTTGCCGGCGCTTATGTTTACAAGCACGTGCACGCGCGCTTCTTCCGCTGGGATTCAGGTTCCTGCGAGGTCTGACCCCGCGTCGCTAGACCGACAGAAGTCGCTGGTACATACGGTCACTGAAGCGGTGGCGACTACAAAACGCCTGCAGCCGTTTCGGCTTTACTGACTGCTTCTTTATCGACGCCTCCGTACATCGTATGGGGGCGTTCTCGTTTATACGGGCCAGTTCCTGCGAGAGATAAGCCTGGTCCCGATACTGTTCCAGTTGCTGTTGCGCCCGCTGGGCACCCCGCAGGGGCAGGTGCGACACACAATCCAGTTCGGCGTAAATCTGATCCAGCGACTTCAGGTGATCCAGCAGGCTTACCGCGGTTTTCTGGCCGATGCCGGGAACCCCCGGGATATTGTCTGCGGCGTCGCCCATCAGTGCCAGCAGGTCCACGACCTGTTCAGCGTGCACACCGAGTTTCTGTTTTATCTTCGATGAAGTGAGTTTTTCTCCGCGGGCAAAATTCCACCAGGTATCTCCCGGTTTGACCAGTTGAGCGAGATCCTTATCACCGGTGACATAGTTCATTCGAAAACTGTTTCTACGCATTTGCTTTGCTGCAGTGCCGATCAGGTCGTCTGCTTCATAGCGTTCGCTGGCACGGGTTTTAAACCCGAGAATTTCTGCAAGTTCCCGGCATGCTTTCAGTTGCGCCTCGAGTTCCGGCGGGGGCAGTTCACGGTTGGCCTTGTAGGCGGGGTAGAACTCATTACGAAACGAGGTTGTCAGGCTCTCGTCAAACGCGATGAAAAAATACTCGCCCTTGCTACCTGATTTGAGTTGATGCAGGAACTCGGCGAAGCCGTACACGGCATTCACCGGTTTTCCGTCCGTACCGGTCATGGACCCGGGCAGGGAGTAATAGGCCCGAAATATGTAGATACTTGCGTCTACCAGGTACAGCGTTTTCATTGCTTGCAAAATAACATAGCTGAATCGACCAATTCCCCTCCTGTAACAGGCTAATTGTGGGCACGGGTCAACTCACCTGATAAAATCCGTTGAATCCATTCTTTAACCCTGAGCGGAGCCGGTATGCCGTATTTTGTCTATGAAATCAGCCCAGAGCGCAAGCTGAACTACGTCGAGGTATTCGACGACTATCGCTCAGCCAAGAATTTGTGTCGGGACCGGCGCAAGACCGGCGAAATCGAAAAGGGTCACGAATTGCGGATGGTGTTCGCCAATAACCAGAAGGAGGCGGAAGGACTGCTGAAACAAAAGAGGAAACCGTCGACCCCGATCGAAGAATGGGAAGTCTGACAAGACCTGCTACCGCCCCGGCCGCAGCTCAATCCATCGCCGCCAAAGGCTCGTATGGATGGGTAATTTTAATAGTCCTTTTGTTGCTCGGCAATCTCGCCGGCTGCGCAACAATGCCCGACAATTCTCAACGTACTCCTTCCTCGCACGTGGCCGATACCGGTTCAACACTGGTTGCGCGCCTGTTTCGGCAAGAAAAGTTGTCGCACCCCGGCAAATCCGGCTTTCACCTGCTTGCTGACGGCTATGATGCTTTTGTAGCAAGAGCTGTGCTGGCACGGTATGCCGAAAAAACGATAGATATTCAGTATTACCTTTTTCACGGCGATGCTACCGGAAGAGCAATATACAGCGAGTTACACGCAGCCGCAGAGCGGGGGGTGCGAGTGCGCATCCTGCTGGACGATATCGACCTTGCTGACCGGGACGCGACCCTGGCCGCTATCGATGCCCATCCGAATATCGAGGTGCGGGTATTCAATCCGTTCAGTCGTGACACGATGCGCGGACTGCAATTTATCACCGGGTTCGGCAAGGTGACGCGCCGGATGCACAACAAGTCGTTCACGGTTGATAACCAGGCGACAATTGTTGGTGGTCGCAACATTGGCGATGAATATTTTTCAGCCGATCCTGATCTCGCCTTTAGTGATCTTGATGTGCTGGCTATCGGTCCGGTCGTTCGGGACGTATCGCAGTCTTTTGACGAATACTGGAATCACGACCTTGCATACCCTGTTGTGTTGTTGAACAAGCGGAAGCTGACAGAAGATGAGCTTGCGGAAAAACAACAAGAAGCCAGGAAACTCGCGGCGGACTTTCAGCAATCTCCTTATATGGATGCCCTGCGCAATTCAAATCATGCGAAAGCGCTGCGTAAAGGAACCGTCGAGTTTGCGTGGGGTCGCGCGGAAGTCGTCTACGACTCGCCGGACAAGTTGTTGAATGCGATCGGCGATCGCAAATACATGCTGGCACCGCAGTTAGCACCATATATCGCAGAAACGACAAAGGAATTTACAGTTTTCTCTGCCTACTTTGTTCCCGGCAAGGAGGGGCTTCAGCTATTTGAAGACCTGCGCAAACGGGGCGTGCGCGTGCGCATCATGACGAATTCCTTAAGTTCAAACGATGTGTCCGTGGTTCATGCCGGATACCGGAAGTATCGCAAGCGCCTGCTGGCCACCGGTGTCGAATTGTATGAAATGAAAAAGCAGCTCAGCCGCAAGGAGAAAAAGGCCAAAAAGGGAAAAACCGGTTCGTCGAAAGCGAGCTTGCATGCCAAATCATTCGTGATGGATCGCCAGCGTCTGCTGATCGGCTCGATCAACCTCGATCCACGCTCATTTTACGAGAATACCGAAATCGGCGTTGTGTTCGAATCGCCGCCAATGGCGCGAGGAATGGCCGAATGGTTTGATGTCAACGCCGAAAAGGTGGCTTATCGGCTGGAACTCAAGGATACCGGGGAGGGTAAAAAGCTGGTCTGGCATGACATGGATGAGCAGGGCCATGTCGTTCACGAGGTCGAGCCCAATACCAGTTTCTGGCAGCGCCTCTGGATCAGTCTGGTGAGCATCCTGCCGTTCGAGTCTCAACTCTAGGGACATATGGAAGAGCAGTAGCCTGCCGGTTTATAAAGCCTCCAGGGCTGAACGCGAGACATTTCCGGCAGGCAGCGTGACGGTAAAGGTCGAACCTTTTTTGGGTCGACTGTCGACAGCAATATAACCCCCCATCAGTACACACAGTTGCTGGCAGATTGTAAGACCCAGGCCGGTTCCGCCGTATGCGCGTGTTGTTGACGGGTCTGCCTGGGTGAATTCCTGGAAGATGGTATTGAACTGATCCGGATCGATGCCAATCCCGGTATCGGTGACCTTGAAGACGATCCAGTCACCGTCGCTTCGGGACTGGCGCGAGACTTCCAGTGTCACCTCACCATTCTTGGTAAATTTTCCGGCGTTATTGAGCAAATTTAACAAAATTTGCCGTAGTCGCATGCTGTCAACATTCATCCGGCCGATGTCATCGGCATAGTTGGTGCTGAAACGATTTCCGTTGGCGGTGATGGAAGGAAGCGCGATGCGATAGACATTGTCCAGGCACTTGGGGATATCAAACCATCCTGGAAATATTTCGAGTTTGCCTGATTCCACCTTGGAGAGATCCAGCACCTGGTCCACCAGGGTGTGCAGCTGGCGTCCGGCGGCACGAATATTTTCAAGATCCTTGGTGATGCCGGAATTTTCCTGGCCTTCCAGCTCTTCTTTCAGCATCTCGCTGTATCCGATAATGGCATTCAGCGGGGTACGCAGTTCGTGGCTCATGTTCGCCACAAACTGGCTCTTGGTCTTGCTCAGCGCAAGGGCATGGTCGCGTGCGAGAGAAAGATCGCGTGTCCGCTCTTCAATCTTCCGTTCCAGGCTGAGGTTCATTTCGCGCAAATCGTTTATCGCTGCTTCAACCCGATCTTCCTGATTGCGGGTGAAACGTACGATGAACAATGAGGCCAAAATTCCAAATACAAACGTAGCGATCCCGAAAGCCAGAATCGCTGTGTGCGATTGGTGAGAGTTGATTTGTGACTGGGCCGCCGCTGCGTTTTTAAGCTGAGTCTGATGTGCGCCCAGTTTATCCAGAAGCGCGATTACCTTTGCCTGGGCGTCAAACACGGTTTTCAGCCGGGACTCGATGTTGCGAATCGAGAGATCGAATAGGGAATCTTCGATCAGCCGGTTTTGCAGCGGGTAGGCCTCACTCATCGCCGTGTTGATCTGCGCGAGCAGGGCCTTTTCCTCTTCATCGAGCGCCATTTCTACCAGGCGATTGCGCGCCTCAGCGACTGGATTGGCATAGCTGTAGAAGCGTTCAATTTCCTTCTCGCGATCAGCGAAACTCCTCAAGAGCACCGCAGTTCGCAGGCTGATTTGCCGTACCCTGATACCATCTCGCATTGCATTGACTAGGTCATGTTTACTCAGATGCTTATCGGTGATAGCACGGAAGCCCTTTTCCATCTGACCCATGTGCTGCAGGCTGACCGTCAATAGCAGCAAGAATGCAAGAAGCACGGCAGCCAGGACGAGCGTCAGATAGTGTGTGGTACGTAGCTGCATAGGGTGTTCGGACGGTTCACCTTGATCGACGTATTTGGAATGAGAGGTCTTGGTTTGAATATAGTCAGGAAACCGACAGTCGACAGTAATTCGAGCACTAAAAACAGGAGAAATGAAAATAAATTCCCGCCACTCGTTAAAACGGCGCGCTTGAGAGAGTTTCGGTGAATGGTGGGCGATAGTGGGTTCGAACCACTGACCCCTGCCGTGTGAAGGCAGTGCTCTACCACTGAGCTAATCGCCCGAAAACCGCTGCAGCATATTACCATATCGGCGAATTTCATCAGGACCGCTTGAGCGGCCCCAGAACGCGCGACTGGATGCAGTGGCAGGGTAGGGCAAAATTGGACTTTTTTAGCCGCAAATCGCTTGACCGTCCGCCATAAAGCTCTTAAAGTTATTTACTTAGAGGCCAAAGTTAAAGTTAAACTAGAAAGTGGGCCCGCAAACCGTGT
>Ga0209536_100005313_pt1 | contig 20052 bp, 15 predicted proteins | sample DeeMarSeWOR28_12_FD_187461 | JGI IMG/M metagenome (GOLD analysis project Ga0209536, IMG submission 187461) | Marine sediment microbial communities from White Oak River estuary, North Carolina - WOR-2-8_12 (SPAdes) (version 2) | ecosystem: Environmental > Aquatic > Marine > Intertidal zone >...
CGTGTCCAAGCCGCTGACCGCGGCGGCCGTCGGCCTGCTGGTGGAGCAGGGGAAGCTCGATCTCGACGCGCCGATCCAGCGGTACGTGCCGACCTTCCCCACCAAGCGCTGGCCGATCACCACACGGCAGGTGGCCGGCCATCTCTCGGGAATCCGCCACTATCGGGGCGACGAGACGCTGAGCGCCGTGCGCTACCCGACCGTCGCCGACGGGTTGGCGATCTTTCAGGACGACACGCTGCTGTTCGAGCCCGGCGATCGGTTCTCTTACTCGAGCTACGGCTGGAACCTGATCAGCGCGGTGGTCGAACGTGCGTCGGGGCAGGAGTTTCTGTCGTACATGCAGCAGAACGTGTTCGACCGGATCGGGATGCGGCACACGGTAGCGGACCACACCGACAGCATCGTCCCGCACCGAACCCGGTTTTATGAGCGCAACGAGGATGGCCGGGTGCGCAACGCCCCCTACGTGGACAACAGCTACAAGTGGGCGGGTGGCGGCTTCCTCTCGACGCCGTCCGACCTGGTACGGTTCGGCTTCGCCCACTTCGGCGAGGATCTGCTGCAATCGGAGACGATTGCGCAGCTGTGGACGCCCCAGCATACGAACGCCGGCGAGTCGACCGGCTACGGAATCGGCTGGACGGTCGCCGTGGAGGGCGGGGTGGTCGTCCGTGCCGGTCACGGCGGCGGCTCGGTCGGCGGAACCGCTGGCTTCGAGACGCGGCCCCCGCAGCGCGCGGCCATCGCCATCCTCGGAAACCTGTCGCAGGCTCCTACCGGCGGCCTCGTCGTTGCCCTGATCACGGAGGCGTTCCTCGATCCTGAGACCTTGGCGTCGACGGGTACCGGTCCGGACATCACCGGGGAGTTCGAATGCGTCGTCATGGCCGGCGCGCAGGAGGCCGTCAGAGGGACCATGACACTCCGTGGCGTGCCGGCGCAATACTGGGGATACGTCGCCTGGAGCAACCACACGGTCGACCGTGTGATCTACTCCGCCAGCAGCGCCGAGAAGACCCGGCTCGTCACGATAGACGACGGTGCGAACCTGCTGGAGTTGGAGTTCGCCGGGAGCGATGACGCCGGCCTGCAGGGCACGTGGCGCAGCGGCGGGAGAGGAACCGTGACCTGCAGCCGCCGGTAGGCGCGGGCAAGACGCGCGTTGCCCGGCCGCGGGTGACGCGATTCGACGTGCCCCACGCTCGAACGCATCCCGAGCGTGGGGCTTTCGTTTCAACGCATCACTCGGCGCGATCGGAAACCCGAGACATCGCCCTGCGTAGGGAACGGGAGCAGCTCTGCGTCCGCGTCCCACCGCGGTCGAGCCGCGCTCGATCGCTGGTCACTTCGGTCACCGAGGCATTCCCATGGCCCGACTCACTCGTTCGCTCGCGCTCTGCGGCGTCCTCTGCGCACCGGCAGCGCCGCTCCTCGCGCAAACCGCCGCATCCGATCCCGCCGTGGAGCGCGCGCTCGGGACCATCACGGCCGCCGACTTCGCGGCCAAGCTCGACGCGCTGGCGCATGACTCCACGCGTGGACGGGAGACGCCGAGTCCCGAGTTGGCGCGGGCCACCGAGTGGGTTGCCGCGCAGTTCCGGGCCGCTGGCCTGACGCCCGCGGGGGACGCCGGCGGGTTCCTCCAGGCGTTCCGCCTCAGCCACGAGCGCATCGACTCGTCGAGCACGGTGACCGTATCGGGGCCGGGGACGACGTCGTCCTGGAGACTCGGTGGAGAGATCGTCTATGCCGGTGGCGGACCGCCCGCGCCGCTGACTGACCTGCCGGTCGTGCTGTTGATCGGCGTGCCGGAGGAGGGTTCGCCGGTCTTTCGCGACGTGTCGGTGCGTGGCGCCGTGGTGCTGCACCTGGCCGCGCCCGACAAGCTGAGCGGCCGCGTCCTCAATCCCATCTTCCAGGCGGCGCAGGACGCCGGTGCCCGCGCCCACATCGTCGCGAGCGAGCTCCCTGCGGATCTGTGGGACCAGCTGCGCGCATCGTCGTTGCCCGCTCGCTGGCGGGTCGTCGGCGTGCCGGAGCAGGACGCGGGCTTCAGGCTCGCCACCTACGGAGTGCAGGCCGCGGCCGTGGCGGAGATGCTCGCCGCGGTCGGCGAGGCGTCACCGGCGGTGCTGATCTCCTCGGACCATCGCGCCCGGGTGCTCGACGGCGTGACGATCTCGATCGCCGTTCGCTACGCGGCGCTTCAGGAGCCGGAGGTCGCGAACGTCGTGGGCGTGCTGGAGGGCAGCGATCCCGCGTTTCGGAACGAGGCCGTGGTGTTCACCGGGCACATCGATCACGTCGGGACCATCCCCGGTCGGTGCCGCCCCTCGGAGGTGCTGCCGGCGGACTCGATCTGCAACGGTGCGGACGACAACGCCTCCGGCACCGTCGGGGTGATCGAGCTGGCCGAGGCGTTTGCGGCGCTGGAGCGGCGTCCCGCCCGTACGCTCGTGTTCGCCGCCGTGACGGCCGAAGAGCGCGGCCTCTGCGGCTCACGCTTCTACGTCGAGCATCCGGTGATCCCCATCGACAGGACCGTGGCGGAGCTCAACCTCGACATGATCGCGCGCAACCCGCCCGACACGGTGGGGTTCGTGGGCAAGGACTACACGTCGCTGGGGGCCGTCGTGGACCGGGTGCTGGAGGCCAATCCCCAGCTCAGTCTCGTGGCGGCGGAACACCAGGGGCGGTACGGCGCGTCCGACCACTACCCGTTCGCGCAGCGCGGCGTGCCCTCGCTGTTCTTCTTCAGCGGCGAGCACGACGACCTGCACACTGCGGCCGACAATCCGTCGCGCGCGAATGCCGAGCAGGCCGCGCGCATCGTGCGGCTCGCGTTCCTGACCGGGCTCGAGGTGGCCAACGCCGCGGGCCGCCCCGTGTGGGACGAGGAGGTCCGCGCGCGGATCGTCCGGACGCCGTAGGGAGGGGGGAGCGGCCGGGAAGGCAACAAGACCGGGAGTGCCCGATGGCCCGCACCGCCCGCCCGCCGCCCGGCCCCGTGCCGCGCGGCGTCGGTGCGGGGCCTGAATCCGTCGGGAGTCCTGGCCGGACTCTGGCCATCCGCGCCGTGGCGCCCTACATTGGCGCAGGACCGGCTGAGGCCCGCAGGACAGGGCCTCCCGGCTTGCCTCGCGGTGCGGCCTGAAACCGCCACCCAACCAGCGCGAGCCGGACCGCGGCGAGATCCCTGCAGTCTATCTCGCCACTCCCCCGCACGGTCGGTCCTCATTGATACATCGTCGCCGAGGGTGGTTGCCCGAACCGGACAACGCCCTCCGTCGTGCTCATACGGTCGCGCCCGTACCGGAGCCTCCTCCGGGGCGGTGGAGTCGCGTCCGGACGTGCGCTCGGACGATCGGCGTCCGACTCTCGTCACGAGAGCCGGACCGCCGAGGACGTCGTGTCGCGCCGGTGCGGCGTGACGGCGGCAGCACCGGCAATCGAGGACCTGACTGGAGCTCAGACCGACGTATGCCCGATCGTCCCTCACTCCAAGGAGGAAGTATGCGATGGCGTCTCTCGGCAGTGCTCACGGTGGCGTGGCTCGTGCCCGCGACGGCGGGCGCACAACACTGGACCGCGGAGGAGCAGCAGATCATCGACCTGAACCAGGTGTGCTGGGAGGCGTGGGCGGCCAAGGACCTCTCCCGCGTCGCGGCCACGTGCAACGAGCACGCGGATGCCCGTGGCTGGTGGACCGCGGACGGCGCGCCGGACATCGGGTGGTACGCCGGGAACGCCGACCGCTGGATGAGCGCCGTGGGCTCCAAGGAGGAGTGGATCTACTTCGAGGTCAGGCCGCTCTCGGTCCGGATCTTCAATGGCACCGCGCTGATTCACTTCTGGGCCACCCGGATGTACCGGGACCTCGAAGGCGAGGTGCAGACGCTCTCCCAGAAACACCTCAACATCTGGCAGCGCGTCGACGGCCGCTGGACGTGGATCGGCGGCATGGCGACGCCGGACCCGAAGTAGGTCGTCGTGAAGGCAGAACCCCACTGGTCCGCTCACGCCGCGGGAGACCGCGGTCCCTGGCGGCGATTCACCCCTTCGCGCGGGAGATCCCCATGCGTCTGAAAGGCTTCACCGCGGTCGCGATCGCGGCCGTCGTCTCGGTTCCCGGCACTCCGGTTCGAGCGCAGGATGTTCAGCTGCCCACCTACACGCCCGAGCAGCGGTGGGAGCGCGCGGCGTACGAGGCGCTCTGGTGGCAGGCCGCCATCGTCGCGCTTGGCAGAGAGAAGGGCATGACCGCCGAGGAGGTCGGCCGCTTTGCGGGTGAGCTCTTCGCGCCGGGCTGGCTCGGCGGTGCCGAGGGGCTGCAGCTGCTCCGCGGCTTCTACCGGAACTTCATGGCGCTTCCCGGGGCAGAGGTCGAGGTCGTCGGCGACACGCCGACTTCGGTGACGGCGCGGTTCAACCGCCCGATGGACGCCCTGCTGGCGCCGGGCGCCAGCACCATGGGGGTCACGCGAGCCGAGCTCGATGCGATGGCGCGGGCGACCGACGCCGTGATCGCCGAGTGGGTCGGCGTGGGGCTCGAGCGCCGGGCGGACGGCGACCACGACGTGCTCACCTTCACCACCGAGTACGGCCCGATCCGCGCCGGCGACGAGATTCGCTGGTCGCGGAGCTCGTACCTGTCGTGGCTCACGGCGCTGCAGCTCATGTCGCTGCAGATGGCGTCGGGGCTGTCGGCGCGCGAGGTGGGCGAGGCGGACGCGAAGCTGTACGGCCCCGGGTGGACGGCGCGCACGCCGTGGCAGCTGTATCGCGGGATGGTCTGGAACTGGATGACGGACCCCGACACACACTGCGAGACGCTGAGCGCTTCCCCGACCGAAGTGCGCGCGCGCTGCGCGCTGGCCTACCGGCAGGTGGTCGAGCAGAACCAGGAGCGGTTCAACGTCACGGTGCAGGACGTGTTCGAGTCCGGCAGAGCGTTTGCCTCCGGCGTGGCGGACCAGCTCGGCATGCAGTGGACCGAAACGCTCGACGGCGAATACCGGGTCATCACGGTGACGAAGCAGTAGGGAGCTACCCGTCATCGATCGAACCTTTACGCGGAGGTCCGGATGCAGCGCGCAGTTCCGATCATCGTCGTCGTGGGGGCCGCCGTGCTCGCCGGTTGTGCACCGCGCGTGGATGTCGCCGCCGAAGAGGAGGCGGTACGCGCGATATCGGCGCGGTGGCTCGAATTCTCCAAGGCAAGGGATGCAGCGGGAGTAGCCACGTTGTTCGCCGAGGACGGGGCAGTGTACTGGACGAATCGGCCGCCGACATCCGGCCCTGAAGCCATCGAGGCCTTCATGCGTCGGCAGTTCGCCGAGAACCCGAGTGGTGGGGGCAGCTTCGCTCCTGATCGCGTCGATGTCGCCGCGTCGGGCGATCTGGCGGTCGAGCAGGGCGTGTATGACTCCCCCACCGATGCGGGCCGCTATCTCACCGTGTACCGCAAGGTGGGGGGGGAGTGGAAGGTCGCCGCGGACATGTCGCTGAGCGCGAGACCGCACGGTGGCGCACCCGACTGGGCCCGGGAGAGCCTGGCGCGTTGGTACGCGACGTTCAACGCCCGCGACGCCCAGGGTCTCGCGGACCTGTACACCGCGGACGCGCGAGTGGGGGACGCCCGGGGGCGCGCCGCGATCATCCGGCGCTTTCAGTCCGAATGGGCCGAGAGCCGCGCATCCTGCTCCGGTGACTACGACGATTTCGTGGTGGTCGGATCAATCGCCGCGGGGCGCGGGCGGGACCTCTGCACCGTGACGCCGGCCGAAGGCGGGGCGGCCACGAAGGTGCATTCCCGGTGGCTGGCGATGTACGAGCGTCAGCCGGATGGGAGTTGGCTCTGCATCCGTGATTACGGGGAACCCGCGGGGTCCTAGCGGGCCGTCGTCCGCGTCCGCCCCCACCACCAACCCAAGGAGGCAGTCCATGCGACGTCTCGTCCCCTTTGCCTTGGCAGCGATGCTGTGTCTCGGCAGCCAGCCGCTCGCCGCGCAGCAGTGGACCCCCGAGCAGCAGAGCCTGATCGACCACGTTACCCGTTGTTGGGACGCCTGGGTGGAGGACTTCGCCGACGAGAGGCCGAATCGCTGGCTCGAGGCATGCCCCAACGACGAGCGGAGCCACTACTGGACAACGGCCGACGGGGCCCCGGGGAGCTGGAAGGACGTGGTCCGGAATTGGCACACGTGGCGGGAGGTGGATGAGGATTGGGTGAGTTTGCGTCCCCTGTACGTCGATATCTTCGGCGACGTGGGCATCATCCACATGTACGGCTACTGGCGCGCGAAGGTGCCGGACGGGACGGCCATCACAGAGGAGAAGCGCACCGAAATTTTCCAGCGTCGCAGCGGTCGGTGGGTGTTGATCGGCGGGCAGAGCACGCCGGTCACGCCCGCGGACGCAGCGCCATACCGCAAGTAGCCGCAACTCTGGTTTGGCGGGCCCGGCGGAGGGATGCCGGGCCCGTTGCGCAGCTCGCTCGGCTGACCCCGGCCCCCCGGCCCGGGCGGCTTCATCCCCGCTTCATCAACCCTTCATCCGGCTGAGGCGCATCTTGGCGTCGATAACCCCGCACCCCGGGCGGCGGCTCGCCCCGGGGGCCACCCGGCACTCGGCCTGTGCACGGTAACCGGAGGGGCCGCTCACGGGTATTCCTCGAAAATTCGGCAGTGCGACCAGGCGTCCGGCTCGCCGGCCGCTGTGGTCGGAGTAGTTCCGTCGGTCGGGGGCGTGCTATCGGTCTCCTGCGTCCTCGAAATCAACGTGTGTCGTGCAGTTGGACCAGACTTCCATCAACCGGACCGCAGGGGAGGTAACGTGATGCGAATTCCGTATTTCGTAGCAGCAGCCTTCGTGGTTGCGGCGGCGGTGCCGGGCGGTGCCCAGGCTCAGTGGTCGCCCGCGGCCATCGACGGCCCAACGGTGTCGCTCGACCAGCCCGCCGGACCGGCGGTCGCGCACGCGCCGCTGGAGATCGTGGCCGAGCGGCTGCCTTCCGCCGCGCCGGGGACGGTGCGGGGGCAGGTGATCGACGCCGCCACCAACGCGCCGGTCGCCCAGGTGCAGGTGACCATCATGGGCACGGCCTTCGGCGCGCTCACCGACGACGCGGGCAACTACCTGATCGTCGGCGTCCCGCCGGGCCTGTACTCGCTCGAGGCACGCCGTCTCGGCTACGTCCCATCGTACCAGGAGAACATCTCGGTACCGGATGGCGGCACCGTGACGGTGAACTTCGAGATGGGTGTCGTCGCCTTCAGCCTGGACGCGATGGTGGTCACGGGCGTGACGGAGGAGGTGTCGGCGCGCCGGATTCCCTTCACCGTTGCCAAGGTCGGCCCCGAAAAGCTCGAGGTGCCGTCCGCCAACGCGCTGAACTCGATCCAGGGCAAGATCGCCGGCGCCACCGTGGTGGCGCCCGCACAGCCCGGCTCGGGCACCAATATCGTACTACGCTCGCCGACCAGCATCTACAAGTCGAATTCGCCGCTCATCGTGGTCGACGGCGTGGTGCTGGCCAGCACCTTCACCCGCAGCTCCACCGACCTGGACGCGCTCGACATCGAGACGATCGAAGTCGTGAAAGGCGCGGCGGCGTCGTCGCTGTACGGATCGCGGGCGTCGAACGGGGTCATCCAGATCAAGACCCGCCGCGGCACCGCGCTCGCCGAGGGGCAGACCCGCGTGACGCTGCGCACGGAGTGGGGGACGAGCCAGCTTGCGCGAGACGTCGGTCTCGCGAGCCACCATCAGTACCTCGTGAACGCGCAGGGCCAGTACGTCGACACCGACGGCAACGTCGTCGACCGCGAGTTCCGCGTGGAGCGGCCGCTGGACGAGCGCTATCTCGACGTCCCGTACCTGGATCCGGTCTACGATCACGTCCAGCAGTTCTACAATCCCGGCAGCTATTCGAGCAACTCGATCTCGATCGGGCGGAATTCCGCCAACACCAACTTCTACGCCTCCTACGCCTACCGGCGCGAGGCCGGCGTCGTGCTGGAGCACGACGGCTACAAGCAGCACGATCTCCGGCTGAATCTCGATCACCGGTTGGGGGCGAACCTGCAGTTCTCGGCGAGCGCGTACCACATGCGGTCGGTCCGCGCCGAGACGCCGCAGGACATGTTCTTCAACTTGGTGCAGCAGGCGCCGGACGCGGATCTGCTGCAGCCCGACCCGGACGGCACACCGTACATCTGGCAGCCGGATCCCCTGGGGGTCACGCCCAATCCGCTCTACGCGCTGTCGGTGCAGACGGACGATGGCAAGCGCGCCCGCACGCTGCTGAGCTCCGACCTCAGGTGGACACCGATCGGCTGGCTCAGCGTGGACGGCAACTTGAGCTATGACCGTTCCGACCGGCTGGGGTACCTCTACTTCCCGCGCGGCAAGAAGACGGAAATCCAGCTGTACCAGGACGGCTTCATCGAGAACTTCAACGGCGTGACCACGGCCCTCAACGGCTCCGCGAGCGTGAACGCCCGCGGCCGCGTCGGTGATCTCTCTATCCGAGGCACGGCCCGGGCACTATTCGAGCGGGAGGACTACAATGCCTTCACGGCCCAGGTGGCCGGCCTGACGGTGGCGGACGTGCCGGACCTCGACGCCGGGACCACGCCGCTCGTGACCGGCGCCAGCGAATCGATCCGTTCGGAGGGGTACTTCCTGATCGGCAGCGTCGATTACCGGGGCAAGTACATCTTCGACGGGCTCGTCCGGCGGGACGGCAGCTCGCTCTTCGGCGCCGAGCAGCGGTGGCACACCTACTTCCGCGCCAGCGGCGCGTGGCGCATGGCGGAGGAATCGTGGTGGCCGCTGCGGGACCAGATCAACGAGTTCAAACTGCGCTACTCGATCGGCACGGCGGGCGGGCGCCCGTCGTTCAGCGATCGCTTCGAGACCTATGCGTTCTCATCGAGCGGCGGGATCGTGAAGAGCACGCTCGGCAACCGCTACCTCAAGCCGGAGCACGCGACCGAGCAGGAGCTCGGGCTGGACGCGATCATCGGCAACCGGGTGGAAGTGCAGCTGGTGTACGCCAAGGTGAAGACCACCGATCAGCTGGTGCTCGTGCCGCTCTCCGCCGCGTTCGGCTTCACGGCCCAGTGGCAGAATGCCGGGACGGTGGAGGGGAATACGTGGGAAGCCTCGGTGCAGGCCACCCTGCTGCGCAACCGGGACATGCAGTGGTCTCTTGGCGTCGTGGCCGATCGGTCCCGCCACACGGTCACCCAGTTCGACCGTGCGTGCTTCCGCACGGGGCCGGACAATGCGTTCTACCTCTGTGAGGGAGAGACGCTCGGCACGATGTACGGGTACGACTTCCTGAGCTCGGCGGACCAGTTGCCCGAGGGCGTGCCCGCGGACGAGTTCCAGTTGAATGACGAGGGGTACCTCGTCTGGGTCGGGACGGGTGGGAACTGGCAGCAGCCGCAGTGGGGCACCGCGAGCCTGCCGCTGGGCACCGACCAGCGCACCTACCAGTGGGGGATCCCGAACCTGCAGTACGATTCGACCGGGAACCCGGCGGTCCTCAAGATCGGCGACGCGAACGCCGACATGCACCTCGGACTTTCGACCACCTTCCGGTGGAAGGGGCTCAGCGTCTTCGGCCTGCTCGACATGCAGTTCGGCGGGGACGTGTACAATCGCACGAAACAGCGCATGTACCAGTACTTCCGCAGCGGCGACGCCGATCAGGCCGGCCGCCCGGAGGAGCTGAAGAAGACGACCAGTTACTACACTGCGCTCTACGGTGCGAACCTCATCAACAGCCGGTTCGCCGAGCCGGGCGGGTTCATCAAGCTGCGCGAAGTCTCGGTGCGCTGGCAACTGCCCTCGTCGGTGCTCGCGCCGCTCGGAGGTGTCGGGCTGGACAACCTGACGCTGTTCGCGATCGGTCGCAATCTGTTCACGAGCACCGATTACAGCGGTTACGATCCCGAAGTCGGGACGCCGCTCCAGCGGTTCGATGACTACTCGTACCCGCATTTCCGTACCCTGTCGGCTGGCGCCGAGATCGCGTTCTGAGGAGGAAACCATGATGCGGATACCTTGCTGGGTCGCCATCGTGGCCGCGCTCGTCGTCGGCGGGTGCATGGACCTCGACACGACCAATCCGAACGTGCCCGACCGGGAGCGCGTGCTCTCCGAGCCGCAGGACGTGGAGGCGCTCATCTCCACGTCGTTCCGGGAGGTGTTTTCGAATTCCCAGGACAACTACCCTAACCTCGCCCTCGCCGCGATGGCCGACAACATCACCGGCGGTTTCTTCGATTACTCGGTGCACGACCTCACCACGGAGCCGCGCCAGGCGTGGAACAACAGCTCGCTCAACACGCGGGACGGCGTGAACGAAGATCCGTGGCTGCAGCTCTACCGCGCGATCTCGAACTCGACCGACGGCCTGCGCGAGATCGAGGCCGGGATGGAGATCGTCGACCAGAACGGCGTGGATAACACGCCGCGGGCGCGCGCCTTCGGCAAGCTCGTGCTCGGCATCGCGCTCGGCTATCTGGCCACGCACTTCGACCAGGCGATCATTCTCACGGAGTTTACGGATCTCGAGACGCTGGATCCGACCGCGTACTCTCCCTACCAGGACGTGCTCGACACGGCAGTGGCGGTGCTGGACGATGCCATCGCGATCGCGGCGGCCAACGACTTCGAGACCCCGCCCTCGGTCGACTGGGTGAACGGCATGGCACTCACGAACGAGGACGTCGTCCGGATCGCCAACAGCTTCGTGGCCCGGTTCCTGTCGGGAACGCCCCGCAGCTGGGAGGAGCGGGCCGCGGTGGATTGGGACGAGGTCCTCACGCGCGTCGATGCGGGCATCGTCACCGATCTGGCGCCGGAAGGGCTGCTCGACTCGTGGGAGGCCAACATGGCCCGGCTGTTGGCACGGGTGCGTGCCCGCCCCGGCGACCACGTGCGCATGGACTACATGGCGCTCGGCCCGGGCGACATCTCCGGCGGCTTCCAAACCTGGTTCGCCACGGCTTCGGCCGACCGGATGCCGTTCCAGATGGACTCGCCCGACCGGCGAATCCAGGGGCCGACCGGCCCCGACGAGGCGGGCAAGTACTTCGCGTACAACCTCAACTCGATCTGGCCGGCGGACCGAGGGACGTACCGCTACTCGTGGTACTACTTCCTGCACTACGGCGCCGGCGAGTCGTGGCACATCGGTCCCCAGCCGTGGGTCACGCTGGTCGAGATGCGGCTGCTCAAGGCGGAGGCGCTCATCCGGCTGAACCGGGCCAGCGAAGCGGTGCCGTTGATCAACGTCTCTCGCGTCGCCGCCGGCGAGCTGCCGCCGGTGACCACCGACGGCCCGCCCGACGATCCCGCCTGCGTGCCGAAGCAGATGGCCGGCGGGTGCGGCAGCCTGTGGGACGCGCTCGTCTACGAAAAGAACCTCGAGCTGGCCGGTGTCGAGGGCGCGGTCTCCTGGTGGGACGCGCGCGGCTGGGGAACGCTGCAGGAGGGCACCCCGGTGCACTTCCCGGTCCGCGGAACGGAACTCGAGAACCTGGGTGTGCCGAACTACACGTTCGGTGGCATCGCGGGTGGCGGCGCCCCCGTGCCGCAGTACAACCGCTGTCCGGTGGCGCTGCCGCGCTGTCCGTGACCGCATGGCGTGACGGCCGTCGCGTGCTGTGTGGCGCGGCGGCCGTCGCCTTCCTCTCCTGTGGCCCCGGCTCCTCCGAGCCGGGGCCCGATCCTTGGGCCCCGCCGCCTCCCACCCGCGATCTGCCCGCGCAGATCGTCCCCGCGGCGTTCCTCGACTCGCTCACGGCGCTGATGCCGGGGCGCGAGTCGGACGGGTACGTTCCGCCCACGGCGGCCGAGCGCGCGACGATGCTCGGGCTCGTGGACCGTGCCCGCTCCGGTGATCTGCGGGGCGCGGACTCACTCGCCTGGAGGTACCGCTACGACATCGAGCAGACCCTCGATGCCGAGACCGGGGACACCCTCATTGTCATGGTGGAACGCTCGCCGATTCGGCGCGGGTGGGGCACGCTGCTGTACAACCCGCGGGGCATCGCGATCGACGTGCACGTCAATCACCCGCTGTTCGACGTCAACACGCCGCGCGTGGCGGCGGCACTGTACGACGACTGCCGCTGCCGGGCGCTGCTGATGGCGGGCACGCACCGCTATGCGAATGCCAACGACGTGTCGGACATGGCGCGCTCCACCACGAGCGTGTTCCAGGGCCTGCACGAGCGGTTGGCGCTCGACGCCGCCATAGTCATCAGTGTCCACGGCTTCGCGCGCGCCAACCACACGCCGCCCACGTCGACGTCCGATGCGGTGCTGAGCAACGGCGCCACGTCGGCCGGCGCGCTGGCAGCCACCGCCGCCGCGGAGGAGCTGCGCGACCGGCTCCTCGCCGCCGGATTCGTGGCGGGGCTCGTGGCCGCCGACGCGGGGTATACCGAATTGACCGGCTCGGTCAATCCGCAGGGGAAGTGGTCGAACGACCGCTACGGACACGGCCGCTGGATCCACGTCGAGATCGCTCGCGAGGTCCGCGACGACGGTGGGAGGTGGCAGGAGTTCGCGGCGGAGCTTGCGGGGTGGGCCGGAGGACGGTAAGGCGTACGACGGCACGCGGAAGCGGAGCCCGTTCGCGGACCCCGGGTGCACGACGCCGTTGCCGGTCCCACGATCCTCAGTTCGCTACCACGATCCCCGCCCGGAACTGCCACAGGCTCATCATGCTCGCAGTCGGCCGGACGGTAATGCCCTGCGGCGATTCCACGATGCTCGCGTCGCTCACGAAGGTCGCGCGTCCGTGGCGTGTCCACTGCGCGGAGAGATCCAGCCAGACCGCGTCCGCACCTCGGCTGAGCTGGATCAGGACGCCGCCACCGGCGCTGACGGGGAAGTTGAACTCGCTGGGCCCAAAATCCCAACTCAGCGGATCGAAGTCCGGATCTTCGCCTTCCCACCGCCGTTCCGACATGGTGAAGACGTACGAGAGTCCGATCTGTCCGGTGACGTACGGTCGGACGAAGCGACCGGGGAGCGTGATCTGCGGCCCCACGCTCAGCGCGACGATCCCACGGGAGTAACGGACGACTTGATTCGCGTCGGGAACCCCCGGCGCGCTGTAGCGGATGAGGTACTCGGGGCCGCCCAGTGCCGTGCCGCTCAACTCCACGCGGATACCGAAGGCACGGGCATCGTTCAGGCACGCGACACGGTACATGCCCGCACCGCCGCCCACCCCAGCGTGATCTCGAAACTCTCCACTGGGCGGTGTGACCATGAGGTAGAGTCCGCCCCAGTTGCGCTGGACAGGAATGATGCCCTGTGCCCGGGCCGGACCGGCGGCCGCACTCAGGAGCGCGACGGCGAGCAGCATGAAGTGCTTGACGGCCGGCATCGTGACCTCCGGCGTTGCCCCCGAAGTTCGAGAGAAGCATCAGACGTGCCCGCTTGATCGGACCGCCAAGCCCATCAATCCCATACGGTTGACACTCTGCCACGGAAACTTGAGTGTCCTCTCCCACGGACGCCTGCCCCCGCAGCGAGAGTGAGCAGCGCAATCGGGCGCCCCGCCACCAACGGCACCTACCGTCCCCGTCTCGCTCTCCGCTCCCCCCGTCTTCCTTCCCGCACTGGGACATGTGACAATCACGCGATTGCGCATCGGAGTTGGATCTTCGTCCCTTGCGGCACGCTGAACCGCCCAACCGCCCAACCGCTCCTCCGCCCCCCTCCGTGAATCCCGTATCGGGCCCGCACGGTCGTTCTCGGTGACCATCGTGCCACGCTGCGCGGGCGGTCAGGGTGTCCGACGACCTTCCGCCCAGACGGAATGCGCAGAGGCCAAGGGCGGCGCGCGCGGCGGGGTTGCTCTACCGGCAGCTGTTTTCCTACCTTGGAGGAACCCTGCCATCGAGGCGCCCGTGCGCGTAGTCGTAGCGTTCGACACGCCATACGCAGACTGGACCCCGGACGAGCATCGCAGGCAGATGGACACGGAACTCGCGGGCAACGGTGCCCACGAGCCGGAAATGGAGTATCAGGTGGCGGGCGCGCTGCTTGCGTGCGGGCACGAAGTGCTGCTCGTGGGCGTGCACAAGGACCCGCGGGTGCTGCTCGACCACTGCGCGACCTGGAAGCCCGACGTCGTCGTGAACCTCGCGGAGTCGTTCAACGGCGACGGCTCGCTCGACTACGTGTGCGCGACCCTGCTCGACGCGGCCGCCCACCGCTACACGGGCTCGGCCCCGCTGGCTCTGCAGGTGACCCGCGACAAGGCGATGAGCAAGAAGATCCTCGCCTACCACGGGATCAGGGTGCCGGCGTTCGTGATGTACCGGACGCGCGAAAAGGTCACCGAGCCACCGGCGCTCGAGTTCCCGCTCATCGTCAAGCCGCTCGCCGCTGACGCGTCGTTGGGCATCGCGCGGGCGTCGGTCGTGGACGATGTCGCCGCCTTGACCGACCGGGTGGCGTTCGTGCACGAGCGGTTCCGGCAGCCGGCGATCGCCGAGCAGTTCATCGCGGGGCGCGAGCTCTACGCCGGCACCTTGGGCAACGACGAGCGGATGCAGGTGCTCCCGCTCACCGAGCTGGTGTTCGACAAGGAGAAGACCGAGCCCGAGCAGCGGATCGCGACGCAGGCGGCCAAGTGGGCGGACGACTACCGCAAGCGCTGGGGCATTCGGACGGTGCTCGCGCGACCGCTCTCGGCGAAGGCCAGGGAGCGGATCGAGCGCGTCTGCCGCGAGGCTGGCAGGGCACTCTGGCTGCGCGACTACGCCCGGTTCGACCTGCGCCTCACCGACGACGACGAGGTGTGGGTGCTCGAGGCCAACGCCAACCCCTTCATCAGCAAGGGGCATGAGATGGCCAACGCCGCAGCGAAGGTGGGGCTGCCGTACCCGCAGTTCGTCGACCGCATCGTGCAGGAGGCGGTGGCGCGCTACGAGCGCGCCTGAGGCGCATTCCCGCGGCCGGCGCAACGGTGCCCGATCCCGGTAGGCCACACGCGCGTGGTTGCTGCGTGCCTTTCCCCGGTTCGAGGGCACGTGTGCCCATCCCCCTCGTTGCCGCCCAAACCTCTCCCCCCATGCTGCTCCCGGCGCTTCACCTTGTCCTGACCCTTGCACCTTGCACCCTGCACCCTGCACGATTCTCCCCCCTCCGCTGGATCGAGCGCGCCGGCACCGCTACGTTTCGTAAATTCCCCCGGGAAGGCAGTGACGCGCCCGGGCGGCGACGCGCGGAGACCTTTAGAAGGACGGAAGCGATGCGGCGGTACCTGTGGAGCTGGTGCACGATGGCGATCCTCACCGTGGCGGCGGGCTGCGGCGAGTCCACCGGCCCGGGATCGATCACCGGCACCTACACGCTCTACGCGATCGACGGTATCGATCTCACGCTTCCGGTGGCGCTCCCCATCGATCCGGCCTGTGAGGTGCTGTTGTCACCGGCGGTGTGCGTCGAAACTTTGAGAATCGAAGTCCGAAGCGGGACGGTCCTGCTCAGCGCGGACAGCAGCTACCGGATCCAGACCCTGCTGCGGAGGCAACTGCCGGGCGGGGCGTCGACGGAGGTGACCTCGAATCTGCGGGGGCAGTGGTCGCTCCAGGGAGACCACGTTTCCCTCGTCGACACGCTTGGGACCCACCGGTCGGGCGCGCTGGCCGGCCACACGCTGACGATCGACGTGGTGCCGAACATGGCCTGGGCATACCGGAAGTAGGGAGCGGCGCGCGGACCGAGCGCTGCGACGATCGACGCTCGGCGATCGGAACCTACGATCTGTAATCGCCACTCTGCAATCGCCAATCTGCAATCTCCAACCGCCCAACCGCCCAACCGCTCACCGCTTCGCCTCCCGGTCCGGATCCCGACCCTTGAGCCGCTCGAGCCGTTCGGCGGCATCCTCGAGGCGCCACCGCTCCTCGGTCTCGTCGTGCGCGGCCGTGCGCCAGTCCGGCCGGCCGTCCCGGTCGGTGCGGATGGCGAGCACCATTCCCTCGCGCAGCGCGAGCGGCAGCTGGCTCAGCGGCACGGCGAAGCCGGTGCCCTCGTCGTCGAGCAGCACGGCCAAGTCGTTCTCGATGCGATCCACGGCGTAGTGCCGGCGGCTGCTCTTCATCGGCGCACCTCGGCGGTGAACGTGCGGGGCAGGGTGTCACCAGGATAGGTGAATTCCGTCTCTACGACAAAGGAGCCGTCACGCGCGGCCGAGATCCACACGTCGCCGTGCAGGTCCGTGCGAAAGACCGGGCGCCCCCGGGCGCCGTAGTAGCGGAGCGCCCACGGATTCGGGTGACCGTAGGTGTTGTCCAGGCCGACGGATATCACGACCACTCGCGGTGCCGTCGTCGCGATCCACGCCGGCGTCACGCCGTTGCGCGCGCCGTGGTGCGATGCCTCGAGCACGGACACCGCCGGCAGTCCCAGGCGGAGAAAGTGTGCCAGCTCCTCCTGCTCCGCATCGCCCACCAGTAGCGTGCGAAAGTCGCCGTACTCGACGAGGACCCCGACGGACGCGTCGTTCTGGCTCGTGGCGTCCGGCGGCGGCGGGAGCACCCGGATCGTCACGCTGCCCAGCGCGATCGTGCGGGCCGTCGCGGCGAGGTAGGTGACGTCCGATTCCTCCACGCCCTCCAGCAGGCCCCGATAGGTTGCCGTGGTGTGCGGCACCCCGTTGTCGAGGAAGGCGCCCACCACCAGCTGCTGCAGCACTCCCTCGAGACCACCGATGTGATCGGCGTCGGCGTGGGTGGCCACGATCAGATCGACGGTGTCGACGCCCATCGCGAGCAGGCGCTCGGCGATATCATGGGAACTCCGGCCGCCGTCGACGAGTGCGATGCGTCCCTCCGGGGACGCGATGACGGTCGCGTCGCCCTGGCCGACGTCGAGGAAGCCGAGCGTGAGGGGCGACTGTTGGGGGGGGAGGATACCGAGGAAACCCGCGGCGAGGAGCGCGAAGGGGAGCATGGACTTGAAGCTATACCGAGCACGGCGCAACGGGCATGGGACCGGCTGCTAGTGGGAGGGGATCGCCGGGCGGACCGCCACGCCAGGGAATCTAATGCCACCGGACTCGACCAGCGCGCCCCGAACCCTCGCCGTGGCGTTCAGCATCAGGCTCCCGGACAGACGCCGAGTCCGGAGCCGTCCGCTCGCGCCGGTAGGCAAGGCCAGGATCGCCGCACCACTCGATCAGACGAGTTAGCGGAGCAGGTTTGGTGTCGCGGCCTCGAATGGAGTGAGGCCACCGCGGGACAGCCCGCGGTGGCCTCGGCTATGGCAGGGTCCGCCCTCGGATTGCGATTCCGGAACCGCGTGCTGCTCAGCGGAGGTCTTCGGCAATCGGGACCCTGAGATGCGCGAACAATCCCAGATGATCGGACGGCCACAGGGGATAGTACGGCGCGTCCAGGATCCGGTCGGCGGGCTCCTCGCCGAGGATCTCCATGGATCCGTTCTTCAGGCCCTGGATCGGGTGCTCGATGCCGCGCACGAAGACGTAGTCGATGCGCTTGGTGTACACCGGCACCTCCTCGTCGAGCGTGTAGGCGTGGCAGCAGGTGAACCCGTCTGTACCGGGGTACAGCGTGGGCCACACGTCGAGGAAGCCCCCGGCCGCAAACGCCGCATTCATCGGCGAAACGCCCTCGTCGTTCAGATCGCCCATCACGACCGCGCGGTCGGCGTCGGCGAGTACGGTCACGATCTCCGTGGCCTGCGCGCCACGCAGCATTGGGAGCAGCGGGGCATAGCCGGACGACTCGAGGTGTGCCGTGACCACGTGGTAGTCCTTCTCGCCGATCAGGATGTCGGCGTACACGTAGCCGCGGACGAGCGAGATGCCGCCCACGGGGCCGATCAGGTCCACCATGTTCATGTCGAATGTCTTGCCCCACGCGTCGAGCACCTGCACCCGATCGGCGTCCACCAGCATCACGTCGTAGTCGGTCAGGCCGATGGCACCCATCCCGGGCACGTCGATGGAGACGTCGATGTTCGTGACCTGGCCGGCGACCTCGTAGTGCAGCCCCCGCGCTGCAAGCTCGTCCTGCACGATCTGCAGGAAGTCGATCGTCCCGAGGCCGAACGCCTGGAGGTCGAGGGTGGTGATCTCCTGGAGGCCCACCACGTGCGGGCGACGCGCCGCGATCTCGTCGACCATCGCGCCGGCACGGCTCGGGAAGTCGGTCATGACGAGGGTCTGGATCTGAGCCTGCAGAACCAACATGTCTTCCGGCTGGAATCCGTCGGCCAGCGCCTCGATCACGGCATCCACGTCGGTCCCGACATACACGTTCCAGCTCAGCACCTTGAGGTGGCCCTGCGCGGCGCCGTTTACCCCAAGGGTCGGACTCGAGAGGCCTTCGTCGTGGCAGGCGCCGAGCAGCAGCACGGCCGCCACCATCATCGGAATACGCAACGCCTTCATGGGAACCTCCGTCTGGAGTGCAGATTGGTCCGACGAATCGTTGCGGGAACGGTGCACGGGAGGCGTCAAGTGGGCGTCAAGCGGGAATGGGCCGGCCGGCCTTGCACCTGCCGCGTGGATTCAACACCTTGGCGGCAGCCGCAGCGCTCCGCTGAGCTCGGCGGGGTCGGCCCGGCACCTCCTTCACGTCCGGTGGCCTCGATGAGACCGCGAATTGCGATCGTTCCGCTTCTGCTCGCCGGGCTGGCGTGTGCCGGCGAAGCACCGACCCCCGACGCCGACACCCTGGCGATCCGCGCCCTGCTCGAGCGCTCCGCGGATGCGAACAACGCCGGAGACATCGCCGGCTGGGTGGCGCTGTTCGCGGACGACGCCGTCTACATGCCCGACAACAGTCCCCCCATCACGACCCGCAACGACCTCGAGCGGGTGGCGGTGTCCGGCTTCGGCCGCTACCGCAACAATATCCGGATCGAGCCGGTGGAGATCGTGCTGCTGGGGGATTGGGCGTTCGCGCAGGCGCACGTCACGGGGAACGCCGTGCCGCGCGGCAGCGGCAACCCGGTCGTGGTGGATCGGAAGGAGATCGTGCTGTTTCGTCGTCAGGCCGACGGGAACTGGAGGATCGCGCGGCTGATCGGCAACAGCAACCGGGCTCGCTGACCGCGGCCGCCGCTCCCACTCCGAGACTGAGGAGAGTCCCGCATGCCGCACGGTATCGACCGGTGCCCACGGGTCGCGGATGCGTTCTCGCGCCGCGAGTTCCTCTACGCTGCCGGGATCGGCGCCGTCGCCCTGACGCGGCCCGACCTCGTCCCTGCCCGCGACACCCGTCCGGTGCGCGCCGCGTTTCCCGATACCGGGTTCGAGCTGGACGAAATCACGATCGCATCGCTGCAGGAGTGGATGGCGTCGGGTCGCTACACCGCGCGGCACGTGGCCGAGCTCTATCTCGCGCGGATCGACGCGCTGGACCGCGACGGGCCGGCCCTCCGATCGGTGATCGAGACCAACCCCGATGCCCTGGCCGTGGCGGAATCGCTCGATCGCGAGCGACGCTCGGGCCGCGTGCGCGGGCCGCTCCACGGCATTCCGGTGCTGATCAAGGACAACATCGCCACCGCCGACCGGATGGAAACCACCGCGGGGTCGCTCGCCCTGGTCGGCCACCGGCCGCCGCGCGACGCCTTCGTGGCCGAGCGCTTGCGGGCCGCCGGCGCGGTGATCCTCGGCAAGACCAATCTCAGCGAGTGGGCCAACTTCCGCTCCACGCACTCGGTGAGCGGGTGGAGCGGGCGGGGTGGGCTCTGCCGCAGCCCCTATGCGCTGGACAGGAATCCCTGCGGATCCAGCTCGGGCAGCGGAGTTGCCGTGGCGGCCAACTTCTGTGCGGTGGCGGTCGGCACGGAGACCGACGGCTCGGTCGTCTGCCCGAGCGGCGCCAACGCGCTCGTGGGGATCAAGCCCACCGTCGGCCTCGTGAGCCGCGCCGGGATCATCCCGATCGCGCACAGTCAGGACACGGCCGGACCGATGGCGCGCACGGTGACGGACGCGGCGATCCTGCTCGGCGCGATGACCGGTCTCGA
>Ga0209536_100005314_pt1 | contig 20050 bp, 19 predicted proteins | sample DeeMarSeWOR28_12_FD_187461 | JGI IMG/M metagenome (GOLD analysis project Ga0209536, IMG submission 187461) | Marine sediment microbial communities from White Oak River estuary, North Carolina - WOR-2-8_12 (SPAdes) (version 2) | ecosystem: Environmental > Aquatic > Marine > Intertidal zone >...
TCAAGGACCATGGAGTCATCCAGCTAGTTAGACATCATACTGGACATGCATTAGGGATGGAAGGCCATGAACGACCCTTCCTAGACCGAGGTTCTAGGGACATTATGGAACCAGGAATGATCTTTTCTTGTGAGCCGGGCATCTATGAAAAGGGACTCGGAGGATTCAGGCATAGTGATACGTTTGTAGTGACTGAAGATGGGATTGAAGTTCTCACGAAGTATCCCAGAGATCTAGAGAGTTTGATTATTGAATGATTAACCAACAAGATATCTTGGATGGGGTTTGTCAGGACGATATCTTTCCTCTATGAGAATTCCAGAGAGGGCAACATCAATCATTGCTACAGATGGATAGACAATCGGTGCACCTTTCGCAGGTCCCATTAGGACGAAATCAGCTCCAAGAGAAACTGGCATCAGACTCGATCCTACTATAGCTGGGTTCTTGGCAGCTTTGTCAAACTTGGTTTTCAACCCTTGCCAAGTACTGATTGCATTATGAGCACCACTTCCTACAGGGTATCCATACTTGTCTTTCAAGATATGGTGGGTCTTGCAGGCAATTCCCAGAGTGGGTAAGTCCATAACACCGGTATCTATCATGATGTTTGAAACTCCTGCAGCCTTAGCCTTTTGAATTAGTAGATCTGCAATCTCAACTCTTTTTGAAACCGATACCATTGACGTAGAGTTGAATGTGAGAAGCAAGACATTCTTCAAATTTGCATCTTTAATAACATCAAACAGTTCTTCTTTTGTTTCTGATGTAAGAGAGTTGATGATGACTCTATCTAAGAATCCGGCTTCCTTCGCAAATTGAATTCCTGCAGAGTTGACTTCAAAGGAATCACAACCATCAATGAGAAGGGGGAAATCTGTATTGTCTACTAGATACTGCAGATACTTCTCCATAGCCTCCTTTGTGGACGCTACGACATCGAGCATTGTTCCAAGACCAGTTCTTTCTGTTAGGTCTGATAACATACTGAGGATGTCTTCGGTTGCACTCTTGTCTATCTCCCCAGTATCCGCGTTCTTTACAAGACGGTCTTTGGTGTAGAAGACTGAAGGAATCAGGACAGTAGGTATCTTCCCCGGTGTTCCTCCTATTCTTACACCACCAATCTCCAATGTCTTTTGCTTAACGCTATAGTCAAACATCATAGCCAACTCTTGCAATCTTATGATGATGTGTGTCAATCATAATTGTTTCGTGCTAGGAAAGGTTAAACCTCTGGATAACTGAATCGTATTCAAGCATGAGGAGAATCCCTATGAAACGCTTGGATGGCAAAGTTGTACTAATCACTGGTGTCGCCTCTGGTATCGGTCGAGCAACAGCGAATCTCTTCGCAAAAGAAGGATCTCGAATTGTTAGTGGTGATATCGATGAAAAAGGTGGTCAGTCTATCACAGAGAAGGTTAGAGCATTTGGAGGTATCATGACTTTTGTCAAAGCCGACATCTCACATGATTCTGATATCCAATCTCTGTTTGAGGTTGCTAAGGGAATGGGTGGAGTTGACGTGTTGTTCAATAATGCAGGGATTGAAATAACCAAAGGTCTCTTGGACACAACTGAAGAAGACTGGGAGAATAGTGTTAGTGTCAACCTGAAGTCAGTGTTCTTTTGCTGCAAGTATGCTATTGAGCAGATGAAGGAGAAAGGGAGGGGTGTTATCATAAACAACTCATCAGTAGCAGGTCTTGTTGGATCTGTTTCTCCTGCTTTCTCAGCTGCTAAGGGTGGCATTATAGCACTAACTAAATCTTTGGCCTCCGATTTTGGACCTGACAATATCCGAGTGAATTGCATTTGTCCAGGTGCAATTGAAACACCTTTGTTAGAACGGATTATGAATGAACAAGGAAATTCAACTGATGCACGAACTGACATGATGAAGAAATACCCTCTTGGCCGGTTTGGATATCCTGATGAAGTAGCTCAGACTGCTCTATTTCTCGCCTCTGAAGAATCAACATTCATCACTGGAGCAACGATTGTAGTTGATGGAGGATACACATCAAGATAGTAAGCAGTGATGGGAACACTTTCTCTACCACTGGAAAATGAAAGAGAGATTCCACATCTACCGTTCAGCATTTATACAAGATGACAGTTTGGGAAGTGATTATTATGACCGCGGAAGATGCTGTGGAGACTTCCTCTGGTTCATCGATTTCTTTTTCATATTTGAAAAAGTTCAATCGTAATGCGGGAGTTCTTCATCTAATAACTGGAATACTGATGTTATTCTTGGGTTTGACCCTTGAATGGTCTCAGGATGTCTTTACAATCTATTTGGATTTTGAAATCATCCCTGTTGAACCATTCATCATTGTCGAACCTGAACCTACCATTCTTTTTACATTATCATACATAGGTGTCATATTAGCTTCATTTCCATTGATGTCAGCACTGGCTCACTTTCTAATAGCTTATCCTTTGAATGAGAAATACATTGCCAATCTGAAGAAGGGGATGAATCCCTATAGATGGTATGAGTATTCAGTTTCAAGTTCTGTGATGATTTTTCTGATTACATTTCTATTGGGAATCTGGGACTTTTGGTCACTTGTGATGATTGTCGTGCTAAATGCAATGATGATAATGTTTGGCTATCTCATGGAGGTGCTAAATCAATATACGGAGAAGACAAAATGGAGTCCTTTCATCCTTGGATGTATTTCTGGCTTCACTCCTTGGGTAGTACTCTCTGGATACTTCGTTGCCGCACTTAGTTTGGCTGAGAACGGACCTCCAGCTTTCGTATATGTCATTATCTTCATGTACTTCTTCCTCTTCAACATCTTTGCTTTGAACCAACTGCTTCAATACAGGAAGGTTGGAAAGTGGAAGGACTATCTATACGGTGAGCGAATGTATATCGTGCTCAGTCTCGTTGCGAAGACATTGTTAGCATGGATCGTGTTCGTAGGTATTCTAGCACCGTTCTAACGAATCTGGACAATGAGTATGATGATTAACATCATACTCATTCGTTTTCTTTTCCATTTTCGTGAAACTACCATATCAGATAATGAACTATTGTGAATTATCATAAAGGTTCAAAACGGAGATAGGGCTTTATGAGTCCTCTTTTTTTCTCCATCTTTCATAGATTACTTAACATACGTTATATAAAAACTAGAGAACGTCGGTTCAGTGATTCAATGATGAAGCACGCTACAATTAACAAAGCAATCCTTGGAATGGTACTCTTCTTACTGGTATCATCAATTGTGAATGTCAATGCAACAACCACTACTGATGATGAAACCACTGAAGAAGAAACTGAAACCGAAATTGAGGATGAGACTGAGACCTCAACCACTTCTGGTGAAGATGATGACTCTAATGATCGAGAGGTGACTATCACTGCAACGCCTACGCTTGTGGAGATAGAGTCCAAGCTTGAATCAGGAGGAGTTGAAGACTCTTTCGAGATTGAGGTAGAAGTTGGTCCTAATGGTGCAGAGTTCAAGGTCGAATTCGAAACTGAAATCGGTAACAATGAGACTGAACGCGAGTTTGAGGTCGAGTTTGATGAACTCATCGAGTACCTTGATGTCAATGACAACGGTGTCTATGATGATTCTGTTGATGATGATATCCAGACTCTAGAGCTTGTTAGCTTCGAACCAATTGTCTATACTCTTGAGAACACAGCTGATGGTCCTGTACACATAATCGATGTCTTGACCACTGATGGTATCTTTGGTGCTAGAGTCTATGCAGTTGGGGACTTCACTGAGGTTAATGGCAGCATGATTGCACCAACTCAGGTGAAGATTGATGTCTACATCAACGGTTTCAACTTTACAGATGTCGACTCACTTCTGGCATTGAAGGTTGAACTGAGCACTGAATCAACCACATCTTTTGACGATGAGACAGAGGATGAAGAGGATGGTCGAGCTGTCGATGAGGCAGAGATTGATGTTCTCCTGACTGATGTCACTGGTTTCTTCTCATGGAAGGAGTTTGCTGAGATTGATGGAGTTACACATGCTGTCAACTCTAGCATCGACGAGGTCACACCCACTGAGCAGGATATCTATCTGAGCTATCCTCAAGGTAGTGAGATTGTCCATGACCCCAAGATTGGTTTTGAGAACCTTTTGGTAACAGGAGGTAATCCCTTGCCAATTCCTGAGGTTCTAGCTGACAACATGCTACCCATTGCAATTGGTGTAGCAATTGTCATTGTCGGTGTTGTTGCAGTAGCACGACGGCGGTAATCACACACAATTTGGAGGAGAGACTCTCTCTTCTCCACTCACTTCTTTTTCTGTACAACCTCTTTGAGGCGATCATATGTGTTCCCAGCTTTAGAGAACGGACACACTTTCACACAGATTGAACAACCAAGCGTTTCTGCGAAATAAGGAAAACACTTGTCCCGATTTATGCATGTTCGCATTGTGCCTATTCCGGGAACATTGTCAAATCTTACCTCTGCCTGAGGATAGATTGCCTCACCAGGACACTCTTTTCGACAACGTTCACACAAACCACAATAATCTTCGATCCAGTCGTGATCCCTGTTGTCAGTGAATTCGAAATACTTGTGCTCCACAAAGACAGGAGCTATTCGTTGACGAGGTCCATATTCTCTTGTGATAAGCATCCCATTCCGACCAATCCAACCCATTCCCGCTTTCCCTGCTAGTGATGGTGTATTGACCAATCCTCCCAATGGATGATTACTTTGGCATCGTACGCCCTGTTTTCTAAGCCATTTCGCAATGTCATTAACAACCAATCCAAGACTTCCGTAAACTCGCATGACTTCTTTTCCAGCTTCAAACTTAGGTGCTAGGTCAATCTTGTCTTTCTTCATCTCTTGACAGACTACTATTGCATATCGAAATAGAGTGGACTTTCCCTTGAATATCATCTCTTGGGGCATTTCTGTAAAGCCAATGAACACATCATTCCACTTCTTCTTGACAAATTCCTGCAACTCTTCCCATAGTCCAGGTTTGGGTTCAAATGGAGTTGGACTCAAATCTTCAAGATAGGAATCGATGCCAGCCCAACTCTCTTTCATTCCTTTCTGCAAATTCCGGACTATCTTTAGCATCCCGGGCATCATCCGCTTTGGGATTTTCCTGAACTTCATTAGTTGTCCAGTACTTGCAGTTTCAGCCGTAAATCCATCTGGTGGTTTCATGTGTGGATACACATTCATGAAGTACTCAAATCCCTCTTGCAATGCATCCTCACGAGCAGAAAAAACGAGGTCTCCGAACTCTTCTTGACGTTCGAGATATTCGAATTCCTTTGCTGAGAACATGGGGTTTCCTCTTCTCGTATCTTTCCTTGGTCTTTCTGTACTTGTCAAATCACATTCCTCATTTCGATTTGATACTCTTCAAAATCGTTTCTAGCTCATCTGCACTTCTTGAAACAACCTTCTCCACACGCTTTACAATTTCTTGATCTATCTCCCCATCAAACATATCACTAATGGTCATCATTGCTTTGGATATTCTCATGAAGTATGTCCGAAATTGTGGATTGTTTTGGAAGAGATTCGTGAAAGGAAATTCAACCGAATCCAGTTTCTTTCTAACTTCCTGCATGATATCAAAATGGTCTTCGAAGAACGAATTACCTTTGTCAGTCAATCTATATCTAGACAAACCCTCATCAACTGGAAGCTTCTCAGTGAAACCGCTCTCATACAGTTTCTTCAGAACTGGATATAGCGAGCCAGACCCAGGACGATACTCGCCTTCTGTTTCTCGTTCAATTTGATCAGTAATTTCAGAGCCAGACATTGGCTTTTCTCTCAACATCATGAGGACCTGATAACGGAGGTATCCTCGAGGCACTCGTGCTGTCTGTTTGATCCATTTAGACATCTGTTTCTGAGACATTGTTGAAGCCTTCTTAGAAGTAGTTTACTACGTTGTTAACGATGTCGTTAACGACATATAAAGGAAGCTACTGCCAAACCTAGCTTGAAAGAACCTCATGAGATTTCTTTAGCTGTTCAATGATCTCGATGTTCTGAGGACACTTCTCCAGACATTCACCACACTCTTCGCATGCTGATGCATCCTTACCTGGCGCCCATGGCATCTTGCCAATCAAGGAATAGTACCTTTTGGCACTTTCATGGTCTCCATAGATTTGATATCGCTGCAGTGCTTCAAAGATGAAGCTAATACTCACTTCATTCGGACATGGTTGACAATACTTACACTGAGTACAGATGTTATCACAGAGTTCCTTGAAACGGGTTGCAATGCTCTGAATCGTTTCCAATTCTTTCTCTGTAGGTTCATCGTACCCCTCTCTAGAATTAATAGCAAGATTGTCATCTAGCATTTCTTCGGAACCCATTCCTGACAATGCTACTGATACATTTGGATTACTCAAAACAAACTTGAAAGCTAAATCTGCAAAATTCGTGCGACCTGGCGTAAGCCACTTCTTCATCTCATCCGGGAGATTCTTTCCAGCAAGACGTCCACCCCCAACTGTACCCATCACTGCTACAGCGAGACCCTTCTCTCCTGCGTAATTAATCATCTCATGATTGACCTGGTCAATAATGTTGTATTGTACCAACATGAGATCGAAATGCCCCGAGTCGATTATCTCCTTCAATACTTCAGGTTTGTCATGGAATGAAAAACCAATGTGTTTGATTTTACCCTGTTTCTTTGCTTTCTGTGCCCTTTCAATTAGATTCAGACCTAGAACTTTCTCCTCAAACGACTTCTTGTTGAGTGCATGAAAGAGATAGATATCAACATATTCTTGGTCCAATCTCCCAAGCTGTTCTTCCAGATGCTCATCATAATGCTCTGGTGCAGTGAATTCTTTTCTCCCAACTGGGCACTTGGTTGCAAGTGTGACTTTCTCTCTATAACCATCCTTTAGAGCCAGACCTAGAACTACTTCACTCTCACCACTGTGATATGTCCAAGCAGTATCTACATAGTTGATACCATTGTCGATTCCTCTTCGAATCAGTTTGATTGCCTTCTCCCTGTCGATCTTGCCGCCTGGCTCAACAGTTGGGAGTCGCATACAACCAAATCCAAGTGCTGACACTTTGTCGTTGATCTTCCCAAGTTTTCTAAACTGCATTCTGAATCACTCTGACTGAGAATTTCAGAGTGACTTGTGCCTGTTAAATTCACGGGTCAATGATTTGAATACACTCCACTATACTATTGGTAAAGTCTACCAGAGAAGATAATAGTTTGATTTCCTCACAAGATTCCAGGGTGTGAGTTATTTGGACAAAAAAATAATTTCTATTCTATTGATATCTGTGATTGCTATTGCAGGTATCGGAATATTGTACTTGACTGGGAATTTTCCTGGAGTATCACGAACAGTCTTTCATTATGAAAGGAATGTTTCAGATGAACTCAGCATAAAATTCCAAGTTAGCAAAATTGCTGACTGTGAAGTTGACATCTCATTTACCGATAGCGAAACTCTGCTGTTCTCAATAGATCTTGAACTATACGAGCCTGGAGTAGATGGTGAGGATTTCTTGTTCTATTACAGACCAACTTCAACTCCCCCTAGCCTCAATATCAACTATCTGAAACCTGATGGAACAATATGGCAAGGGAATCCTATTAGGATTAAGTCAATGCATGTGACTTTTGGATCAAGCATTGCTGTAGGAATGGAATTCTGGGAATGTAATAATCTAACTACTTCAATCGAATACAACAATGGTGCTATACTTGGGCGGAGTTTGGAGTACTATGCTAATGGCACACTAAGTCTCATTATTGATGATAGTGTTGACATAAGTGCAATTCCAGATGGTATCCACATAATCGAGATTGGGAACTATCATGCTCTTCCTGATATGTATCCATCATCGATGTATGTGGATATCGACCTTCCCTCTGGGTTGCATGGTTATGCAAACTTCAATGATGCACCTACGAGTATTACTACCTTAACAGGGTGGGTTCATCGAGGAGGTAGCTATTATTCAACCGATGTTGATCTCATACCACCTCGTCTTAGTATCGATGCAAACGTGGGAGTGGTAAGCGGTAGTTTGGTGAATTAGATTGTGTGGAGGATTATTGGTTGAGGAATTACAACCAATAATCCAACTCCTTTGTCACATGGAATGTGTATACCTGACAATCTACAGTAGATTCCATTCTTCGTCCAATAAAATCTCAGAGTCCGCCTTTGATGACGCAAGCTGGTATGCAGGTTGCATCATCTCTGAAGAACTCTTCTTTGTGAGTCTGAAAGGCGCTTCAGTCTGTCTAATGAATCCTCTATTGATGAACTCTCTCATGTCCAAAGGCAACCAGATGTCGCTGAAATGGGCCTTGAGATCGTAATGTGTCATCTCCTCCTCCTTTTCAAGCAGACGAAGCACAGGCTGTATGAAGTCCTTAAGGTGTTCATCCAAGTAGTTCTCCATCTTCTCTAAGACTTCATTGATGACCTCACCTGACTTCACTGGAGTGTGAATCATGTCTGTGAAGACTACTTTGAAGAACTCTGGATTGAACTCTAGTGCTTGGACCGTAGACTCACGTAGCGGTATAGTCCTGTTGAGGAGTACTTCGATGTTTGCCATCCGTCGAATTCCTGACATCATGAAGTTCAGCGCGAAGTGAGGGTCCTCCTTCACATAGAGTGCCTTGTACGCTTTGTTGATGAGGTCCTTGCAGAACATGTAGTTCAGGAAGAGAAGGTCTTCCACATCTCGAGAACCTATGTTTTGGATGTCTTCATACATGTCCTTAATGGTGTCATCTCTTGAGAATAGAAGTTTACTCATCGAGAAGTAGGAGTGGAAGATGCTTCCGTCCTTTACTCTGTTCGTCCCTTTTCTGAAATAGTCTCGAGTTACAACCTCGCCTTCAATAAGGATGTCCTTCTCGATGAATACCCGACGTATTCCATAGGGCTCATCTCGAGTCACTATCATGATATCGATGTCCGACTTCTCCCAGACTGTGTCATAGGAAAGACTACCTCCCATCATCAGGTTGAGAACGTATTCATCCTTCTTTACCTTCTTTGTGAGTTCGTCAATGGCACTCTGGTAGTCTGCATGAACTCGTGACTGTTCGACATCAGAAGGTCCGATCTTTGTAGGGACAACCTCCTCAGGATTGAAAGAATCCCATCTGAAGTGGTATAGTGGTTCATTGTACTCCACTACACCCTTCTTAGTCAGTTTCCTTGGTGACACAGTTCGCCTCAGAATCTTCCGCCGATGCAGATGCTCCAGCACAAAGAAGCTGAGCCCTCTGGGTCTAAAGTGAGTCTCCAGATCTGTGTAGGATGCTGTTCCTCCATTCTCTGAGATAAAGTCCAGAATCACCTTGTAGACCTCAAGATCTACCGAATCCAAGAACTCGTACCCTAACTTCAGTGACCTCTCGAGTGACTCCTTTGTCACTTCTGTGTCTATCAGTTCATCGAAGAGTTTTGGGAAGAGCTCAGGTTGCAGCTCTCTCCCTTTCAGAATGACTTCACGAGGAGGCCACTCATCGTTCAGATAGCAGAGTAAGTATCCTAGCTCACTCAGTCCGTGAAGAAGTGAGTGGAAGCTGTGAGTTAGGTCATCCTTGATGTAGAGATACTTCTCTGCCTTCTGGAAGTCATATGTTACAGCTCCGTGGTAGATCATCTGGACAATGTTTCTGTCCCTCACTCCGACCTTCTTGCTCATGTTCTTGTAGAAGTCTGTGAAGGAACAGTCACGTGAGAACACCAGTTTGCTGTAGGCGAGGAACTGAAGTGCCCCTCTGCCACGATGACTCTGAATTCTTCGCATGAACCCATCTCGACTGTGTATCTGGATGTCTATCGGGATTCCTTTCTCTATCAGCCGCGTTGTTCTGTACTGTCCTTCATCAGCGATGACGAATGCGTTGATGTTGGATCTCTCTGTTACCTCATCGTACGCCATGCTCCCATAGATGATGATGGCAAGCACTCGACTGTCCTGTTTCGCTCGCTCGATGAAACTTGTGAGGGCGTCATCGAACTGCTTCCTGACCTGTGGGTCTTCCATTTGTATCAGCTCCTGCTGTTCAGGAAGACTCCACGACGTTCTGGAGGTACCGGCCAGTGTAAGACTGCTCACACTTGATGATGTCCTCTACAGTTCCTTCCACAATAACCTCGCCACCTTCAGCACCGCCCTCTGGACCGAGATCTATCACCCAGTCTGCTGACTTGATGATGTCGAGGTGGTGTTCGATGACAATGACGGTGTTCCCAGCATCCACTAGCTTGTTCACTGTCTTCAGGAGCATCTGGATGTCTTCCATGTGGAGACCCACGGATGGTTCATCCATGATGTACAGATTGTCCTTCAACCTCTTGAGCTTGCCAAGCTCCTTCGCTAGCTTGATTCTCTGGCTTTCTCCGCCCGATAAAGTGGGGGCTGGTTGTCCAAGCTTCAGATAACCGAGACCGAGCTCCATCATGGTCTTCGTCTTGTGATAGATGAGGTTCGTATCCTTGAAGAACTTGTTAGCCTCCTCAACGGTCATGTTCAGGACTTCACCAATGTTCTTACCCTTGTACTTGATCTCGAGAACCTCTTCTGCGAATCGAGCTCCTTTACAGATGGGACAAGTGGTCTGGATGTCAGGCATGTATTGTAGTTCTATTCTGACCATCCCTTCACCATTGCACTCCGCGCATCGACCCTCTGTCGAGTTGAAACTGAACCGTCCTACTTTGTAACCTCGCTCCATGGCCGTTGCAGTTTCAGCGTATATCTGTCGTATCTTGTTGTAGAAGCCGACAAAGGTTGCGGGTATCGACCTGGAGTGTTTCCCAATGGGCGACTGATCGACAATCCGTACATCAACGATGTTCTCTATACCCTCGATTCTGTCTAGCTTTCCTGGAATGACTCTGAGGTCTCTCATCTCATGTATGAGCTTATTTCCAAGCACATCCTCAATGAGAGTACTCTTACCGGACCCTGAGACCCCTGTTATGCATATGAAGACTCCAAGCGGGAATTCCACATCGATGTTCTTCAGATTGTTCTCGCGAGCTCCAACAACCTTCAGTGTCTTACCGTTAGGCTTTCGTGACTTGCCAAGGTAGGGTATCTCTTTCTTCCCAGTAAGGTAGTGACCTGTCAGGAACTTCGGGTTCTCAAGAACCTCATCATATTCACCCTGAGCTACTATCTTACCTCCGTGAACACCAGGACCCGGACCTATCTCTATGATATTGTCTGCTTGCCTTATGGTGTCCAGGTCATGCTCTATGACAATCACTGTGTTACCTGTGTCTCGCAATCGTTTCAGAATGTCCACGATTCTACTACTGTCACGAATGTGAAGCCCAATACTGGGTTCATCTAACACATACAGCATCCCCATGAGTTCGGAACCTAGCTGAGTCGAGAGCTTGATTCTCTGCGCTTCACCTGCTGATAGAGTCCTTGCCCGACGGTTCAGTCGTAGATAGTATAGTCCTATGTCCTCCAGAAGCTGGATACGTTTCCTTAGCTCGAAGATGACCTGATTACCTGCCTTCTCCCTGTCCTTCGGAATCTTGATGGAGTCCATAAACTCTAGCAGGTGGTTAATGAAGTACTCTCCGAGTTCGTCGATGTTCTTACCATCCACAGTGACCAAGAGACGCTGCGCGATGAGTTTCTTTCCCTCACAGTCTGGACAGGTGTGTTCTGACATGAACCTCCTGTACCAGTCATAGCGCTCGCCCTTCTTCCTGTCGTTCCTGTAGAACCTGTCGATGTAATTGCAGATTCCTAGATACTTTACCTTCTTGCCAGTGTCCCTATGCCTGTACTTGTTCGGCCAGTCTGGAGGCTCTTGGAGGATGAACTCCTTCTCGATGCCAAAGAGTATCTGGTCCTGAACTTCCTTTGGCATCTCTCCAAAAGGAGAATCGATGTCAAAGCCTAGTTGCTGACTGAGACTATACATCCAGTACTTTGGATACCACTGGAGAGCACCTTTCGGTAAAGACTTCGCGGGATCTATGATGACCAGACGTGAGTCTGCTTTCATCAGGGTTCCAACACCAAGACACGTCGGACACGCATTCTCAGGAATGTTAGCTGAGAAAGCACCTGGAAGAAGAGTGTGCATCACGATGTGATGTTCCTTGCATCCGAACTTCGAATAGAAGTTCTTCTTGACCTCTTCAGGTGTCTTTTCATCTGAGAACTCGAACCGAATGAACCCGCTTCCCACTTGCTTTGCGTTTTCGATGGACAGCGCAAACTGATGATACAGATCTTTCTTGATGATGATTCTGTCTACCAAGACCTCTATGCGATAGTCCTTCTCCTCATCGAGGTCCAGCTTGTCACTGATAGAGCATGGTTCACCATCAATTTTGATCCGCTTGTATCCCTTCGTACGTATATCATCGAACAGGTAGGGATAGTCCTCATCGTAGATCTTGCTCACAGGAGCAAGAATCTCGACACTGGTCCCCTCGGGGAGTGTCATGAGGTGATCAACAATTTGGTTTGCGTTTCGTGTGTGAATCTTCTTAGCGCAGTATGGGCAATGAGCCTGTCCGAGTACTGAGAATAGTATCCTCATGTAACTCGATATATCAGTCATGCTGCCCACACTCGATCTTGGGTTCTGAGTCCCAGTCCGCTGTTGTATAGCGACAACTGGAGAGAGTCCAAGTATCGAGTCAACATCCGCCCGTTCCAGCATCGGTAGCATGGTCCGAGAGGTTGCTGACATGGACTCGAAGAACTTACGCTGTCCCTCTGAAAAAATAACATCAAAAGCCAGCGACGTTTTCCCCGATCCCGACACGCCTGTGACCACGGTCAGTTTGTCTCGGGGGATATCCACATCTATATTCTTTAGATTATTCGTCCTAGCACCTTTTACACTAATGTGTTCTCTCATGTAATCATGCCTCCCTTCACCAGTTCTACCATAGTCCTCATTCGGAATGAAGGGACCATATGGCCTGATGACAGCTTGAGGTTTCTCACGATATGAGAAAGTGCTCTCGACTCGAAGGTGAATAGTATATACGTGATTCGGTCTCAGTAGATATCTGGGATTTACATTGGCTGAGTACTCTGAATCGAACAACCAATACATTAATATTAATAACAATAGTTAATTAATCGGTGATTGATATTTCGAAAGAGAAGTTCGTCAGAGACAAACCCCATGTCAATTTCGGATTATATGGAGGTCTCTTCGTTACTGTCTTTGTGATAGCCGCAGGTTTGACATACTTCTATCCTGATACCATCCTACCAGCTTACTATCTATTGACACCTGGAACCAGTTCATTTCGAGACTCTATGCTGCACATCAATAGGACTCTCCTGAATGGTGTGTTTTATGGTTCCTTGGCAGTTATCGTAGGAGCTATCATAGTGAAGGGGAAGAAGATTTTGCAAAACTAGACCTCTCTCCAATGAGAATTCAATAATTCAGTAGTTTCGAAAATCATTATTTGGAATTAATAGAAACACAATAGCAACATAAGGGGAAAATGGTTCAAGTTCATGAGATGTTCGATATCGAGATTGCAACCCGGGAGGACTTGAAGGACATCAAGAAACTTCTGGAATCAGTAGAAATCCCCTCTGATGAGATAGATGCAGAGGCAACAACATTCTTTGTTATGCGTGATGATTCCAGTCGGATCATAGCATGTATTGGTCTTGAGCTCTTCACAGATGCTGCGTTAATCACCTCATTTGCAGTTGATCCCACCCATCTTGGAGATGGACTTGGTGCAACGCTTGTAGACAAGAGCTTAGAGGAAGCAATGCATGCTGGATCAGAGGCGGTGTATCTGTGCACGGCGCAAGCGCCTGAGTTATTCCAGAACATTGGATTCGTCAACATTGACCGTGATGAACTGCCGCAAGAAATTCGTGGTTCGTATGTGTTCAAGAATGACTGTCCCTTTGTTGCTGCATATATGAAGAAGAGTACTTACTGAAGTGCGGTTGCATATCTTTTGTGACTCACAAGAAAATTCCTTTCTGGAGCTCGAGTACAGTAGTCATCTAGACATTTAGGGATAGATGTATTAGGATTGAAACATACTGTGAATCGAGGTCCGTGGAAGTATTGGGGCTAAGCTACAAACATACAGCTGTAATGATTGGCATCTTTTTCATTCTATCACAGATTTCGATTTCCACCACTACTTCCATACACAGTCAATCAACACTATTATCCACTGATGATTCGAATAATCTTACAATTTGGGCTGATGGTTGTTTTTCTTTAGTTGGATGGACTGAAATGCATGCTGACTCTGGTTTTGCGACGGAAGCTGCTATATCAGGAACTGGCGGTCTGCAGATGGACTCAGATGGATTTATCGTCCCCTTCATACCAGACATTGATGATTCGGATTCAGGTCCTTTGTTCGTAAAGCAGTTTACTACTCCTTTTACATTGGCAGATATTGTTGATTTTCGTGTGATTATGGGGTACACACATAACGTGGGCTATGCTGGCTGTCTTCGTGTCATTCTGTTTGATGAGACTCTGAACCAAACAGTCAGTGTAGAAATTTACAATAGAGAAACTGGACCTGACGATAATGGAAGAGTGCGGTGGACATATTATCCTCTATTGGATTCACCCACATGGGTTTGGAGAAGCGGTTATCTGGATCAGTCTTGGGACGTAGAGGTTTCGTCATGGTATGATGATGTCATGGACACGCCCTGTGTTCAGATTGATATTGGAGATTATATCTGGCCTTATTTTCGGGAGCTGACGTATCTAAACTTTGAGACTGATAGGTCCATTCATTATATTGGCATTCAATGGGTACGAAATCCTGATATGGACTATTCTGGATATGGTCTGAGTCTTCACGATATCCGTTTGATACATAGGCAGAGTGAAACATTCACTCGAAAATGGTTCCATGATTGTTCTAACGTGTCTTATTTCTCTCAGATCACAGAGTGGGATACAACATGGTGGGGAGAACGAATCCTGACAGGTGATGGCGTAAGGTCGGTCAATGATTCTCTGGTTTTTGACAATATGTCATCAGACAATCCTGGATGGCATGGGCCGATTTTCATTCATGAAATCACTGACCCATTCCCACTTTCCAGATTGATGCGCTTTTCAACATCTCTCGAGGTAACTGATGAATTGTATGACCAAGATGCGAAAATAGAGCTATTTCTTCTCGGTGAAGATTATTCACCAATTCTCAGTATTTATTGCAGACAGGTACACCTTAGCTCTTCCCAAGTTTACTATGGGATTCGTTATTACTTTTCTAATTATGATACTGCAGACCATTACGTAACTCAAGGATTCCTCCCTCCGTTTGAAGGTAGACTCACAGCTTGGATGACAGGACATCTGGGTGTCCTAGGAACCATTCCATATGAAGGACGTATGTTGTTCACAGAGCTGAATGATACAGAGTTGAACCGAGAAATCTCATTCATTGGCATAATCCCTTCTGTTCATGATTTCCATCCCATGATTCCTGTTCGTGTTCATGACATCCTCTTAGAAACGGCTTCCAATATTCCTTTAACAAACCCAACCTCTCCAGGGGAAAGTGATGTACCCTTTGTTATCTCTCCATCATCTTTGATTTCGATTTCAGTTTCATTAGTATCTTTATCGATAATTGTGATTTTCACTACAAAGACAATACAGTACCGTCGAAGTGATTCAATCTGAAAATACCTTGGAACTCTACCGGTAGAGATAGCAAAATAAGTAGGATAATCATTGGGATTGTGCAATGCTCGAGATTGAAATTGCTACCTTTGATGATGTGGAGGAACTCAAAGAATTATTAGATTCAGCTGAAGTCCCATCAGAGGAGGTTGACCCCGACTTCACTACTTATTTCATCGTACGGGATGAATCTCGAAAGATCATAGCATGTATCGGTCTTGAGCTATTTACTGGTACAGCCTTACTGACATCCTTTGCAGTTGATCCTGCACATCGTGGTAATGGAATTGGGTCCAATCTTGTCGACAAGCTACTAGAAGAGGCATTCAATGCGGGTTCTGAAGCAGTGTACTTGTGCACCGCAAAAGCACCTGAACTATTTCTTTACCTGGGCTTTGTGGGAATCGATCTCGATGAGGTACCTATAGAGATTCGAAGTTCTCGGCTTTTCAAGAGTAACTGCCCGTTTGTTGCAGCATACATGAAAAAGAAGACTTACTGATGGAACTCCTTCAATCCAGATATGCATAGGCACTGGAGAGGATTTGAATCTATTATTAGTTAATTGATGCACGTGTACAGAAGTCAACAATCGTTGACCTCGTGGTCAAGGAACGTAGAATTATATCACTCTGAGACATGTCTGTCATGAGAAAATATGACCTCGGATGAAGTGTTTGAAGCAATCTCGCACCCAACTAGAATAGCTATACTAAAGGAGCTCGAGAAGCGGCCAACACGTTTTGCAGATTTGAAAAGAAACCTCAAGATTAAGAGTAGTGGTCGTCTGGACTTTCATCTCAAGAAGATGGATGCAGTCATCACAACAGATAGTGATGGTCTCTATACATTGAACCATCAAGGATATGCTGCACTTCGAGCTGTCCATGTGGTATCAAACTATGGTTGGCAAAGAAGATCATGGATTATCAATGTAGTAATGCTTGGAGCAATCAACATCTATCTCTTCATTTCAGCCCTGGAATACTATATTCTAGTAGCAATTCCCACAATTGGATGGATTCTGTTCTATAGCTATTGGACCTTTGTGAAGCGACGGGTTCGACTAAGGAACGATAATGATGTAACTGAGGACATGGAGGTTTCCTGACCATGTGTTTCAAGATTCTGACTAATTACGCAGTTGGAAGAGTTTATATGTTTGCAAAGTACTTTGCTATGCAAAGTGCTTTGTGTGGAAAGTGTGACAAAATGAATGAACATAACTTCGCAGCATTCGAACGGGACTCTGACAAAGAATCAGGATTGCAATCTCGCGTAGTTGTTAAAGGTTATATTATTTCGAAAGAAAGTAACACGCCATTGTGTAAATTCTCACACAAGAGGGAGTTTGAAAATAATTGTCTGCTGTAAGTATAGAAAACCTGGTCAAATCGTTTGGTGAATTAGTTGCTGTCAATGACCTCACACTTGATGTCCGTGAAGGAGAGATCTATGCCCTTCTTGGACCAAATGGTGCTGGAAAGACAACAACGATCAAAATGATTATGGGTCTACTCGATCCAGATAAAGGTAGAACAAGCATCTTTGGGATTAGCTCCCAAGAAAACCCTGTCGAGGTCAAGAACCTAGTAGGTTATGTCCCGGAAGAACAACAACTCTATGATTCCCTAACTCCAAGGGAACTCTTCGATTTCATTGCTTCAATACGTAAACTCCCACAAGAAACAATAAACAAGCGGATTCGCGAATTCGTCAAGGCTCTAGACTTCGGGCAATATTACGACAACATGATAGTGACTCTTAGCCAAGGAAACAAACAGAAAACCATGCTTATTGCTGCGCTCCTCCATAGACCGAAACTTCTGATTTTGGATGAGCCGTTCTCGAGTCTTGATGTCAGATCAGCAAAGATCATGAAGGACATCGTCAAAATTCACGCCGAGAACGGGGGTTCAGTTCTATTAAGCACACATGTTATGGAAGTTGCAGAAGGTATGTGTGATAGGGTTGGAATCATTGATGATGGTGTTCTCGTCGCTGAAGGTACATTGGATGAACTCCGTCGTAAATCCGAAAGAGAGGGTGCCACCCTTGAATCCATATTCCTGAAGTTGACAGAACAAGAAGCTGAAGTCGAAGAGGGAGTATCAGTCTTGAAGGAGGCTTTGTCTGGTTGAAGCTCTCTGAGAGCTGGAAACTTGCAGGTACCATCTCTCAAGAGGTAAGATTCCAAGCATTCCTAGAGGCAAATCCAAGCAATCTGGCTCGAGTGAAAGAAGAGCCTGATAAGATCTCTCGGGCAATAAAGTCTCAGAGCAGGATGAGTGTATTCTTCACTGCAATGATTCTCGGCATGTTGGCTGTGATCTCACTAGCTGCATCTGCATTTGATACTGAACTGTCTAGTGATGCACCTGGTGCACCGCTTGCAGTAGGATTTGGTGTTTACCTAACCCTTAGTTTCGTTGTTATCTTCTTCCTTAATCTAACTACAACAGCTGGACTGTTCTCTTCTGGTGCAATGAGACTACCATCTACATTACCCCTAACCAAGGATGATCTCGAACAACTAAACTTCATGACATTCATCAGGATATTCATTGCGCCAGTAGTGCTGACTCTCGTGGTCTTTCCTGTAGGCTGTCTCATTCTGTTTGGTCCTCTGGTCGCCTTAGTTGCTGTGGTGGCATGTGCAGGAACCGCATCAATATCGATTGGCGCACTTGTCCGCGTATCAAAGTGGTTTCATAAGAAGACGCATCAGACAGATGAATCGCGTGCTGCCGCATTTGTCAGGATTGCAGCCTCAGTCGGAATCATACTTGGAATGATCAGTGTCTATAGTCTTGGCAGCTATCTGCCGGACTTGATGTTTTTCATCATTGGATTAGGTTCACAAGTAGGAGATCAAGTATTCATTGTTCTCTCTCTTGTCTTCCCCTTCTCTTACGGCTTTGTGGCTGCTACGACTGCATACGGACCTTCAATGATCGCTCATTATGGGTGGGCTTTGCCACTTGCTTCCATTCTTGGTACATTGCTTTACTCAGGAATTGCTTTCTTGGCATTCAAGAGCAGCGGTAATTCCCTGCGAGAAGTCACATTGGGCGGGATTTCAACAAGCAAACCGAATCTTTTGAAAGAAGTAGAAGTGAGTGTTTTGAGTCCTCTTCGTGCTATGGTTCGAAAAGACCTGAAGCTCGCAACTAGAAACATAGGATCTGCATTCATATTTGCCATTCCTATCTTCCTGATTGTAATGTTGTTCCCAATGCTGCAATACTGGAGAGATGACGCTAACTTGCTTCGAAGCATGAGTGTACTAACAGCTGTAGAGTATGCGAATTTGTTTGGTGGAATATCACTCGTTTCAATTCTAATGTTTGATACTCAGGGGGCTTCGGTTCACGAAGGCTTACCTATTAGTTCGAGGCTTGTGTTGAATACCAAGACTGCCATTATGGTTTTTCCATATCTGTTCTGTATGATTGCACTTGATATTGTGATTCTACTAAACTCTCCCATAACCCCCCTCGTGCTTCTCATACCCATAATCCAGATTCCAATGGGTTATGCGATTGGAATGTGTGTTGGTGGTATAGTCTTCAGAGTCAGAGGTGGCGGTAGAGCTGTAGCAATCAATGTAACCTCCGATCAAGCCATGGGTTTCGTATCTGCTTTCATGGGAGCTATCGTTGGAATGGGTCCTCTACTTGGTTTCGGTGTGGCAATGATCTTAACTGGGTCACAAGTCATCAGTCTTGCTGTTCAAGGATTATGTGTCTTAGTGATGGTTCTTATTTCGTGGAGATTCATTCCTAGACTTCTCAAAGACTAGTATTCAAACAAACAACCAAACCTTACATGTACTAGCAAATTGATATTATTGGTAGATTAGCCTGGAATTGAAGACTATGTCAGATGCCGAATCCCCTGAATCTAAGACTTCAGCTTTAGATAGGATTCGTCTAATCTTAATCGAGCCATCAAATGAGATTGAATCAGATATTGTTCGCATGAAAACTCGCCTGTTGTCATTTGCGCTACTTCTGATTGTCATTGTTCTTCCAATAATACAAATCTCACTAGGGATTCTCTTCAGCAATTTGGCTTTGTTTACCTATGCAACAGCAGTTTTCTTTGGTATTTACATTTTGAGTAGAACGAGATTTGCAGTTCCAGCTGGCGTAGTTATGACATTGTCACTTGCAGCCATGCCCTATCTCTTTCTACTTGTAGAATTCAACAGATCACCAATGAGGCTAGCATTGAATCTCATAATCTGGCCCGTAATCGCAGCTTTGTTTGGTAGCCAGTGGCTTTCAGCTAGGTTTGAAGCATTTTTCATTATTCAAATAGTGATATAACTAATATTTTAGAAAATTTAATTCAAGAGAGAGCAAATT
>Ga0209536_100005316_pt1 | contig 20042 bp, 22 predicted proteins | sample DeeMarSeWOR28_12_FD_187461 | JGI IMG/M metagenome (GOLD analysis project Ga0209536, IMG submission 187461) | Marine sediment microbial communities from White Oak River estuary, North Carolina - WOR-2-8_12 (SPAdes) (version 2) | ecosystem: Environmental > Aquatic > Marine > Intertidal zone >...
GGCACCCGCCGTCCCGTCCTGGCCCTTCTGTTCCACGAATCGCGACGGCAGGTCGTAGGCGGACGTCACGTACGCCTCGATCTGCTCCTTGAGGTGCCCGGTGATGAAGATCAGCTCCTCGACGTCGAGTCCGGCCAGCTTGTCCACGACGTAGTCGAGCACCGGTCGGCCCGCCACGCGGATCAGGGGCTTGGGCGTGTATTTGGTCGCGGGCAGGAGACGGGTGCCCTTGCCGGCGACCGGCATGATCACCTTCATCACACCCTCCCGTATCGGTCCTGGAGCCGCACCACGTCGTCGAGCTCCGGCGTCGACACCTCGAGGAGATCACTCACCACCACGGCCTCCATCTGGTGAACCGTTCCCGGCGTGATGTGGTACCGCTCGCCTTCACGCATCGGGCGCTCGACGAGTTCCTCCCCTTCCTGCACGCGGAAGATGATCTCCCCGCGCAGCACGAAGATGGTCTCGTCCTTCTGCACGTGATACTGGAGGCTCAGCAGGTGCCCCGGCTCGACATGCAGGATCTTGCCCACGTACCGGTCCGTCCTGGCCCAGATGAGCTCGTACCCCCACGGCTTCTCCACACGGTGCGGCAGTTCCACGCGATCCTCGTCAGTCCTCGAGATGGAGTTTGAAGGAGGAGGGGGTCGTCGGGCAGGCGCGGACGCACACACCGCAGCCGACGCACCCCTCGCGGTGAATCACGGGCCGGCCCGCGGAGTCGAGGCTCAGCGCCCGCTCCCCGACCGGACACACCCTGGCGCAGGTCCCGCACTCCACGCCCTGGAAGGTGATGCAGCGCTCCGGGATCAGTTCCAGAGACGCCATGCGGTACCCCTCCCAACCCCGCGACGGCATCACCAGGGCTCCCGTCGCGCACGACGTGACGCACGGCATCTCCGGACAGGCAATGCACGGCTGCCGGGACGGATCGATCATCGGCGTCCCGACCGCCAGACCGGCGCCCGGCGGCGCCTTGAGGATCGCCCTCGGCGGACACACCTCGAGACAGTCGCCGCAGCGCGTGCACGCGGCCAAGAACCCGATCTCCTCGATCGCGCCCGGCGGGCGGAACACCGGCATCGGCGACACCCGCCGCTCCGTCCGGCGCACGGCCTCCCGCGCCAGTCGTCCCACCGTCTCCCGGAAGAACGACCGGCGATCGCCGTCCGATCCCGTCAGGAAGCGGGAGCGCGGGTCATCCGCCATGTCGTTCCGCTCCTCGGCAACCGCCGACCGGGCGGCGGGCACGGGCACCCGTGGCACCGCCCGACGGCTGCATCCGACCGACCGTTCTCGCGCCAAGCATGCGCGAAAGGTACCACTGCGCCGGAGGCTCGGCGACGCTGCCCAACGGCAGGCCCGGCGGCCCCGTTCCGCCTATCTTTCGTGCAACTCACGGGTCGACAACACCGACGCATGCCACCCCTGCAGTCCGACCTGCCCGCCTACCGGCGGCTCCGGCCGCACGAGCTCGCACGCCGGGCCCGGCTCGCCGTCGAGGGCCTCGCGCAGTGCCGGGCCTGCCCCCGCAGGTGCGGCGTCGACCGCCTTGCGGGAAAGTGGTCCGCGTGCAAGACGGGGCGGCAGGCCGTGGTGAGCAGCGCCTTCGCGCACTTCGGTGAGGAGGACTGCCTGCGCGGGTGGCACGGATCGGGGACCATCTTCTTTGCCCACTGCAATCTGCGGTGCGTCTTCTGTCAGAACCACGACATCAGCCAGGGCGTCCGCCCGGGCCCGGCGGCGCCCGGGCTGCCGGCCGCGCGCCTCGCGACGATCATGCTCGCCCTGCAGGAGCAGGGATGTCACAACATCAACTTCGTCACGCCCGAGCACGTGGTGCCGCAGGTCTTGGAAGCGGTCGCCGCCGCGGCCGGGCTCGGCCTGCGTCTCCCGCTCGTGTACAACACCAGCGCCTACGATTCCCTGGACAGTCTCGCCCTGCTGGACGGGGTGATCGACATCTACATGCCGGACCTCAAATATTGGTCCGCCGCATCGAGCCATCGGTACCTGAAGGCGGAGGACTACCCCGACGTGGCGCGGGCCGCGATCCGGGAAATGCACCGACAGGTGGGCGAGCTGGTGCTGGACGAGCGTGGCATCGCCCAACGGGGGATCCTGCTGCGTCACCTCGTCATGCCCGGAGGGCTCGACGAAACGCGTGCGATCCTGGAGTGGGTGGCATCCACCCTGGGTCCGGGCACCTACGTCAACCTGATGGACCAGTACCGACCGGCCGGGGTCGTGAGCCGCGCGCGGTATCCGGAGCTGGCGCGTCGCCTGAGCCCAGCGGAGTACCGCGACGCCGTCGCGACGGCACGCGACCTCGGCCTGCGGCTGGATGCCCGGCGCGCGGGGTGAGACCGCCGCAGGTCGGCGCGCCGCACGTTCGCGTTCATGCGTTATCTTTGATGTCCGATGTTGCGCTACTTCATTCCGCTCCTGCTCCAGCTGCAGCTCCCCAGTCCCGTCGGATACGTCAACGACTTCGCGGGCATCCTCGACGGGCAGAGCCAGCGCCAGGTGCTCTCCGTCATCGAGGAGGTCCGCCGCAAGAGCGGCGGGGAGATCGTGGTCGTCACCCTGTCGGACCTCGCGGGGCGGGCGCCGATCGATGTCGCCCGGGACATCGGACGGGAGTGGGGCGTGGGGGCCCGCGGTGACGGTCCCGGCGATCGGACGCGCAACGCCGGTGTCGTGCTCCTGCTCAAGCCGGGCGAGCGGCCCGGGGACGGCAAGGCCGATCTGGCTATCGCGACGGGGTACGGTGCCGAGGGATTCGTCACGGACGCCCGATCCGGGAGGATCCGGGACGCGATCGGCGAGGTCTCGGTATCGCAGGGGAGCTACGCCGCCGGGCTCGTCGCCGGCGTGTGGCTGCTGGGGCAGGCATACGCGCAGGAGTTCGGCTTCGAGCTGACGGGCCAGCCGCCCGTCGAGCTGCCGCCGGAAGGCTCGCCCGGCGGCCTGAGCGCCTTGATCGTCTTTGCCGTCTTTCTGGTGATCGTCGTCCTGAACGGCGCCGCGCGGGCACGGATGTACGGAGGCCGGCGCTCCGGCTCCAGCTTGCTGGGGTGGATTCTGCTCAGCATGCTCATGAGCGGCGGACGGCGTGGCGGCGGCGGGTTCGGGGGCGGCGGCTTCGGCGGCGGCGGATTCGGTGGCTTCGGCGGTGGCGGCGGCTTCGGAGGCGGTGGCGCCTCAGGGAGTTTCTAGCATGGCGAAGGACTTGACGACAAAGGCCGAGGAGCTGGGAGCCCGGCTCGCGGAGGGGCTCGGAGACAATCTGCACGCCTTCTGCCTCTATGGACCGGCGGTGCGGCACGACACCCGGGACGGCGAGCGGGCGCTCACCACGCTGCTGATCGTCCGTGATGCCGCGCCGGCCGCGCTGCGGCCCATTCAGAAGGTGGTCGCGGACTGGACGCGCAAAGGCAACCCGCCTCCGCTCATCTTCGGCGAGCGTGGCTGGCGCGCGTCGACCGACGTGTTCCCGATCGAGATCGAGGACATGCGGGAGGCCCATCGGCTGCTGCGAGGCCGAGACCCCTTCGAGGGGATCACCACGACCCGGGTGGACCTGCGGCGCGAGCTGGAGCGCGAGGTCCGCGGCAAGCTGCTGCGGCTGCGCACCGAGTTCGCTGCGGCTGCCGTGAAGGGGAAGAACCTCGAGGACCTGCTGCTGGACTCGATCGGCACGTTCTTCGTGCTCTTCCGCGCCGTCCTGCGGCTCACCGGCCGTGCGCCTCCGCAGACACCGAAGACCCTGGTCCAGGAAGCGGCTGAGGTGACCGGCATGGACGCCTCCGCGTTCACCTGGGTGCTGGACAAGCTGGTGGGACACAACGTCCCCGCCCTGAAAGCCCACGATGCCGTCGGCGAGCGCTACCTGGCGCAGGTCGAGCGGCTGGTCGAATTCGTCGATACCTACAACCCCGATGGCGCCACGACGGCGCCGACGCAGGAGAATCAGGCATGAAGCGAGCAATCGTGTTCACCGCACTCGTGACACTGACCGCCTCGGGCTGCGGCTACAACAAGATCCAGACCCTCGACGAAGAGGTGAACGGCTTCAAGGGCCAAGTCGAGGTGGCGCTCCAGCGGCGCGCCGACCTGATCCCGAACCTGGTGAACACGGTGAAGGGCTTCGCCGGTCAGGAGCTCGCGATCTTCCAGGAGATCACCGACGCACGCTCGCGCCTGGGCGGCGCGATCCAGGGCGGGGGGATGGCGGAGATGGCGGCGGCGAACCAGGGCCTCAACTCCGCGCTGGGCCGGCTGCTCGCGATCGTCGAGGACAACCCGGAGATTCAGTCCAACGAGAACTTCCGGACCCTGCAGGACCAACTCGAGGGCACCGAGAACCGCATCGCCACCGCGCGCATGGACTACAACAACGCGGTGCGCGAGTACAACGGCTACATCCGGCGTTTTCCGCAGGTGCTGACCGCCAAGGCGATCGGTGCGGGCGCGCGGGAGTACTTCGAGGCGGAGGAGGGCGCGGCGGAGGCGCCGAAGGTCGAGTTCTGATCCCGGGCAGAGACTGCGGTTGGCCCGAACATGGCGAGGCCGGATCGACCACCGTCGATCCGGCCTCGTCGCCATCCGTCTCCCGCCCGAGCGGTTCGCTATCTGATCTCCACCCCCGCCGCTCGCTCGATCTCCCTGATCAACTCCACGTGATCGGCCTCCTCCCCGAGTGCCGCGCGCCCCTCGGCGTACACCTTCTTGGCCACGCCGATGGCGTCATGCGGCACGCCGGTGTCCTGGAGGACCTTCAGCGCGATCCCGACGTCCTTGTCGAGCAGGGCGAGCCGGAAGGTCCGGGGCCATGCCCGTGAGAGCACCCGCTCGGCGATCAGATTCTCCGTGACGTTCGAGCGACCGCTCGAGGCATTGATCACTTCCAGCGCCTTCGCGCCCGAGACCCCGAGCTTCACGAGCGCCGCCAGGGCCTCCCCGGACGCCTGGATGTTGATCGCCAGGAGAGCGTTGTTGAGCGCCTTCAGGGCGTGCCCGGTGCCCACCGGGCCCACGTGCACGACCTTCGCGGCGAACGCCCGCACCACCTCCTGTGCGCGCGCGACCGCGTCGGACGTTCCACCGAGCATGACGGTGAGCTTCGCTGCCTCGGCGCCGCTGGTCCCCCCACTCACCGGGGCATCGACGAAATCGACCCCGTGTTCGGCCAGCCACGCGGCAATCGCCCGGGACGTGCCGGGATCGCCCGACGTGCAGTCCACCAGGAGCTGGCCCGCACGCCACGCGCTGCCGATCCGCTCGACCACCTCGCGGACGTCCTGCGACGTCGGCAGGCACGTGATCACCACGTCCGCCGACGCGACCAGGGCCCCGAGGTCCTCGGTCGCCTTCGCACCGGTGGCCTGCGCGAACGCGCGGGCGCGCTCGGCCGTGCGGTTCCAGACGGTGGTCTCGAAGTGCGTCGCCACGTGGACGGCCATGGGGCGCCCGATGGCGCCCAGGCCGACGAATCCGACTCGCAGTGTCATGGTATTCATCCCTCCGACAGAGCAACGGCCCCGGACGCGGTCCGGGGCCGTGAGTGTAGGGTCCGGCGTACACCGCCGATACCTGCGATCACCTCGGCGGGCCGGGTTCGGCGGTCACGCGTTGAGGAGCTGATGCCGCAGGCGCGCCATCCGACGCCGCAGCGAACCGTCGATCAGGCGGTCGTCCATCCGGAGGATCACGCCGCCGAGGATCGCCGGGTCGATCCGGAAGTGCGGGATGACTTCCTTGCCCGTCACTTCGCTGAGCTTCGCTGCCACCGCCGCCTGCAGTTGCTCGTCCGGCTCCCGTGCCAGCGTGACACCGGCGTGGATCCGGTTGTATTTGGCATCGACCAGGTCCCCGTACTCGTGCTGGATCAGCGGCAGCAGCCCCTGCCGGCCGCGTTTGACGACTGCCGCCAGGAATCGCAGGAACGCCTCCGGGGCCAGGCCACGCAGCGCCTGGTTGAGGATCCGTTCCTTGGTCTGCTTCGGCACTCTCGGGGACTCGAGAACCACGCTGATCGTCGCATCGGTTTCGATCGCCGACGCCAGGCCCGCCATCAGGTCGGCAAACCGATCGGTGGCGTCCAGCTTCTCGCCAAGCTCGAACAGCGCCAGCGCGTAGTTCCGCGCGATGGTGGGCTCCCTCACCGGTCCGTCGCTCCGAGCGCCGCGATGTACTCCTCGACGATCTTGCGATCCGCCGCGCTGTCGAGCCGCTGCTCGATGAGCTTCGCCGCCGCGGCGAGCGAGAGCTCCACCGCCTCCCGTCGCAGCTCGGCGAGCGCCCGGTCCCGTTCCGCCTCGATCTCGCGGCGGGCGCGGTCGAGGATCTGCTCGTGCTCCTCCTGCGCCTTCGCCAGCAGCTGCTCACGCTCCTTGTGCGCGAGGCCCTTCGCTTCGTTGATGAGCGCGAGGGCTTCGTCCTTCGCGCCGCCGAGCAGCTTCTTGTGCTCGTCCAGCGTGGCCTGGGCCTCCCGGTTGAGGCGTTCGGCGTCACCCAGCTGCGTCGCGATCTTCTTCTCGCGCTCCTCGGTGAGACGCACGATCGGCGGCCAAGCGTACTTCCGGAGCATCAGGAACAGGACGCCGAACACGATCCAGGTCCAGATGATCAGACCCGGCTCGATCGTGAACGGCCCGCCCAGACCGCCTTCGGCGGCTTCTTCTGCCACCGCCACGAGCATGAAGGAGAGAGTCATCGACGGATCAGAGGATCTTCGCCACGAGCGACATGATGATGGCGATGATGGTCGCCCCTTCCATCAGGAACGCGATCAGCAGCGACGTACCGCGGATCTCGCCGGCCGCCGCCGGCTGCCGCGCGATCGCCTGCGCGGTCTGCGAGCCGATCCAGCCGAGCCCGAGCCCGGCGCCCAGCAGCGCCAGGCCGATTCCCAGTCCGACTCCCAGCACCTCATTGACGGCCGCACCGGCCGGCTCGGCCTGTACCAGCATGGCTGCAAGCATGTTCAGCATCAGTCAGTTCCCTCGATCCCTGGTCGGGAGATTCCGTGTCGATGGCGCTTCCGCCGGGCGGCCGCCTCTCCCATCACGGCTCCCTCGCGATGGCCCGCCAACGGCCATTCGGCCAGCGGGCATCCCCGGTCGCTCGACCGGGTACGTGTCGGGGCGGCGCGAAGCGCGCGGGCCACCCCCACCTACCGTCCTACCGCCCTACCGCCCTAATGCTCATGCACGATCACGCCGATCAACACCGCGGTGATCAGCGTGAACACGTAGGCCTGCACGAACGCGACGATCAGCTCGAGCATCATGACCCCGAGCACCAGCGTCGCCGATCCGGCGCCGATCGCCCAGCGCCACAGTTCGACGTTGCCGAACAGGAAGATCAGGCCGAACAGGGCGAGGATCACGAAGTGTCCGGCGGTCATGTTGCCGAAGAGTCGGACACACAGCGCAAACGGCTTCACGAGCTTGCCGATGAGCTCGATCGGCGCCATCGCGATCGAGATGGCGGCCGCGCCGGCGCCCCCCATTCCCGGCGCCGGCGGGAAGATCGTCTTCATGTACCCGCGCCACCCCAGCTTCACGATCCCGCTCACCTCGATGACGAACAGCGACAGGATCGCCATGCCTCCCGTCACGGCCAGATTCGCCGTGGGGCTCGCACCCCAGGGCAACAGACCGAGCAGGTTGCAGTAGAGCAGGAAGAAGAACAGGGACATGATGTACGGCGCGAACTGTGCGCCGTCATGGCCGATGTTCGCGATCGCGACGTCGTTGCGCACCCAGAGCGCCAGGGACTCGACGGCGTTCGCGAATCCTCGCGGCGCTCGCTCGCCCGCGCGCTGCCGCTCGAGCTGGCGTCCGGCCGTCCACATCGTGAGAAAGACCATCAGCGCGGCAAACGCCATGTAGATGGCGTGCTTGGACGGCGTGAGGTTGAGCGTCATGCCGGCCACGTGCAGGTCCGGCAGGAACTTGCCGTAGTCGAGAACGAAGAACGGCGAGAAATCGAGCACGTACGCATCAGCCGTGTGATGCATCAGGATTTCGCCGATATCGACTTCGTGCTGAATCATCGCAGCAATCGCATCTCACTGAACAGAAGCGGGAGCAGCACTCCCACGTACCCGATCGCCGCCGGCAGTGGCGGCACCAATTCCCGCTTCACCGTGACCAGGACCAGAAACACCGCCACCCCGAGCAAGCGGAGCGTCATCCCCATCGCCCAACGGGCCATGAGCTTCCGGTACGGCCCTTCGATCGCGGGCTTGAGCAGGGCCACGGCGACCAGGTGGATCGCGGTCGCGAGCACCCCGAATCCGACGGCCGCCACGCCGGCGGTCGACCCTCCCAGGAGCCACGACGCCACGCCGATGACGGCGGTGAGCCCCAGCCCGAGGCCAAGTTCGATCACCAGTCCTCCCCGCTCTCGGACCGGTCCCCGGATTCTCCGCCTATCTGAAGCCGCCGATAGATGCTCAACGTGGCCAGGGTGGCGCCAAGCAACGCTCCCAGTACCAGGAGCACCGGGAACGTCCCCAGCCAACGGTCGAGGAGCCACCCTCCAGCCATGAAGACCATCACACCGGCGGCGAACATGCACCCCAGTCCCGAGTACTGGTACAGGTGGACCAGGGACGGCCGCGGTGGATTCACGGGGCCCATAGGCGCCAGAAATGTAGCCGGTCCCACCCGATCCGCAAACCGACGCCCCAGTGGCTCTCGGCCGCGTATTCCGCTAGGATTTCTGGTCGGAACGGGAGCCGCTGCCGAGAGGCGCGCCCCGGTCCGCGACCGCCCACACCGAACTGGACGATATGGACACCACCACGAATGCGGACCGGGACGTCGAGCTGCTGCGGCGGCTGGCGTCGGCGAAGGAGCGCCTCCTCGGGCAGGTGCGACTGCGCATCGTAGGGCAGGACGACGTCCTGCGGGGAATCCTCACCGCCATCGTGTCGGGAGGCCACGCGCTGCTGATGGGGGTGCCGGGCCTCGGCAAGACGCTCATGGTCTCCACGATCGCCAGCGCGCTGGACCTGCGGTTCTCGCGCATCCAGTTCACCCCCGACCTGATGCCGAGCGACATCACGGGAACCGAGATCATCGAGGAGGACACGAGCACCGGAAAGCGGACCTTTCGGTTCGTCCACGGTCCGATCTTCGCGAACATCATCCTGGCGGACGAGGTGAATCGGACACCGCCGAAGACGCAGGCGGCATTGCTGCAGGCGATGCAGGAGCACGAGGTGACCGCCGCGGGACAGACGTATCCGCTGCCGGCGCCGTTCTTCGTGCTGGCCACGCAGAACCCGATCGAGCAGGAAGGAACGTACCCGCTCCCCGAGGCGCAGCTCGACCGGTTCATGATGGAGATCGCGGTTCGCTACCCGAGCCGGGATGAGGAGGAGCGGATCGTCGAAACGACGACCGGGGACGTCGAGCGCCGGATCCAGGCCGTCCTCGTCGCCGAGGAGTTGGTCGAGATCCAGCACCTCGTGCGCCGCATCCCGGCGCCCAAGCCGATCGTCCGGGCGGCCGTGACCCTCGCCCGCATGACCCGACCCGACGCCGCCGCACCGGACTTCATCCGCGAGTTCGTGAGCTGGGGAGCCGGACCCCGCGCCTCGCAGTACCTCGTGCTCGGCGCCAAGGCGCAGGCGGCGCTCGACGGCCGGCCGATGGCCGACCTCGACGACGTGCGCGCCGTCGCCGCCTCCGTCCTGCGGCACCGCGTGGTGGTCAACTTCGCGGCGGAAGCCGCCGGCCGCTCGGCAGACGACATCTGCCGCGAGCTCATCGAGGGAGGAGGCTGGACGAAGGCGTAGCCGCCACCGCCCGTCCTCCACCCATGGGGAAACGCGCCCCACTCACCCGGCCGATCCTGCTCGACGTCCCGCGGTTCGAGCAGCCCGACGACGTCACGTGCGGCCCGACGTGCCTCGCCAAGGTGTACCAGTATTACGGGTTCGCACGGCCGCTCGACGCGATCATCGCGGAGACGCCGCGCAATCCCGACGGGGGCACGCTCGCCGTGAACCTCGGGATCAGCGCCATCGGCCACGGGTTCCGGCCGACCATCTATCCCTTCGGCTTGCGGGTGTTCGACCCCACCTGGCGCCGACTGGGGCGTGCCGAGCTGCTGGCCAAGCTCAGCGAGCGGGCGGACGCGGTCGACAGCCGACGTCTCGAGCGGGCCGTGCGCGCCTACCATGAGTACCTCCAGCGCGGCGGACGCGTGCGGTTCACCGAGCCTTCGGCGGGGTTGCTGGTGCGCATCCTCCGGCGCGGGGATCCGATCCTCACCGGCCTCAGCGCCACCTACCTGTACGACACCAGCCGCGAGCGGAGCGATCGGTACGACGACGTCGGCGGCCATTCGGCCGGACACTTCGTCGTGGTGTGCGGCTTCCGTCCGCCGTCGCGCCGGTTCGTCGTGGCGGACCCCTTCCGCAACGTCCCGCTGAGTCGCACGGGACGGTACACCGTCGAGGAAGGCCGCCTGATCACGGCCATTCTGCTGGGCGATCAGACCTACGACGCCGTCCTGCTCACTCTTGGCAAGCGGAGCGACCACTCATGAACACCGTGCGCCGGCGCGGGACCTCGGTCATCGTCGTTTCCGATCTGCCGGCGGTACGTGACGTCGGGGTGAGTTTCCTGCACACCGCCGACTCCTATCTGGAGGGTGAGGCCGGGACGGTGGCCGACGACCTCACGGTGATCAACCTCTGCCGGTCGTACCAGTACCGCAGCCGCGGGTACTACGTCTCCCTGCTCGCGGACGCCCGACGGCATCGCATCGTGCCTTCGCTCGAGACGATCCAGGCGATCAACGATCCGTTCGTGTACTTCCGGACCCTGCAGGAAGCGGGACTCGACACGATCGACTACCGGATCGCGCGGGGAGGCCACCGCCTCATCCCGCGCCTCATCATCCCGGAGCCCGATCCAGCGCAGCCGGGCGCGGTCGGAGAGCCGCTGATGACGGCCGGCGACGAGAACGGCGCTGCCTACCAGCGGGTTCCGCGCGCCTACCGCGAGATCACGTCGGTGCTCGGCCGCACCACCGAGTCGCCGTTCCGCCGGATCTGCTCGACCATATTCAAGGTGTATCCGGTCCCACTCCTGCGGATCCGGCTGTACTGGGAGCCCGAGGAGGAGTACTGGCAGGTCGGACAGATCTTCCCGGCTCCCTTCGAGAGCCTTCAGCCCGAAGAACTCGAGCTGCTCCGCCGGGAACTCGGCTCCGATCGCCTGCGGCGGGAGGCCGCCGGCCCGTCGGACGTCCGGCCGTTCCGGATCGCCTGCCTGTTCGATGAGCGCGATCCGTACGCGCCGTCGGATGAGGAGACCCTGGAGCGGTTCCAGCGCGCCGCCACGAAGCAGAACGCGCTCTTCGAGGTGATCGGACGGGAAGACCTGAACTCCCTGGCGGAGTACGACGCCCTGTTCATCCGCACGGTCACCGCCATCGACCATTACTCGTTCACCTTCAGTCGGACCGCCGAGAGCCTCGACATCCCGGTGATCGACGACCCGCGGTCGATCATGCGGTGCTCGAACAAGGTGTTCCTGCACGAGCTGTTTCAGAAGCAGAACGTGCGCACGCCGCGCACGCTCATCATCTCGCGCAAGACCCCGGCCGCCGAGATCGCCGTCCTCGGATTCCCCCTGATCCTGAAACAGCCTGACGGGACGTTTTCCGCGGCCGTGAAGAAGGCGGCGAACGCGGACGAGCTCGAGGCAATCCGGCAGGACATGTTCCGCCGCTCGCCGCTGCTGATCGCCCAGGAGTTCACGCCGACCGCCTTCGACTGGCGCATCGGGGTGCTGGACGGCAAGCTGCTCTTTGCCGCCCGGTACCACATGGTGAAGGACCACTGGCAGATCGTCGGCAAGTGGAGCACCGGCCGGACGCGCTACGGGCGGGTGGAGGCGGTGCCGATCGCCGAGGTGCCTCCCACCGTGACCGCGCTGGCGCTCGAGGCCTCCGCGCTCATCGGCGACGGCCTCTACGGGGTGGACATCAAGGAGACGGCGGAGGGGCCGGCCGTCATCGAGGTGAATGACAACCCCAACCTCATGGAGGGGGACGAGGATGCGGTCGAGCACGACCGCGTCTACGACGCCGTGATCGCCACCCTTCTCTCCCGCATCCGGGCGCCGCGCGAGCGCGAGCCCTCCGCGTGACGAGCGCACCGGCGCCCTCGTACCGGCTCTTCGAGGTGGTCGGGCTCGAGCTCGAGTACCCCGTCGTGGACGGCCGGCTCGAGCCGCAGTGCCTCGTGGAGCCGGCCTTCCGGTGGTTCCACGGGCGGCCGACCTCCGACATCGAGTTCGACAACGTCGGATTCTCGAACGAACTCGCCGCCCACGTCTTCGAGATCAAGACGGTCGAGCCGGTGCGCTCGCTCGACCGGGCGGAGCGACAACTCGTGTCGGGGCTTCGGCGATTCTCCGGAGTCCTGCAGGCACGGTTCGGAGCGCGGCTCCTGCCCACCGGCATGCATCCGTTCATGCGCCCCGACGCCACGGCGCTGTGGCCGAGGGCTGGGCAGCGCATCTACCGCACGTACGATCGGATCTTCGGCATCCGCGGCCACGGGTGGCTCAACGTGCAGGCGAGTCACGTCAACCTCCCGTTCGGTACCGAGGAGGAAACGGTGGCGATGCACAACGCCATCGCGTGCCTGCTGCCGTACCTGCCGGCGCTGGCGGCGAGCTCCCCGATCTACGAGGGACGCATCGGGCCGTACGTCGACAACCGCCTCGCATTCTACCGCACCAACCAGCGGCGCATCCCGCGGATCACGGGCGACGTCATCCCCGAGTTCGTCGGCTCCTTCCGGGAGTACCGGAGCCGGATTCTGAAGCCGATCTACCGGGACCTCGACGGCATCCCCGGCGGCGACGTGATCCAGCACGAGTGGGTCAACTCCCGCGGCGCGATCGTCCGCTTCATGCGACGGGCCATCGAGATCCGCGTGCTCGACGTGCAGGAGTGCGTCCGCGCCGACGTGGCGATCGCCGTGTTCGTGCGCGGTGCCCTGCGATGGATGGTCGAGGAGATCCGGTCCGGCGCCCTGTCGCTCCCGGACCACCGGACGCTCGTTGCCGACTTCGGCCGCACCATCCGCCACGGTGGCGGTGCCCGGGTGACGGCGCCGCATCTCGCCCCGACACCCCGCGCGCGGCACCGAACCGCACGGCACGTGCTCGAGTGGCTGCTCGAGCGCGCCGAGTCCCACGTGGCGCGCCCCGAGCGCTCCTATCTCCCGTTGATCGCCGACCGACTGCGGCGGGGGTGCCTTTCCGAGCAGATCACGGCGGCGGTACGGGCACGGGCCCCCCGGGCGGGCGCAGCGCAGCACGGCGCGATCGGAGAGATCTACGAGGAACTGGCCGGATGCCTCCAGCGCAACGAGACCTGGGATCCCTGAGCCCGCCTGTGAGGTGCCAACAGGTCGTCCATCCCGCCTCCCGGTCCATCGATCGCCTCACCGGGCCGTTCCCGCACCGCGCGTTCGGCCGCTAGCGGTCGCTCGAGCTATCGGGAGCGACGGGGGGAACGGTGGGAAGCGATTCCAGCGCCGCCGGCGGCGGTTCCGACAGCGGCGTGATCTCCGGCGCGCCACCGAGGTGCCGCCACAGGAACTCGGCCACTCCCATGCGCCGCTCGATCTCCGCCACGTATCCCCAGTAGGCAGGGCTCTCGACCCCCGGATGCCAGCGGCTCGGCCGGGGCAGGCCCGCCGCGAGCTGCGCGGACTCGTGTTCGCCAAGCTGCGAGGCGGGCTTGCCGAAGTAGTGCTCCGCTGCCGCACGCGCGCCGTAGATGCCCGGGCCGAATTCGACCACGTTCAGGTAGAGCTCGAGAATCCGCCGCTTCGAGAGGTCCCGCTCCAGCTGCCAGGTCAGGACGGCTTCACGCAGCTTCCGCAGCGGGCTGCGTGACGGCGAGAGCCAGAGGTTCTTGGCCAGCTGCTGCGTGATGGTGGATGCGCCCCGCGGCGCTTCCCGCTCCTCCCAGGCTTCGCGCAGCGCAGCCCGCAGCTCGGACGTGGAGAAGCCGTGGTGGCTGAAGAACTCCAGGTCCTCCGCCGCGACGACCGCGCGCTTCAGATGCGGCGAAATCGACTCCCACGGCACCCACTCCCACGCGATCGCGTCGGACGCGCCGGCCGCCCGCTGCCGCTCCCGATAGCGCGCCATGAACGCCGTCGTGGCGGGGTTGGCGCGCTGCAGGGTCGCGACGTCCGGCCAGGTGGCCACAGTCACCACGGTCGCCGCCGCCGTCACGACCACCACCCCTCCCGCGGCGACGAGCGCGGCCTTACGCCACCGCACTTGGCGCCTCCGGTACCGGCACCGGCCGATCGACGATCACGGGCTCGGTGCGCGCGACACACACCGCAGCGGTCAGGTCTCCAGCCACATTCAGGGTCGTGCGGCACATGTCGAGGATGCGATCTACACCCAGGATGATGGCGATCCCCTCGGTCGGCACCCCAACGGAGGCCATCACGACCATCATGAGCGGCAGCGAGCCGCCGGGCACGCCGGCCGTTCCGATCGCGGTCAGCACCGCGAGGATCAGAACGATGCCCTGCTGCCCGAGTGTGAGCGGCACGCCAAACACCTGTGCCAGAAACAGGACGGTCACGCCCTCGTACAGGGCCGTGCCGTTCATGTTCATCGTCGCCCCGAGGGGCAATACGAAGCCGGCGATCGTCGGCGGGATGCCGAGCTGGTGCTCTGCCACGGCGAGGGTGGTGGGCAGAGTGGCGTTGCTCGAACTCGTCGAGAACGCCGTGATGAGGCTGGTCTTCACCTTCCGCCAGAACACGACGGGTGACATCCCGCCAAGGACGCGCACCATCGTCGAGAGCCCGACGGTCGCGTGCAGCACCAGGCCGCCGATCACGATCACGACGTACCACCCGAGCTGACCGAGCAGCGTCCAGCCGAAGCGGGACGTGACGGCGAAGATCAGGGCGAACACTCCATACGGCGCGATCCGCATCGCGAACTCGATGATGACCATCACGACGTCGCCGAGCGCTCCCAGGACGTCGAGCATCGGCTGCGCGCGCCGCGACGGCAGCTGCGTGAGCGCCGCGCCGAACACGAGCGCGAAGACGATGACGGCCAGCATGTCCCCCGATGCGGCGGCCTGGAGCGGATTGCGCGGGATCATGTTGACGAACGTGCTGACCCCGAACCCCGCGGCGCCGGTCGCCTGCACCCCTTCGGCCTGCGACTGGTACGTCGCCAGCAGCGCCTCCCGGGTGGCCGCATCGACGCCGCTGCCCGGATGGAAGGTGTTCACCAGCACGAGGCCGATCGCGGTCGACAGGGCGGTCGAAACGAGGAAATACACCATCGTCTTGGCACCGATCCTGCCCAGCCGCCGGATGTTCCCGATACCGGCCACGCCGAGGGTGACCGAGGCGAACACCAGCGGGACGACGGTCATGAACAGGAGTCGGAGAAACAGTTGGCCGACCGGCCCTGCGACGTTCCGGTTGACCCACTCGACCCACGGCGCGCCCCCGGCGAAGGCGTTGACCGCCGATCCGGCGGCAGCGCCGGCAGCGAGACCGAGCACGATCTTCGTATGGAGCTTCATGGGACTGGCCCCTGCGGCCGTGATCGGTGCCGAAGGGTCGGCACGGTGTGCGTGGGGTGGCGCGCGCCGATCGTGGCGCCGCGCACGGCGGCCACTGGCACGTCCCTTCGGGTTGCCGCGGGCTCCGCCCAAGGGCGGGGCCGCCGTCGGCCGCGGGATGACGAGGCACCGCTGCCGCGCCGGGTATCCCGCGCGTCGAGGTCGGAACGACTCCTGCGGGCTACCGGGTCTGCCGCAACGGCCAGAACCGGCTCAACCCTGCGGCTATCGTGGGGGTGTCGACCGGACATCGGCCGCCTTGCGCCCGACTGCGACTGGCGTCGAAAAGGACGGCGGCGAAGTCTATGGTGCCCGACGGCGAAGTCAATGACGGCAGGACTCGCGTCGCCGGCGCCCCGCTCACCGGCCGCTCGTCGCCGCCACCGATGCCGCGACGCCGGCGGCGATCACCGCCGCCTGGACGGCCTCGACCACCTCTTTGGCCGCCTTTCCGACGAGGCTGCCATCCGTGATCTGCTGGATGCGCGCTTTGCGGTCCTTGAGTCGTTTCTTGTCGAATACGTGTGGCAGGATGCCGGTGGCGTGGGTGAGCGCGATCAGCAGCGTCGTCCGCGGATCGACGTCGACATTCCCGCCGAAGATCGCCCGTCGCAGTCGGGCGACGATCTCCCGCTCCGGCTTGGGATCGCGCTCGGGGTACATCGTGCGCGAGAAGAACAGCAGCACCCGACCCTCCTCCAACTTGAGGATCCCGCGCCGCACCAGGGCACTGGCTGCGCGAGCACGGAGCCGGCGGAGGCCGGCGAGCCGCGTGACCCAGGTCTTCACGGTCCCGCGTCGCTTGGCGTTGGTGAGCTTCTCGAGGCACTCGTCGAGCAGCTCGTCCCCGAGGGGGCTGCGATCGACGACATCGACGAGCTGCCGCTTGGCATTCGCGTCCACGCCAATCCGCCGTTCCAGCAGCAGCTCGGCGATGAAGGCCGCGGCCAGTCCGTACTGCACGTGGGCGCCGAAGTGCACCGTGCCCTCCTTGTCGCGCAGGGCGAGCAGCAGCACTTCCTCGTAGAGTCGGAGCGGGGTGTCGCCGTTCGGTCTCATCGGGGGTCCTCCTTCCGCACGGGCACCACGCCGACCGGCGCCCTCACCCACCGCAGGATCTCCCGCAACCGCGGGGGCTTCCCGGTGAGCAGGATCCCGATGCGGAACACTTTTGCCCCCGCCCACAGGGCGACGACGATCGACACGAGCAGCAGCAGCGTCGTGAGGACGTACTCGAGCATCGTGGGCGGACCCGCCGCCCGGTTCATCATCACGAACGGTGTGAACGGCGGGATGTAGGAAAGGATCTGTGCCAGCGCCCCGTTGGGATCGCGTCCGATCGGCACCATCGACAGCAGGGGCACGAAGAGAACGAGCATGATTGCCGGCATCATGTTCTGCGCGTCGCTGACCGTATTACACACCGAGCCCAGGCCGGCCAGGATCGCCGCGAAGAACAGATAGCCGAGCACGAAGTACGCGAGGAACGACCCGATCAGCAGCGGGTCCGAGGCGAGCGCGGACAGCTCGAGGTCGGCGGGGGCACCGAAGAAGGCCGGCAGGTACTTGGTGCCGAAGAAGAGCACGAGCAGCCACGAGAGCACCATCGTGAGGCCGGTGGCCGCGATGCCCGTGATCTTGCCCGCCAGCAGCTCCACCGGCGACACCGACGACAGCAGCACCTCGATGACCCGGCTCGACTTCTCTTCCACCGTATTCATCATCAGCATCTGGCTCACCGAGAACACGGAGATCCAGAGCAGATACACGAACACCACCGGCGCCCACTGCCGGAGCTTGTCACGGCTCCCGATGGCCTCCTCCTCACCCGTCGCGGTCACCTTGCGCACTTCGATACGCAACGGTGCCTGAATCCACCGCGCCACCGCCGGGTCGATGCGCTCCTGGGCGAGGCGGCGCTCGCGGACCTCGCTGCTCGCCTGATACCCGAACCACGCACGGAGATCCTCGTCGGTCAGGTTGTTGGAGACGTAGCGCGACGCCCGCCCGCCGGCGACGGGATCGGCCTCGAGCACGAAGTAGGCGAACAACTCCCCGGCGCTGACCTGCCTGGTGAGCTCGGCCTGGGCGTCCGGGCCATCCGGCGCCGGTACCTGGACGTAGCGGGCGAACGAGAAGTCGGAGCCGAGCCGGCGCAGATCCTCCCTGGACACCGCATCCCACCACGCGCGGATGTCGCCACCGTAGCGCTCGCGCACCCGGGTCGCCAGTGGCGAGAGCCCGGCGCCGTCTCCCCCTCCCAGGAGCGCGGCGGCGAGCGCACCGCGTTCCTCCTCCGAAAGCTCGGCCAGCATCAAAGAGCTCTCCTGCAGGGCGGGGGCCAGGACCTCCCATCCGTCGGCGCGACGATCCGGCGCTTCCGCCGCAACCTCGAGGACGCGCCGCAGGTCGTTGGCGGCGATGCGGGCGTTCACCGCTTCCAGCAGCCAACCGGACTCGTCGATCACCGCATACCGGCGGACCGATTTGGCCCGCTCGAGCAGCTGCGGCACCGCGATGAACGCGGTGAGCATCACCGGAAAGAAGAGGATTCCGAACCAGAACCCCTTCGTGCGGACGTTTTGCACGAACTCCCGCTGCGCGACGAGGAAGATCCTACGCATCGCGCTTCTCCGCGACGGCGCGGATGAAGACCTCGTGCAGGGACGGCTCGCGCAGGTCGAAACGGCGCACCCTGAACCGCTCGACCAACAGCTTCAGCAGGGCCTGCGGGTCTGCCCCGTCCTCCAGAAACAGCTCCGCCGTCTTCCCGCGGTCGTTGACCCGTCGGACACCGGGGAGTCCCTGCAGCGCCGCCCCGTCCCCATCGAAGTCGACGGCGACGCACGGCTCGCCGCTCTGCCGCACGTCGCGCAGGGTTCCGTCCAGCACCTTCCTGCCCCGGTGAATCAGGAAGATGAAGTCGCAGAGCTGTTCGGCCTGCTCCATGACGTGCGTCGAGAAGATCACGGTGCGCCCCTGACGTCGCACGTCGAGGATGACGTTGCGCACGAGATCGACGTTCACCGGGTCGAGGCCGGAAAAGGGCTCGTCCAGGATCACGAGCTCCGGATCGTGGATCAGCGTGGCGAGAATCTGGACCTTTTGCCCCATCCCCTTCGACAGGGTCTCGCTCTTCCGGTCCGCCCAGTCGCCCAGCCCGAACGCGTCGAGCAGGCGGCGCGCTCGTGCCGTCGCCTCCCCGGTGCGCATCCCCTTGAGCCGCCCGAAGTACGCGAGCAACTCCGCGGTGCGCATCTTCTTGTACAGTCCCTTCTCCTCGGGCAGGTACCCGAGACGGTCCTTCACCGCCTCGGGGTTGCGACTGTCGAGGACGGTGATGGTGCCCGAGTCGGGATAGAGGATGCTCATGATCATGCGGATCGTGGTGGTCTTTCCGGCGCCGTTCGGGCCGATGAAGCCGTAGATGGCCCCGCGGGGGACCTCGAGGGACACCGAGTCCACCGCCACCACGTCGCCGAACCGCTTGGCGACTCTGTCGAGAACGAGTGCCGGCCGCATCTATATCTGGTAAATATATATTGTGAGATTGGTTTTGCCAGGTTCGGCCGAATAATCCGACTGACTCACTTCGAGAATACCACCTTCATGATGCGGCCTTCGGGCCCCACCAACCAGCCGGCCTCGGGACCCGCGAAGCCGACGCTCCAGTAGGCGAGGGTATCGAGCGGGATCCAGGTGCGCCCGTGATCGGTCGAGTAGTCCGCCCCTCCCGGGCCTACGGCGACCACCACCGGAGGCGCACTGGCGGGCACGTAGGCGGCGCCATACACGGCACCGCGGAAGCTGGGCTCGCCGCCAGCCGTCCAGGCGCGACCGCCGTCCTCGCTTCGCGCGACCCGCCGCTGCCGGCTGTCCGAATCGCCGATGGCGCCTCCGACCGCGATCCCGACGGCCGCGTCCCAGAACGCGAGCGAGGTGACCCCCGCGGCGTCGCCCGCCGCGAGCGGCACCTCGGCGGCGCTCCAGGTTCGTCCGCGGTCGGCGGTACGGAGTACACGGGCGGGCGCCGCATTCCCGGTCCCGATCCAGCCGTCCTCGCGCCCTCGCACCAGCACGCACGTCCCGCTGGCGGCGAAGCCTCCCTCCCCTGGCTGCGCGGCCGGCAGGGCTCCCTGGTCCGCCGCCACCCACCGCTCGCCGTCTTCCGTCACCGCCACGACGAACTGCCCTTCGACGGCGTCGCTGAACGCGACGCCGTGCGTCGCGTCCCAAAAGGCGAAGCAGTCGAAGAAGGCTTCCGGAACGTCATTGACGAACTGCGTCGTCCAGCTCACCCCGCCGTCGGTCGTCTTGTAGATCCGGGACAGTGGGCCCACGCCGGCGCTGAGGAGGTACGCCGTGTCGGCGGCGACGGCGTG